>OLPF01000349.1_pt1 | contig 51761 bp, 46 predicted proteins | sample 1673121 | NCBI WGS metagenome assembly OLPF01 (sample SAMEA3136756, study PRJEB25190) | human gut metagenome
TCGACTTGGTCGAGATCGCCCCGAACGCCGAGCCGCCGGTCTGCCGCATCATGGACTACGGAAAGTTCAAGTACGACCAGGCCATCAAGGCAAAGCAGGCTCGCAAGAACCAGAGCAAGATCGAGACCAAGGAAATGAAGTTCCGCCCGAAGATCGACGTGGGCGACTACACCACCAAGAAGAAGCACGTGCTTCGCTTCTTGGACGCGGGGAACAAGGTGAAGATCACCATCATGTTCCGCGGTCGCGAAATGGCTCACCCCGAACAGGGTCTTTCCATTCTCGAGCGTTTGGCTGACGACCTCAAAGACGTAGCAGTCGTCGAGAACCAGCCCAAGATGGAAGGGCGCAACATGCACATGCTCATCGCTCCTTTGCCCGGTGCGGCGAAGAAGAAAAAAGAGACCAACAAGAAAGCAGAAGGAAAGGACGAATAATGCCTAAGATGAAAACCCACCGCGGTACCGCCAAGCGTTTCCGCGTCACCGGTTCCGGCAAGATCATGCGTGCGAAGGCTTTCAAGAGCCACATCCTCACCAAGAAGAGCCAGAAGCGCAAGCGCAACTTCCGCAACGAGACCGAGCTCTCTAAGTCAGACGCCAAGGTCGTCGGCCGCAATCTCGGCATCCGCTAGTTCGTTTTCAGTTCTTTAAGGAGATAATACTATGGCACGCATCAAGCGTTCTATCCACGCCCGCAAAAAGCGCCGCACCGTTCTCAGCCGTGCAAAGGGTTACTACGGCGCGAAGTCCCGTTCTTACCGTGCTGCGAAGCAGCAGGTCCAGCATTCGCTCCAGTACATGTACCGCGATCGCCGCAACAAGAAGCGCAACATCCGTCGCCTTTGGATCACCCGCATCAACGCTGCTGCCCGCATCAACGGCCTGTCCTACTCCGTGTTCATGAACGGCCTCAAGAAGGCCGGCGTCGAGCTCGACCGCAAGGTGCTCGCCGACATGGCTGTGAACGACCCTGCCGCTTTCACCGCTGTGGTCGAGGTTGCCAAGAAAGCCCTGTAAGTCCAGCTTACGCGCTCATATCGCAATCACTGAGAAGCCGAGGAATTCCTCGGCTTCTTTGTTTTTGGGGAAGGGGGCTGCTGGCGCGTGCGCCGCTATCTTAGCGTGCTTCTGCTTTCCTAAGCTGCTGAAGGTCGAGGGCTACGACTTCGGCGGCGAAGGCGGCGATGCGTGCGTAGAAGTCGTCGCCCGCAACGGCCGCCATCTCTGCGAGGCGCGATGCCCAACGGGAAAGATGCTGCTCGAGGAATTGTTTTGCCAAGTGGAGGTTTGCCTGCGCCGACGAGGAGTCGCCTGCCTCTGCTGCGCGGGCGGCGCCATCGTGGAGATAGGACATGAACGCCAGTTCGCTTGCGAAAGCATCGGGAGACAGCGTCGATACTGCGATCTCATAGCCTGTGAGCTTGTGGTAGTCGAAGCCCGCCTTCTCGTAGCAGGCGATGGCGTGCGCTTTGCGCGAAGGGACGGGGCTCGCGTACTCGATGCGCCCATCCACGACGCCCGAGTTCCAGACGCTACTTTCCGACCAGGCAATATGGTAGGCGCTCGACGAGACAAAGAAACGGTTGTAGAAGCGTTGCTCCAAATCAGACGATGCCTCGACGCTTGCGAACCGGTCGTCTCCCATGGCGGAGGCGACGCGATCGAGGTCGGCGATGACGGTGGAGCTGGGGATATTGAGCAGCGCTTCTGCAACTGCTTCGTAGACGGTGCTCATGCCGCGGGATGCTTGGCTTGAGGCAGCGAGGGCCTGGGAATCGATGCTCATGATGCAACCTTTCTGCTGAACACTTATACCGAACCGCGGGGCCCAGAAGAGCCCCGCGGCGGAGGGTGGGCGAACTATCCCAAGGCTACGGGGATTGCCGCCATGACGATCAGGTAGCGCAGCATGAAGCCGCCGATCAGGACCCCGACCTCGCCTGCGATCGTGAGCCCAGGCTGCTGCATGAGCGATTTCTTCTCCTGCATCGACTTGCGGAGCGCCTGTACGAACGGGAATACAAGCCCGACGATGACGAACAGGACCCAGAATGCCAGCGCGTAGCCTCCGGTGAGCAGGTTCGCGACCGAGGCTTTCGCCGCTGCCGCAGCCGAGCCGCCCGTGATGGCCACTGTGCCGAGAAGCGCGATCACGAGGAGCGCCTCCAGCACGGGCAGAACCATGCCGGACTTCACGGTAAAGCCGATGTTCGCGATCTCGTCATGGGCCTTCCCATGCGCGATGACCAAGACGAGCGCGAATCCGGTCGAAGCTGCCGATACCAGGAACAGGACCGGCAGGATGATCGGGTGCCACAGGGGGAACGCGACGGACGCGTCACCCAGAAGCACGCCGGTGTAAGCGGCGACGCACACGGCCAAGATCATGCCGATGATGTCGAGCGCGCGAGGTGTCGATTTCTTCACGATCATGATGATCGCGTCGATCGCCGCTACCACGATGAACAGCGCCAAGATTATGACGCCCCAGGCCATGACCGACCCCAGGTTGCTAACGAGGTAGAAGAATCTCAGCGGGTTCATCAGTCCCGCATGCGCATCGACGACCAGAAGCAGGGTGCCTACGGCCACGCAGACCGGGCCTGCGATAAAGCCGATCGTCTTGACTTTCGGACAGGGTTTCTTCGCCATGCCCGCGATGCCGGAGAGCACGAATGCGCCGGCGCCCATACCTGCCAAGAACAGATACAGTGCAATCATCCAATTCCATACCATGACGTATCACCCCTCGTAGTGCCGCAAGACGTTGCCGCCCTTGTGAACTGCGGAGGCAACGGGCATTGCGAGCGTGTCGTCGAGCCCAATGTAGTAGACATGGGGTGAAAGTCCCAGGTCGGGATAGAGCGTCTCGGTCTTGCTCGCGGCAAGCTTCTTCGAGATGTCGCTCTCGGGGTCGTTCAGGTCGCCGAACATGCGAGCGTGCGTGATGCACGTTCCCACGCAGGCGGGGAGCATTCCCTTGCTGGTGCGGTGCTCACAGAAGGTGCACTTCTCCACCTCGCCCGAAGGCAGCTGGTAGCGCACCTGGTAGGGGCACGCGGCCATGCAGTACTTGCATCCGATGCAGCGCTCGGGGTCGACGACAATCGTGCCGTCCTCGGTGCGATGGCTTGCCTGGGTCGGGCACACCTTCACACAGGGGGCATCCTCGCAGTGGTTGCAAAGTTTCGGGATGTTCGCGCGCTTGATCTGCCCATCGGCTTCGACGTCGAAGCTCTCGATCCAGGTGTTGAAGCAGCCGATCGGCACCTCGTTTTCCTGCTTGCACGCCACAGCGCAGGCGTTGCATCCCACGCAGAGGGACAGAACGATCAGCATGCCAAGTTTTTTCTCACTCATCGTTTATCCCTCCTTTAGGCTTTCTCAATTTTGTACATGCCGCCCGAGCGTCCAGGAGAGGTTCCCTCGGGGTCTGCCAGGGGATAGATCTCGCTGATCGTCGGGTCGAGCATCGTCTGCAGGTGAATGCCCGAGCCGATTGCCGGGTCGCCCTTGCGGGTTTCCTCTCCTTCGATGGCGACATCCTGCGCACCGTAGGCGCGATGCCCGTAGCCGTATGCCACGCCGAAGGTGCCTTTGGCGATGCCGCCGCGAACCATGGCCTCGCCTTCCATCACGTCACCCGAAGGGTTCGTGATCTTGATGGTGTCGCCATCTTTGATGCCGAGCGCCTTCGCGTCGTCGCGGTTGAGCTCGAGGTAGTTGTGGTCGCACAAGTCGCGCATGATCGGGCTGTTGGCCAAGAAGGAGATCGAACGGAAGCGCGGCTTGTAGTTCGTCGAGCGGAACGGGTATTCCTCGCGAGAGTAATGGTCTTCGAGCGTGGAGTTGTCGGCGAAGCGCTCGGGGTCGTTGGCAAGCGTGCCCGAGAGCTTTTCCCCGGTGTAGGGGTTCGTGTCGGTCGCCTTGCGGTTGCTATAGAAGTGCGTCAGGTTATCGGTGGCGTACTTGATGGCGCCGTTCTTGCCGATGCAGTCCTCCATGGGCCAGAAGCGGCCGCCGCGCGAGAGCACGTTCAAAACCTTCGGCCACTCCTCTTCGCTCACGGCGTTCTTCCATGCCTCGGGAAGGTTGTCGAGCGCCTGCAGCTTCATGTCTTCCGCGGCGACATCGTCGACGGGAGTGGCGTCGTAGGCGAGGTTGGCAACGGCCTTCAGGAAGAAGTCGCACGCGTCGTTGAGCGGCCAGGTCTTGCCGTCGACGTCGGTCACGGCGTTGTCGCCGAAGCCGGGCATGTCGCACACCTTGGCAACGTCGCAGCAGAACGCCTCAAAGCTTGCATGGCGACCGCCCGAGATCTCGATGGTCTCAGGAGTCTTCGCGGGCCAGCGAACGGAGTTGCCCTTGCTCTTGAAGAAGCCTTCGTTCGTGACCACGCCGAAGCTCTCGAAGGGGTTCGTGTCGGGCACGATGTAGTCGGCGTACTGCGCATGCTCGCCGATGACGACGTCGCAAGCGATGTGCAGCGGGATGATGGAGGTGTCCTTCATGCGCTCGAGCACGGAGTCGCGCAGAAGGCCGGAGGTCGCCTGGAGGGTGTTGGTCATCCAGGACATGACGATCTTCGCCTGATAGGGATACTTGCACAGCGCCGAGATGAGCGCCTGATTGTCCGAGACGCCGGTATGGCTGAACCAGGGAAGCAGCGGCTTCGGATCGGTTTCGCCTGCGGCGACGCGGTTTTTGTACTCGTCGGTCTTCTTCCAGATGCGCTTCGTGCGGCCGATGTTCTGGCAGGTCTTCCCATCGGCGAGCGTCGGTTTGCCCGCGATGGTGGAAAGCTTGTAGCGCTTGCCGTCGGCGGTGGTAGCGGCTCCGATGCGGCGGGCAACCATGCCGCCGAGCATCTGGTTCGAGCCGATGAGCGCGTTCAGGAAGGTGTAGGCGGCCATGGAGCTCACGCCGTTGGCGGCAGCAGTCGAGCCGAGGCCCGTCGTTGCGGCCTTCACGCCGTGGGAGGTGAACTCGTGCGCAACGTCTTCGATCGTTTCGCGCGGCACGCCGCAGATCTCGGCGTACTCGTCCATGGTGTTCGAGAAAGCGCTGTCCTTGAGGTAGAGGAACGCGGAGCGGACCTTGATGCCGTTCACTTCGCCTTCGAAGTCGATGAGGCCTCGCTCGGCGTCGGTGTTTAAGGCCGCCTCGTTCTTCTCGGCGTCCATAACGACGTAGTAGGTCGGCTTGGTCTTCGCTGCAGGATCGGCCGCAGGCTCGGTGAGCCCTGCGTCCGCGGCGGTCATGAGCTTGCCGTTGTTCGCGGAGGACTCGTCGTCGATGACGAGGAAGGTCGCGCCCGTGTAGGAGGCGAAACCTCCGGCGACGGCAGCCTTGTAGTTGGTGAATCCCAGATAATCGGCGTTGTAGGCCTTGTTCTCGATGATCCAGCGGGTCATTCCGAGGGCCAACTGGCCGTTCGTGGCAGTCTTGATGGGGTGCCAGGTGATGCCCTTGGCGCCTGGCGTGCAGCAGCCATTGCCGAGCACAGGGTCGAAGACGTCCATCTTCGCGCCATGCTCTTGCAGGTTGATCAGGGTGTCGCGTGCAATTTCCTGGAAGCTCTTGCCGTTAGTTCCAGGTGCGGTGCCCAGCCACAGGATGTATTCGGCGTCTAATGCGTCGGGGCGAAGGGAACGGGACCCAGTTTGAAAGTACGAACTCGCACTTGCAGAGCCGCCTCAAGTGGAGGCGTGGCCATATTGGTTGATCGACCCGAAGCAGTTCGCGAAGCGTCCGCCGAAGGTGGTGCGGCCGTCGCCGCGCCCGCCCAAAAGGACGAACTGGTTGGATTTCGGTCCGAGCGTTGGCTCGTCGGGATTGAGCGGCGTCTCGGTGTCGTGGATGGAGAGGAAGCCTTCGATTTCCTGGTCTTCCCCGATGTCGGCGAACAGCTTGCCGCCTTCCGTGACTTCCTTGATGAGCTGATCCCAGCTGATGGGCTTCCACTTGCCCTCGCCTCGAGCGCCCGCGCGCTTGAGCGGCATGGTGATGCGGTCGGGCTGCCCATAGCCGTCCTGCGTCGCCTGGCCGCGTCCGCACGACGTGCCGCGCGTGGAGTTGCCATAGCCGTTAGCATAGCTCATGGAGCGATACGCGTCCTCAAGCGGCGCCTCGAACGGCAGGTACGGGTTTGCGCAGCTCGGGTTGTACGGGTTTCCGCCGACCGAGTAAAGCGTGCTGCCGTCGCGGGAAAGCTTCAGTCGGTTGCCGCAAGAGCTGTAGCATCCCAAGCAAGCACTGTAGCGGACGATGACGTCTTCATTTATGTTGACGTCTCCGGTTTTCGGGTCGACCGAAGCTTCCAACGGCTGGCCGTGGCCCGTTGCCGGCGCTGCGAAGTCAGCGTCTGCAGCAAGCGCCTTGTGGCTTTGTCCGGAGATGCCGACGCCCGCGACGCTCAAAGCGCCCGCGGCCCCCATGGCGGCAAGGAAGCTCCTTCGACTCATTTTGGTCGATTCCATAATTCCCCTCCTTCTCGAAATAATCGTGGAACCTTGAGGTTTAGTCTCGCAAGAAAGAGGGAACGCCGTCATCGTAAGAGGATGGGTATATCGACCCTAATGCCCCATTTCCGGGTCTAACCACATTGTGACTATATTTCGTGTTTCCCCAGGAAAACGGGGTTGGTTATTACTCTAGTTACAGGTTTATCGGATAGATGGGCGAAAGGTGCGCTACACTTTTCCTATTGGGGGAAAGAGCGGGAGGAGATTGGCATGGCGTTCTCACTTAAGGCGCTGCCGCTTCAGCTCCGACGAAGCGTCGGGCTAGGGTGCTATCTCGCTTGGGTATATTGCTCGCTGTTCTCGTGCGGGCTCGTTCCCGTGGTCATTCGGCTGTGCAGCATCGAGCGCTCATGGGTGTATTCCGGGATTGGCGAGGCCATCGCTGCGATTGCTGTTATCGTCGTGTACGCGCTGCTGCGCGGGAGGGGGCGCGGAGAGGCGGCGCAGCACATGATCGGCGCGCTTGGTGCCGGCTGCGCATGCATCGGGTCTGTTCTCGTCTGGGTGAGCCATCTCGACATCTCGTGGTATGACGCGCTCACCGTGGCAGGCGGCCTGTGCTGCGGCACGGGGCTTTCCCTGCTCGGTATCTTGTGGGGATCCCGCTTCAGCTACTGCGACGAGGAGCACATCGAATCGACCGTGCCTCTGTCGTTTGTGATCTCGTTTGTCGTGTACTTCGTGCTTTTGGCGGTGAAGGGGCCGCTGTTCATGGTGGTGGACGCCGTCTTGCCCGTCGTGTCCGCGTGGATTGTGTTTCGCCCTCGCTGCGGTCGCAACGTCTCTGCCGATGGGGAGGCGGTCGGTGCGCTCGCTCATGTAGGGCTGCGCAAGCAGTTTTCCCATCTGGTCTCCCTTTTTGTGCTGTACTTTCTCATCTGGTTTCAGATTGCGCTGTTCCGCGTTGCGTCCTCGCCGATGACGTATGGCGGGCGATTCATGCACTATCTTGTGCCGTTCTCCATTGCGGCGGTGCTTGCGATTGCGGCGTTTCTCACGTGCATGCGACAGACGCGCTTCCTCAACTTTACGTTTCTCTATCGCTGGTCGGTGCCGCTGATGATTATCGGTTGCGGCCTTCTTCTGATCGATTTGGGCATCCCCGAGCAGCACAGCGCTGCGTATGCGGTCAACTTCATCGCCATGTTCGGCGTTCAGATGTGCGTGTGGGTTGTGGCGCCGAAGTATGCGAGGCGTATCGGTGTGTCACCGTTCGTCCTGTTCGGCGGTTTGTTTGCTGCCGAGGGCCTGGGAATTTTCCTGGCGCTCATCCTTTCGCTGCCGCTTTTCGATGTTGGTGCGCCCGCTCTTGCGAACTTGACGCTTATCGCGACGGGGGCGGTCGCGCTCGTCGCGATGCTTGTCGGCTTCAACCCGCGCTGGCTGTTCTTGAGCGATGCCGTGCGTCGCTTCACCGACGCGGAGTTCGCCATGTCGCTTCCTCGCTTGGCATGCTCGACGTGCGTGAGCCCGTGCTCTGATGCGGGCGCTGCGGGGAATGGCGTGGCTCGCAGCGCGGCTGGCGGATGTGCTTCTGGGACCGATGCTCCTGCGGCTCCCGTGAGTGCTGTTGCGCACGGGACACTTGCTGTTGGTGGTCTGGGTGCTATGGGTGGCGTTGCTATCGGAGCGAACGCTTCTGGCGCCAGTGCGAATGCCTCCGGCGGCGTTACGGCTGGTGCGAATGATGCGGGCTCAGGTGTGGAATACGGCGTTGCAGCTTCAGGTGGCATGCCTTTTGGCTTCGCCTCTAGCTCTGCACCTGGCTCCGCTTCTGGCTTTGCCGCTGGCGCTGCTTCTGGGTCGGGTTCTGCCGTGCCACTTTCCGCGGGGGAGGAGCTCGCCTCCATCTTCGAGAAGACGGCGGAAGAGCTTCAGTTGCGCTATGGGCTTACCGAGCGTGAGACGCAGATCGCTGCGCTGCTCTTGTCGGGGCGCAGCCGTCCGTTCATCCGCGATGAGCTCGTCATCTCGCTTAACACTGTGCATGCTCACGCGCGCAGCATCTACTCGAAGTGCGGCGTGCATTCCCAGCAAGAGTTCATGGACTTCGTGCACCTCGACTCGCGAGAAGGCGAGTAGCCGAGAAGGGCGGTGCGCCCTTGAGAGGTGTCGCGCCGAGAGGGAAGTCGCGGCGATTGCGCGGAGCGCTGCGGCATCTGGCCGCCCTGGGAAGGTGCTTTTGGTGCCGTGCTTTTCGCGGGACCGAGCCCCTGCCTCGCAAGGCCTCGCCTTCTTCCCATCGCTCCAAAAAAAGAAAAAGCCCGCCAAATGGCGAGCTTTCTGTGCGATTTAATTCTTCGCTTCTTTACGCGTTCGCTGTGAAGAAGTTCGCTTCCAGCTTCGCGAACGCATCGTCGACTTCTGCTTCTTCCTCGTCGTTGTTGAAGGCAAGGGTGTGGCACAGCTCGTCGGCGCCGATGAGCGTGTGGTTGATGTAAGCTTCGAGCACTTCACGCGCCGAACCTTCGACACCAGCGACGACTTCGATGCCGGCGTGGCAGAGCATGTTTGCGAAGTCGTAGTCGATCCCGCCGGTGATAATGGTGCTGACGCCCAGGTCAATGAACATCTGCGCGGTGTCCTCGGCGGAAAGCCCAGGGTTTGGCAGGTTGCGGCAGTCAGCGATAATCCCTCGTTCGACGGTGTAGCACATGAAGCTCGCGCAATGCACGGCATGGGGCGATACGCCTAAACCCTCGCATGCTACGATAATTTTCATTTATCACATTCCTTCTCTAATCTTCTCGTTATATCCAAGATAGCGTGCGGGGAACGCGATTTGAATAGTGCTCCCGCCAGCGGAATTATAGACGCCACGAGTGACATTTAGCGCGTATGCAGCGCGCGAAACGACCATGGTTCCATCATGATTCAATCGTTTGCATCCTATCTTTTTTGCGGAATCCCCTGGAACTCATGTTTCCAGGGTGAATCTTCTCGCGGCAAGCGGAGGCGCCGCTACTTGTTCTCGATGCTTCCGATGTTTTTGAGTTCGATGCGGATAAGCCCGTTTGACGTGCTGGTGAACTCAATGAACTCGGGATTCTGCGCGTACTCCGCTGGGAAGGTGATCTCGATGCCGGTGTCTGTGCGGATCTTGTGGTTGCGCGTGACGCGCTTGGCGACCGCGCGCTCGACGGGAGCGTGCTCGGGAAGGTTTTCCTTCTGCGCCGCTTCGACGAAGCTGCGGCGCGGCCCCTCGTCCTCGAACACCTCTTCGACGAACTCGTCGAAGGGCACCTCATCGGAGTCTTCGGCGTTCTCGGCGACGTACGCCTTCGCCTTCGCCGTGGCGATCGCCGCGTTGGCGCCGTACTCGTTGGCAACCTCCTCGACCAGGCGCATCGTCGTGTCGATGAGCTCCTTGCTCGACGCCTCCATCGTGCACTGAAGCAGGCCCTGCGGGATGAGGTAGCGCTCTTCGCCGGCAATCTCGCGTGCCTTGTCGACGAACTGCACCGACATGGTGCGCACGTCAACCAGGGCAAACGAGGAGATCTTCTGCGAAGGGCTTGGCAGGATGGCATGGTGGCGCTCGATGCGGTTCACCGACGCGCCGTCTTCGGCTCTGCCCACCTCGTGCATGAACGCCGGTTTGCTTTCAAGAAGCAGCAACCCGAAGTAGCGGGCGCTTCTTCCGGCGAATGCCGCATCGAGTTCGGCCTGGGCAGCTGTGGCTTCTTCTTCGGAGAGTTCCGCGATGTCTTCCGTGGTGAGCTTCGGGGCGCGCGGCGAGTCCTCGAAATCAACGACGAGCAGGTCGCATGAGGTGGGCTGCTCCATGCGGCCAAGTTCGCTTCCTAGGAACTCGGCGATCATAAGCGAGAGATCGGTGAAGTTGTTTTGCCCGTTCAAGTAATCGGAAAGCTCGTTTTTGAAACCGCTTTCGGCCTCGAACTCGCCGCGCTTGTTGTCGATGTTGCCGAGCGCATGCTTCGCGACGCGCTGCACGTAGGATTTCACGTTCTTGTCCGAAAGGTCCAGCTCTTCCTGTGAAAACACGTTCACGCATGAGACGAAATCGAAAACGTGCAAAATGGCGTGGTTGATCTTGAACATGGAATTGGGCTCCCTCTCGTGACGAATAGCGGGAACACACATTACCCCATGAAGTGCGCGCGGGCAAACGCTTCTCGACAGCGTGCGGTGGAGGGGCAGGCATTTGAGGTGCGCGCGAAATGGCGGACGCAAGTCAGTCTCGGTGCGATGGAGAGGTCGGTCGCTTGGGAGCGCTCGCGAAATGGCGGAAAAGTCGGCTGTGCGCGGTGGAGAAGTCGGATGCTCAAGGGAGTGTGTGAAAATGACGGGCGCAAGTCATCCGCGGCGCGATGAAGGATCCGAGGTTTGGGTTTTTAGGGCGTGTGCAAAATTGACGATAAGTTGCGCAGTGTCCACTGCCAATTCAGAAGCTCGGATGCAGCAGGGTTGCGGCCCCACAAAACGACGAGGTCAGCGCGCTTCCAGTCCGATTTATCGGAGCAGAAGCCGCCGTAGGTGCACGGCTCGAGCCACATGTCAGAGCTGTAGCAGATGGTGCCGTTGCCGCCGGTATTCGGCGTGCCGAACAGGTTGGTGAACTTGTAGTGCAGGTTGGACTGCGTGCGGTATGTTCCCTCGAGGAAGCACAGGGTCTCGGCACCGTATTTGTCGCGAAGGTCGGCAAGGCGCTCGGCCATCTCGTCGAAGGCCTGGTCCCAGGTGATCTCTTCCCGCTGGCCGCTTCCACGCTCGCCGACGCGCTTGAGGGGCCTCTTCAAGCGGTTGGGGTTGTACTCGAAATCTTTCCAGCGGTCATGTTCGAGTCGGGAGCACACATATCTCTCGTTGTGCGGGTTGTCCAGATCTCCCTCGATCTTCACGACTCGGCCGTTTTCCTTCGTGCAGAGAACTCCGCAATTCAGATGGCACAGAAAACACGATGCTCTCTTGACTTCCCTCTCGACCTTAGCCATGTCTTTCTCCTCTCGTCTTCGCGGCGCCGTCTTGGCTACCGATGTTTCGCCGCATCCATCCTGTTCATTCCCTATTTCGGGCATGCTGGGCGCATCGTGTGCGGAGCGATTGCCGTGGGGGCGTTCGCCTACGCGACGCTCATGGAGTGGACCGACCTTGTGGTGTCGAACGCCGAGTTCCAGCTCTACCCGGTGAAACGCTACGCGATGGGGCGCCTCGCGCAGTGGGCCGGCTTCGCACTCGGCGTCGTCGTCGCGTTCTTCGCGTTCCGCGCGGGCGATGTGGCGATCGAGGGCCTCGGTGAGCTGTCCTGCGTGATTGCGATCATCGTCGTTGCGGCCTTCTCGCTCTACGGCGCCGACGATTCCGAAACCGAGGACGCCCTGTTGGTCCTCATGACGGCGAGCGCCGAATGCCCCCCTCGATCGACCCGCCGAAGAACGCGTCGCCCTTCCGCGACCGCTGTCGCGCCATTGCCGAGCAGTACGATCTCTCGCCGCGCGAGGCCCGCGAGACGCGCAGAGGCGTTGGAGAAGACGCGGCCCCGACCGATTCCGTGCTACACTGATTCGCCGAGAACACCGCGACTCGGGAGGGTCTTCCATGTCTAAAACCGTGGCCGTCATCGACGGCAATTCGCTTATGCACCGCGCCTACCACGCCGTTCCGCCCACGATGAACGCGCCTGACGGCACGCCGACCAACGCGTGCTTCGGTTTCGTCGCCATGCTGCTGAAGTTCGTGGAGATGGCGCATCCGGATGCTATCGTGTGTGCCTTCGATGCGGGGCGCCCAAAGTGGCGCATGGAGGCAATCGAGCAGTACAAGGCGCAGCGTCCTCCGATGGACGACGCGCTTAAAGTGCAGTTTCCCCTGATGGAAGGCCTGCTCGAAGCGATGAGCATCCCGGTTGTCCGCGTGGCTGGCTGGGAAGGCGACGACATCTTGGGCACTGTGTCCGCGCGCGACGAGGCTCTCGGGTACCGCACGCTGCTCGTGTCGGGCGATAAGGACGTCTACCAGCTTGTGAGCGAGCTCACCCACGTCGTCACGACCAAGAAGGGCATCACCGATGTCGCGATCTACGGCCCCGACGAGGTCTTCGAGCGCTATGGCGTCACACCCGCCCAGTTCCCCGATTTCCTCGGGCTTAAGGGCGACGCGTCCGACAACATCCCCGGCGTGCCCGGCGTGGGCGACAAGACGGCCGCGAAGCTGCTTTCCGCCTACGGCAACCTCGAGGGCATCTACGAGCACACCGGCGAGCTCAAAGGCAAGCAGAAGGAGAAGATCGAGACCAATCGCGACCAGGCGTTCGCGAGCCGGAAGGTGGCGACCATCTCGCGCGATGTCGACTTCGAGCTCGACTTGGAGGACGCGGCCTTCCCCTCGTTCGACGCCGCGCGCGTGACGGCAGCCTTCAAGAGCGTCCGCTTCAATGCGCATCTGACCCACGTGCTGAACCTCGTGGGGGAGAAGGCGCCTGCCGAGCGAGCCGCGCTTTCGTGGGAGCCCGTTCTGCGCGGGGCCGACGCGCACGCTGCCGTTAAGGGCGCGATCGCGGAAGGGGAACGCGTGGGCATCGCGTTCGTCGAGCCCGAGCAGGCGTCGCTGTTCGACACGGGCGCATTCGCGGCGTTTTCCACCTCGAAGGGCGTTGCTTCCTTCGAAGGCGACGAGGCGCTTTCGGTGCTTGCCCAGGTCGTGGCGCAGGGGCGCTTCGCCGCGCTCGACGCGAAGGAGATGCTGCACCGGGTGTATCCCGCGGACACGGCGCAGGAGGCTCGCATTACCGACGAGGAGCTGTTTGCGGCGGAGATCTTCGACGTGGGGCTTGCGGGCTACGTGATGAACTCGTCCGTTTCCGACTACACGCTCGAATCGCTCGCCGACGAGTACTTAGGCGGGGCCCTTCCCGAGGTGAAGACCGACGAGGAGCGCGCCTGCGTGCTCGCCGCGGCGGCGCGCGCTCTCGAGGAGCCGCTTTCCCGCGCGCTCGAAGACGACGGATCGATGCGCACCTACGCCGAGATCGACCTGCCGCTTGTCCCCGTGCTTACCGCGATGGAGCGCACGGGCGCCGCGATCGACGTTGCGCATCTCGACGAGATCGGCGAGCGCACGCAGGGCGACGTCGATGCCTTACGCGCGCGGATCATCGAGCTTGCCGGCGAGGAGTTCAACGTCGACTCGCCCAAACAGCTCGGTCATATCCTGTTCGAGGTTTTGGGCCTGCCGCCGAAGAAGAAAACGCAGCGCGGATATTCCACCGACGCGAAGGTGCTCAAGGAGCTCGCCGAGGTTCACGAGCTGCCCGCGCTCGTCCTGCGCTACCGCGAGCTCGCCAAGATCAAGTCGACCTACATCGACGCGCTGCCCCGCATGCGCGCAACCGACGGGCGTGTCCATTCCTCGTTCAACGAGACGGTGACAACGACGGGGCGTTTGTCCTCGTCAGACCCGAATTTGCAGAACATCCCCGTGCGTACCGAATTCGGCCGCCACATTCGAGAGTGCTTCGTGCCGCTCGACGAGGACTCGCTGTTTCTCTCGGCTGACTACTCGCAGATCGAGCTTCGCCTGCTCGCGCACCTGTCGGGTGACGAGCACCTGGTCGCGGCTTTCAACAGCGGCGCCGATTTCCACGCATCGACGGCGAGCCGCGTGTTCGGCATCCCTGTGGAGGAAGTGACGCCCGAGCTTCGCTCTCGCGCGAAGGCGGTGAACTTCGGCATCGTCTACGGGCAGCAGGCGTTCGGCCTCTCGCAGAGCCTTGGCGTACCGTTCGGCGAGGCAAAGGACATGATCGACCGTTACTTCGAGGCCTATCCCGGCGTGCGCGCGTACCTGGACGCCACGGTCGAGAAGGCGCGCGAGCGCGGGTACGCAGAGACGATGTTCGGCCGCAAGCGCCACATTCCCGAGCTCCATGCGGGCAACGCGAACCTGCGCGGGTTTGGGGAGCGCACGGCGATGAACCATCCTATGCAGGGCTCAGCCGCCGACATCATCAAGCTCGCGATGATCGAGGTGTCGCGCAGGTTGCGGGAAGAGGGCTTCGCCGCGAAGCTGCTCATCCAGGTGCACGACGAGCTGGACTTCAGCGTGCCCCGAAGCGAGGTCGAGGCGCTCTCGGCCATGGTGCGTGAGGTGATGGAAGGCGTCGTCGAGCTTAAGGTTCCCCTCATCGCCGACGTTTCGAACGCTCCCACCTGGGCGGAAGCGCACTAGAAGGCTAGGGAAGGTGCAGCTTCCCTAGCCGCGCTCGGCGCGCTTACTGCTCTGCTTACGGCAGAATTCCCAAATTCGGCAAGCCTTCCTCGATCGTCTCCCGCGCACGTTCGTCTAGATACGCCTCGTTAAGCCTTGACTTGCTGTAAGCGAGATACGAATCGCGCGTTTTCTCGATAAGCTCATGTGTGAAGAATTGCTCCCAGCTGAAGAAGTCGGCACTTTCGATATAAGAGGCTGGACTCCGAAGCATCTCCTGCGTTCGTTTGTCGGGAAATAGGCCCGATTTCAGGACAAGCCACTCAAATGATTCGGGCAGGAAGAGCTTAATGCGCTTGAATCGTTGAAGCGATACAAGGAACTCCATTTCGGGTCCGAATGCTGCTCCGTCGGCGATTACAAGGATGTCCCGCTCTTTCCTATTGAGCGCAATATCGTAGATGTTCGACTTCCCGCCTGCGCTTATGCAGGGTATGCCGCTATTTTTGCAAAGTACGGCAAAGAATTCGTAGCCAGAGTTACTGTCTTCGACGATGACAACTTGCGGCTTTGCGCCGTCGAACTCGTTTTTCCCGTAAATGCGGTATGTGGAGGCATAGGTTCGTGAATAGACGGGGTACTTCGTTGTTGAGCGGTTGGTGTTCTTAAGGCCGTAAATCTCGTCGACGCTGTAGGGGAGTTGTGGAAGCGATTCGCGCGCGACCAACACGTAATAGTTGCTGCTACAGCGTGCCGCGTGCGCGAATTCGTGCGATTTCATGAAGCTGCTGTCCTCGTCGATGAACACGATGCTGTTCTCGATGAACGAAAGATCACGCAGCCAGTTGCGACCTGCGAGTATTTTGCAGGGAACATCGCAATTAATGACCACGCCGCTGTTTGCTCCAAGCTCGTCATAGGCGGCAATGAGCTCGAGAAGAGTTGTCTTCCCGGTTGCGCTCTTGCCTTGAAGAATGGTGAGGTTCCTTGAAACGGTGAGCTTGATCTGCACTTTGTTGTTGCGGACTACAACATCGTGGACTCCTCTCATTTTGCGGACTCCCTCAGGCATTTGGCTGCAACGAGAACAAGCTCGTCCATCGAATGGACAACTTCGTCGGTGTTGGCGACATGGATGGTGAACCGCCTTTCACCGAAGTTCATGAGGTGATAAAGATTGACAGTGACATCTTGGGCCTTGCCGATGGCCAGAATCCACCGTGCGCAATTATCTCCGCAATTGGAGGCGTTGTAGATGTTCTCGGGCATGAAATGCATGAGAAGCAAAGTCTTTGTGCCGCTTGAGAGTTTTTCGGGCGGGATGACGCCGAGGACCTTCGTTTCGATGGCATTGGGCCCCAAGACAACGCCGCGATCGACGGCCTTGATGATCTTTTGGGCGAAAGGGTCTTCGAGCCACTCGGCTGAGTAAACGTTGTTGAAAAAGATAGACGTATTGTAGATAACGCCGTCCATGTCTCCATAGTGAATTGTAAGCAAGGCAAAACCTTTCTTCGTTGGAGCAAAGTATATATCAGGAAGGCGAGCGGGATGGTCGCGGGCTATCGGAATCGGTCGATTGCGGATTCGCGGCATAACGGGCCGAGCTTGAGGCGCAGAAGGCGGAGCTTGCCAAGCAGCAGGAAGAGGCGAAGAAGGCGGCCGAGAAGGAAGCCGAGCGTCAGCAAAAGGCCGCAGAAAAGGAAGCGGAGCGCCAGGCAAGGGCGGCTGAACGGGAAGCGGAACGCCAGGCGGGGGCAGCGGAGCGCGAGGCTGAGCGCCAGGCGAAGGCCGCCGAGCGGGAGCGCCAGAAGCAGAAAGACGCCGTGGCCCGCGTCGCCACGAGCATCTTGGGATCCGCCGGCCGTACCGCCGACAACCAGATTGTCCGCGGACTCTTCGGCACGCGCCGCTAGTTGTTGGCGCCGCGAGCACTGAGCAGGGCATAGTCCAGAACATCAAGCAGTTCATCATGACGTTTGGTAGGGGCTTCTCGTTCGTGGGCAACTAGTACCACCTCGACGCCTTTGGCGTGGGCCAATATGCTGACCTACTGTTTTTCAATCGCAATTTCAACTGTTTGGTGGCCGTTGAGCTCAAGCGAGGGCCGTTCAAGACTGCCTACCTAGGCCAGCTGTCCGGATACTTGCGAGTGCTAGACGACTATGAGCGCCGTGAACACGAGAACCCGTCCATCGGCTTGGTGCTCTGCAAGGACATGAACAGGGTGTTCATCGATTACATCATTCAGGACTATAACAAGCCCATGGGCGTTGCCACATACAGGACCTCGGCTGACATGTCGAGCGGATCTTAGGGGAATCCTGCGACGTACCAATCGTGGAATCTGTCGACGTGCTTCATAAGGAGCTCTACGTCCTCTTCCGATATTAGCTCGAACCAGTTCATGATTTGTCTCCCGGAGACTGCGCTCGGCATTTTCCTTGGTGCCGTATCATGCGGACCCTTCGAGTTGATATCGCGCTTGCGCCGCATTGCGTCACGCTGTAGCGCATCGCTTCTCGCTGCATTGCGTCGCAACGCTATAATTAATCGGTAATAACTTGAAACGCATTTGTATTGCATTTTGGTTGATGGGGGCGCAGATGCCTGACAGCTACAAGGAGCTCATCAAGGGCAACCCCGACGAGACGGAGATCAGGAGCTTCCTGGTGAACGGCGACCAGGTTTCCGTGACCCTGCGCATCCCCGACACCTTGCGCGACGCTGCGAAGGAGGAGGCGACCCTGCGGGGCATGAGCTTCTCCGCCTTCGTGCGCACGTGCATGATCGAAGAGCTCGCGAAGAAAGGAAACTGACGTGTCTGCAAGCGACGATCTTATCAAGGCCGTTGGCGCCAATATTCAAGAGAAGGCATCTCTCATTTGGAGTGCCGCCGATACCTTGCGTGGCCCCCTACAAGCCTCATGAGTACGGCCTGGTCATCCTTCCTATGACCGTCATCAAACGCTTCCACGACTGCCTTGAGCCTACACACGATGCCGTTCTCGCCGCTGCTGAGAAATACAAAGCCTTTTCCGTAAAGGATGGCTTTTTGCGTGAAGCCTCCGGCTATCCCTTCTACAACACCTCGAAATTCACCTTCGAGACGCTCAAGGCGGACCCGGAGAACATCGAGGACAACTTCAAGGACTACATCAACGGGTTCTCAGACAACGTGCAGGACATCCTAGCACGCATGAAGTTCGCCGACCAGATCGAACGCCTCTCCGACCCGGACGCCCCGCTGCTCTACCAGGTCGTTTGCGACTTCTGCAAACCGCAGGCCGACATGTCTCCCGGCAAGATCAAAGCGGTGGACATGGGCTACATCTTCGAGAACCTTATCCAGCGTTTTTCCGAGTCTTATGACGAGGACGCCGGCGCCCACTTCACGAGCCGCGATATTGTGTATCTCATGACAGACCTGCTTATCCAGGCGGATTCGCACGTTTTCGACGGCGACCGCATCACCAAGACCGTCTACGACCAGACCATGGGCACCTCACAGATGCTCGGCTGCACCGAGGAACGCCTGCGCCAGCTAGACGCCGAGGCCCGCGTGACCTGCTACGGCCAGGAGTTCAATCCCTTCACCTTCGGCATTGCGAAGGCGAGCGCGCTCATCCGCGGCGAGGACGACGCCAACATGCGCTTCGGGGACACCCTGTCCGCCGACAAGTTCGAGGGCTTCAAGTTCGACTACTGCATCTCCAACCCTCCATTTGGCGACCCGTGGAATCCGCAGGCCGCCGCGGTGGAGAAGGAGTTCAAGGCCGCCGGCGGCGGGCGTTTCCCGGTCGAGAAGCTCCCCGCCAAGGGCGACGGCCAGATGCTCTTCGTGCTCAACGGGCTATCGAAGCTCAAGGATGACGGTGTGATGGCGATCATTCAGGACGCCAGCCCGCTCTATAAGGGTAAGCCTGGCAGCGGCGAGGACAGTATCCGCCGTTACGTGCTGGAGAACGACTGGCTCGACGCCATCGTGCAGCTGCCCTGTGACTCGTTCTACAACACCGGCATCGCCACCTACGTGTGGCTCTTCAGCAAGGCGAAGGCGCCCGAGCACCGCGACCACGTGCTGCTCATCGACGCCTCCCAGTGCTTCGAGAAGCGCCGCAAGGGCATCGGCGACAAGAAGAACGACATCACCAAGTCCTGCCGCGACCTCATCGTCCGGGCGTACTCCGAGTATCGCAATGGCACCTGGGCGGGCGCAGGCTCCAACGGGCAGGAGGTCTCCATCGAGGCGCGCCTGATGGAGACGGTCGAGTTCGGCTTCAACCGCGTGGCCGTGGAGAGTCCCGTCGTCGACGAGAGTGGGGAGCCCATCCTAAATAAGCGCGGAAAGATGCAGGTCGACAAGGCAAAGGCCGACACTGAGGACATTCCCCTCAACCAGGACATCGACGCCTATATCGAGCGCGAGGTGCGCCCGTACAACAAGTACGCCTGGGTGGACAAGAAGAAGACCAAGGTGGGTTACACTATCCCGTTCACGCGCGTGTTCTACAAGTACGCCGAGCTGGAGCCGGCCGACGAGATCGCCAAGCGCATCCTCGAGCACGAGAAGTCGCTCGAGAAGAGCCTCGAGGCCCTCTTCGGAGAGGTGCGTTAGCAATGCGGGAGATGAAGGACAGCGGCGTCGAGTGGCTCGGCGAGGTGCCCGCGGAATGGGCGTTGCGCCAAGCCGGCCAGCTTGCGGACCAGACGAAGGTCCCCAACGAGGGCATGATCGAGACGAATCTTCTCAGCCTCAGCTACGGCAAGGTCAAGAGGCGCGACATCAATGCCACCGACGGCCTGCTGCCGGCTAGCTTCGAGACCTACAATGTCATCGAGCCCAACGACATCGTTCTCAGGTTCACTGACCTGCAGAACGACCAGAAGAGCCTGAGGGTCGGCATGGCCACCGAGCGTGGCATCATCACGTCTGCCTATGTTACCGTTCGGCCGCTCAATCCGTCCTACTCCAGGTTCATGTACTACGCTCTGCACGCCTACGACCTGCGCAAGGGTTTCTACGGCATGGGCGCAGGCGTCCGCCGGGGCCTTAAGTGGCAGGAAGCCAAGTACATAAAGTTGCCGTGGCCCAATGACGCCGAGCGCGACCGCATTGCGGACTTCTTGGACGAGAAGTGCGCCGAGATCGACCGCGCCGTCTCTGCCGCCGAGCAGTCCATTGAGGAGTACAAGGCATATCGTCTATCGGTCATTTCGACAAAGATGCCCACAGGATGCATTACTATCCCCATCAAGTACCTCTGTGACTTGCTCCCTGGATACGCCTTTGAAAGCGGGAAATTCGTTCAAGGGAATGGCGTGCGCCTCCTTCGTGGCATCAATGTCGGCGTTGGGGAGACTCGGTGGGCTGATGCTGCCCATTATCCTGAGGAAGACCTTGACGGTCTTGAAGCCTATGCTCTTGAACCTGGGGACTTGGTTATCGGTTTGGATAGACCTTGGATTAAGGACGGGCTCAGGGCGTCGTTTATCACTGAGTCCGACTTGCCTTGCTATCTTGTGCAGCGCGTTGTTCGCATTAGGGTGCTGGATAACTTGGAGCCTCGTTATCTTAAATATGGGCTCGATTCCGGAATTCTCGAGCGCTATGTGGCGTCTGGCACTACGGGAATCAGCGTTCCTCATATTAGCCATTTACAGATTGCGAACTGCAAAGTTCCTCTTCCATCTCTCGACGAGCAGCGCCGCATCGCGGACTATCTGGACGAGAAGTGCGGCGAGGTCGATGCCGCCATCGTTACCAAGCAGGCCATCATCGCCGACCTAAAGGCGTACAAGCAGTCGCTCATCTACGAGACCGTCACCGGAAAGCGGGAGGTGTAGCCAATGGGTGATTCCTATCGTCTTCCGGGCATCGTGCTTGAGGCGTCGTCGTCGAAAACGTGGGATGCGGCCGTCTCCGAATGGCACGTGGTGGGATGCCATGACAATGGGGATGCTTCCGGAGATTGCCTTTGTGGACACGAGGGCATTAGGTATGAGTTCACTATCAAGAACTCCGTCAACGGGAACGAGCTTTCGCCAATAGGCTCAACCTGCATCCTGAAGTTCGAAAACGATGAGCTCAAGAACGAGGTTGAGGGCTGGAAGGCAGCGATCAAGCTGCTGGAAGCCCTTGAGGCGAGGAAGCCGGGCACGCAGCTCGACGGCATTAACAGAGAACTGTTCTCACGACGACTCTATGCCTTCCTTTATGAGAGGGGTGCTTTTCCGCCTAACAGGTACAACGGTTACGACGGTTGGAATGACTACGAGTTCATGGTGGATATGTTCAACAAGAGGACGGCACCGACGGAAAGACAGCGCGCGAAGATGTACATGGTGCTAAACAAGAGCATATTTCCGTGGCTCGCTCTCTTCGGCCGTGAGTTGAGAGAGGTGAGGTTGTAGCATGCCTGCGCAGACAAAGGAAAAGAACCTCGAAGAGGACATCGAGTCGTCTCTCTGCTCGCCTGCGGGTGGTTTCCTTAAGTGCGACGACAGGCACTCGCTCCTCTACGTCGAGGACGGTACCTATCAGATGGTCGGCGGCGGCTACATGGAGCACCGAGACCGCGCGCTCGACGCCGCCACCCTGGTCAACTTCATCCAGACGACGCAGCCTAAGGCGTGGGAGCGCTTCGAGCGCATGTGCAACTCCGATTCCACGGCGAAGTTCGCCAAGGTCTTCAATGACGCGGTCGACCGCCTGGGTGTGGTCGCGGTACTGAAGCATGGCTTCAAACACCGGGGGATTGCATTCAGGGTTGTCTTCTTCAAACCGGAGAGCGGCCTCAACGAAAGCGCCGCCGACCGCTATGCCAAGAACGTCTGCCGCTGCATCCGCCAGTTCCACTTCGCCGAGACGGGCAACCAGACCATCGACATGGTCCTGGACGTGAACGGCATCCCCCTGGTGGGCATAGAGCTCAAGGATCAGTTCACCGGCCAGGACGTCGAGAACGCCATGCGCCAGTGGCGCGAGGACCGCGACCCGCGGTGCCGCTGCCTCAGGTTCAACACGCGCATGGTGGCGTTTTTCGCCGTCGACCTCGAGAACGTCTACATGACCACCAAGCTGGAGGGCGCGAAGACCTTCTTCCTGCCGTTCAACCAGGGCTCCGCCGGGGCGGGAAACGACGGCGGCGCCGGCAACCCCGCAAACCCCGACGGCTATGCCACGAGCCACCTGTGGGAGGTCGCCCTGCAGAAGGACAGCCTGCTCGACATCGTCAACAAGTTCCTCCACCTGGAAGTCAAGGAAGAGACGGAGCTCGATGCGCGCGGCAACGAGGTGAAGCGCAAGAAGGAGCGCATCATCTTCCCCCGTTACCACCAGCTCGACTCCGTGCGCAAGGTAATCGCCGACGTGCGCGCGAACGGGACGGGCAAGAACTACCTCGTCCAGCATTCCGCGGGCTCTGGCAAGTCTAACAGCATCGCCTGGACGGCCTATCGCCTGGCATCCCTTTTCGTGGATGATGCTCCGCTGTTCGACTCCGTGGTCGTCGTCACCGACCGCCGCGTCCTCGATAGCCAGCTGCAAGAGACCATTTCTGGCTTCGACCACGCCATCGGTTCGGTCGTGACCATCGGCAAGGACAAGACCTCCGCTGACCTGCGCGACGCCATCAACGGTGGTGCCCGTCTCATTGTCTCGACTCTGCAGAAGTTCCCCGTGATCTACGAGCAGGTCGAAAGCGAGGGGAAGCGCTTCGCCATCATCGTCGACGAGGCGCACTCGTCCCAGACGGGAACGAGCGCGCTCAAGCTCAAGAGCGCCCTTGCCGACAAGCGCGACGCGCTCGAGGAGTACGCCGAGATCGAGGCGGAGGCCGAGGACGATACCGCCGATTGGGAGGACCAGATCGCCGACGAGCTCGCGAGCCACGGCCGCCACCGGAACCTAACCATCGTGGCCTTCACTGCCACGCCGAAGGAGCAGACGCTCGAGATGTTCGGCGATGAGTGGCCCGATGGGACCTTCCATCCGTTCCATATCTACTCGATGCGCCAGGCGATCGAGGAAGGCTTCATCATGAACCCCCTCGCCAATTACGTGAGCTATTCGGAGGCCGTCAAGCTCGCGCGCACGGTCCCCGACAACCCCGACGTACCGAGCAGCCCCACGCTCAAGCTGCTCCGCAAGTACAAGGAGCTGCACCCCTATGCCCTCGGCCAGAAAGCCGAGATCATCGTGGAGACGTTTCGCAACGTGACACGCACCAAAATCCGCGGCAAGGGCAAGATGATGGTGGTCACGGCGTCGCGTCTCGCGACGGTTCGCTACTATCACGAGATCAAGCGCTATATGCAGAAGAAGGGATACGGCGACATCGAGGTGCTGGTGGCATTCTCGGGAGGCATCAGCGATCCCGCGGATGGTCCCGACGGCCCCGAGTACACCGAGCCGTCCCTCAACGTCGGCCACGACGGCCAGCGCGTCGCTGAGAGCCAGACGAAGGCCGAGTTCCACAACTACGGCGACGTGCTCGTCGTCGCCGAGAAGTACCAGACGGGCTTCGACGAGCCCCTGCTGCACACGCTGGTGGTGGACAAGAAGCTCAAGGACGTGAAGGCCGTCCAGACGCTCTGCCGCGTCAACCGCATCCATCCGGACAAGGAGGACACCTACATCCTTGACTTCGTGAACAAGCCTGAGGACATCCAGGAGGCGTTCAAGCGCTTCTATACCGAGACGTCGCTTTCCGAGCAGATCAACACCGACCTCCTCTATCAGGTGCAGACCGACATCCGCGGCTATGGGCTCTATGACGAGTCTGACATCGAGGCCGCGGCCGAGATAGTCTTCACCGACGGCAAGGGCAAGTCGCAGAGCAACGTGCAGGGAAAGCTCGCCTCCGTCTTGAAGCCGGCGGTCGCGCGCTACAACGAGCTGGATGACGACTCGCGCTACCAGGTGCGTCGCAAGGTGCGTAGCTTCTGCAAGTGGTACACCTACATCACCCAGATCGTGCGCATGTTCGACCGCGACCTGCACAAGGAGTACGTGTACCTAAGCTATCTGCGCCACCTCCTCAAGGTCGAGAAGATTCCCGTCGAGGCGGTGGACGATAAGGTCGAGATGCGCTTCTACAAGCTCAAGCGCGAATTCGAAGGGAGCATCTCGCTTGAGTCTGGCGGCGGAGTGCTCGAGCCAGGCGGCGCTGCCAAGACCGTGGTACCCGACAAGAAGCGCGACCCGCTGCAGGTGCTCGTGGACAAGTTCAACGAGCAATGGGCTGGCAACTTCACCGAGGGAGACCGCGTGGTGATCGATACGCTATGGAAGCGTATCGCCGATAACCCACAGGTCGCTGACACCATCCGCCGCGACGGCAGGCAGGTCTTCGAGTCGAGTCTCTTACCCAAGGTTTTCGACGAGGAGGCGCGTAGGGCCTACGTGGAGAACACGGATTCCTTCACCAGCCTCTTCGAGGACAGCGAGAAGTACCGTGCAATGATGAATGCTATTGGTCAGCTGCTGGTTGAGAAGTTCAGGTAATTGGTTATGCAGGAGTGGTGGAAAGAGCATATAGTCGAGGTTTTTGTTGGGGTCGTTACGCTTCTTGGCTATTTCGGCGTGTCGGCGACCGACTTGCTCGGGGTCGCAAGCTACGCGAACTATGTTATGCCTTTCGTGTATCTGGGTATCGGAGCGTTTATCGGTTGGCGGATTCATCGATATCGAAGCAACAGAGGAGCGATGACGGCCTCGGTGCAATTCATCGGCTCTGGAAAGCAGAAGGAGCGGCAATCAAAGGAGGAAAAAATCGAGGTTTTCTCGCAAGTCCCATTCGAAATCAAAGTGTTTCTAAAGGCATCGCTGACACACGGTTCGGTGTATAGAGACAGCCACGATCGCAATTGGGATGCCTATTCCGAATGGCTTCCCCAGTTCATGACGTTTACCAGCATTCGCAACGATATACTTCGTTGTTGCGTTCGGGATAACGTGAAATCTATGTTTGACGAGATTCCGGAATTGCTTGCCGACGTGCAGGAAGAAGACATGAGACTTCATGCCGTAAGGGGCGACGAAGGGGTTAAGCCACAGATTTTTTCGTCCAGTCATCTTGTTTGGTGGTACTACACAGATGATGAGGATATGCCTGCTCCTATCAACTCGATTGGCTTTATGAGACAAGTCCCATGGGACTAAGCCTCAGCAGGATGGTTGAGGAAACATGAATCAATAAGCAACAAGGAGCGATTTCGACATGGAAGATAGAGCTAAAGATACGAGTTATAATTCCGAGTTGCTTGAGCAATGGAAGACATGCGTAGAGTCAGCAGACCGAATCAGCCAGAGAAGGGATGCTGCAAACGGGCTTTTTACCACTCTGGGTATTGGCGTCTTGACGGCGTCAACGGCGATAGGCGGCTGCAAGTCAATCCCTTTGCTTATTGTCGGAATTGGCATCTGTATAGTGTGGCTTTTATACATATCCTCGTTTAAAAGGCTCAACGACGCCAAATTCGCCGTAATTGATTCAATGGAAAGCCAGATGCAAAGTAGACCCTTTGCAGACGAGTGGAAAAGGCTAACCGGCTCAAAAAAATACAACAAGCAAACGACGATCGAAAAAGCTCTTCCCATGCTGTTTGGCATTGTGTTTTGCTCAATGATCGTCTTGGTTTTGATTTAGAAAGGACCAGCATGCAGTACAACCTTTTCATCAGCCACTCGTGGACGTATTCGGACCAGTACCAGAGACTGATTAACCTTCTTGATTCCAAATATGGGTTTAACTATAGGAATTATTCGGTTCCCAAAGACGACCCTATTCACAATGCGGGAAGCGATTATCTCCTTCGCCAAGCCATCGAACGTCAGATGAAACCTGCAAGTTGCGTCATTATCTTGGCTGGGGTTTACTCCACGTATAGCAAGTGGATCAACATTGAAATTGAACTAGCTAGAAAAATGGGAAAGAAGATTATCGCTGTAGAGCCTTGGGGATCGGAGAGAACCTCTGCCGTCGTTAAAAACGCCGCCGACGAAATTGTCCGCTGGAATTCCGATTCAATTGTTCGCGCTATTCGAGGATTCTAATAAGGTAAAGCCGTGATTTGATTTCTGTACGGATGACTTTAGACCAGGACCGCGAAGAAGGCTGGTCGAAGCTCCTTGTTCGACCAGCCTAAGCTATTCCGGTAATGAAATGGGCCAATCCTTAGCATTAGCTGCGTCCCATTCCGAAGATGCGTGCGGTGTTGGGTTCTGCATGCATTACGGTTGCCGCCGGCTCCTCCAAAGGTGCGGCTTGTTGCGACGTCTCTGCCGTCGGCGCGTCAACCTCCTCGCCGAGTGCCAGGAAGAACCTCATCACGAGCTCAACCCTCTGCTGCAGGGACTCGCTCAGCTCGCCGTAGGAGGCCGCCAGATGCACCTCCTTGGACAACTCCGCCATCGAGTCCTTCGACGCCTTTTGAACGCTCACAGAGGGCCTCGCCTCAACTTGGGTATCGGTGAGCTTGGCGATGATGTAGTCCTGCCTGTTCATGCCGCTCCAAGCTGCTATCTCGCATATGAACTTGTGCTCCTCGGGCGTGCAACGGAACGCCATTGTTTTGTTGCGCTTGCGGGCGCTGTTCTCGCACGGCATCCTTCTTACCCCCTTGCTCCGTCGAGCGCGGCGGCCATCTCGTCCTGCTTCGTGGGGAACAGGTGTGCGTAGCGGTAGGTGATGTCCACCGTCTCGTGGCCCATGCGGTCGGCGATGGCCAGCGCGGAGAAGCCCATCTCGATCAGCAGGCTCACATGGCTGTGGCGCATGTCGTGTATGCGGATGCGCTTCACGCCCGACGCTTTGCACCTGCGCTCCATCTCGTGGGCCAGGAAGTGCTTGGTCACGGCGAACAGGCGCTCGCGGCATTTCATCTGATTACTCCCGTTTCTTGGGGCGACGCCCCTTTGTCGATGGATTCCTGCATGCGTCATTCTAAAGGCAATGATGCGGGGCCTGTGTCTTGTAGGATGGACAGGCCCACGTCGGTTCGGGAAATACCGTTCCCTACCTTTGGCATTGTCTTTGCCGCCTTAGACGAACCCGAAACGAGGCAGACGATGAACCAGGGCGCAGGACCGAGACCAGGGCCTTTTCGACTACTGTTCACCTTCGGGGCTCCAGAGGGCTTTGCTGGGGATTGCGTACAGCGGGACGTTGCGCATCCAGTCCTGCTCGCGAAATCCCGACATGCTGAAGCGCACGGCGCTCACCCAGGGATGCTTCTGCTTGAAGGCCCGTAGGCTCTTCGAGCGTAGGTTCTCCTCGGCCTTCACCTCGATGGCGTACACCTGGTTGTCGCCTTGCGCGAGGAAGTCTATCTCGCCCGACGAGTTCTCGGCGGACCAGTAGTACGGCGTGAACCCGCACCCCGACACCAGCTGCTGGCAGACGTACTGCTCGGTGAGGGCACCCTTGAACTCCTCGAAGATTGCGCTGCCGCCAATGACGGTACTCTTGTCCAGGCGCACCATGGCCCCGAGCAGGCCGACGTCGAGCAGGAATAGCTTGAAGGCGGCGTCGTCCGCGTAAGGGCACAGCGGCAGGCCTGGCTTCGGGATCCTGCGAACCTTCGTGACAAGGCCTGCCTGCTCGAGCCAGGTGATGCCGGATTGGTAGTTCCGCGCGCGGGCGCCCTGGGCGATGTGGCCGAAGACGAACTTCTTGTTCTCCCGGCCGAGATGTGACGGAATCGACCTCCACGCCGCGATGGCGTATTCGGCCTCTGTGCGCGACAGGTGCTTGGAGACGTCGCGCTCGTAGTCACTGAGAATCTGGTTCTGAATGGACCTTGCGTCCTCCAGCAGCCCTCGCTCCAGAAACGCGGCTGCTGCCTCGGGCATGCCCCCTACGTAGTAGTACTGGCGAAGGAGCGGCGTTATCTTTCCCGCAAACGAGTTGATCATGGCGGGGTCGTTGGAGGCGACGAGCTCGGACATACCGGCGTTGCCGGTTGCAGCGAGGAATTCCCTGAAGCTCATGGGGTAAAGGTCCAGTGCGTTTACCTTGCCCACGGGATATCCGGTCCCGCTGTGGATCGTTATCCCCAGGAGCGACCCTGCCGCGGCGACAGCGAGCCCTGGGGCCTCCTCGCAGAAGTACTTCAAGGAGGTCAGCGCCTTCGGGCACTCCTGTATCTCGTCGAGGATGACGAGGGTCTCCTGCTCCTTAATGACCTCTCCCGTTTCGAACTGGAAGGCCGAGACGAGCCTCTGTATGTCATAGCCGAGCTCGAACTGCTCCTGCATAGCCGTGTTTTGGTCCAGGTTAATGTAGGCGACATTTGCAAAATGCCTTCTTCCGAACTCCTTCAGAAGCCACGTCTTTCCCACCTGGCGTGCGCCGTTGAGGATGAGGGGCTTGCGTCTAGGGCTGTTCTTCCATTCGACGAGCTTGTCCATCAATGCTCTCTCCATGGATACCTCCTAAAAACGATACGACCCTATTTTCGCATCAAATGGAGAAAACAGGGGCGTAAAAATGTAAGTAATGGAGAAAGTCAGGTGCTAAATATTCCCACTCGATTGCAGACTTTGTCTACTGCCGTCGCGATATAGCAGCTGCTCTTCTTGTTTGCGCTGGGTGCTATCGTTTCGTTAAGCGTGGTTTTTTGTGGGCAGCGGCGAGAAGCCTTCCGCTTCGGAGGGCCGGACCAACCTCGAGGGCAAACCCCCATCTACAACATCGACGGGATGCCTTCCTCTGCGAACGACAGTGCTGGTACCGCAACGGACGGCAGAGCCATCAGCTTTACCTATCAGCAGGGTGGCGCACTGATCGGCGAGGCGATCAACGACGGTTGGACGGACGGCAACGTGTCGGTTGCCATCGACGGCACGCGAGGGCTTCACGCTCACTGACCAGATAACGACAATGTACGGCTACAACGATTCTGCCGTAGCAGCCCAAAAGGCCATGATGCTGTCGGCGCTTTCTGCCAAGGTGACGCTTGCCGACGGCAGCGAGGAGGTTCTCGATGCTGCGAGAATCCTCAGCGGCGAAGTTGCTGGAGTCTCCCTTGCCATGGCCGACGGCAGCGAGCTTGCCCTCAACGTGCCGGGCAGCTTCGGCAATAATCGTGGGTGGAAGCTGACGTTCGACAAGCTCCCGGCGGGGGCAACGGTAACCGTTGACTACACTCTGACGGTCGACCGTGCGGCGTATGTTGCCGCGGGTGGCGACCTCGATAGTGTCGTCACCTTCCGCAACGCTTTCGCGGTAAGCACCGCCGATGGCTCTACCGCCGAGGATTCCTCGACCGGCAAGGTCAAGGTGCAGCCCGATGTGTCGAAGAAGAGCGTCGTCTCTTCGAGCAAATCGGAGGACGGGAATCCCCTGATCAACTGGTCTGTCGACGTGCGCCTGCAGCAGATCTTCGGTGCCGTCGAGCTTTCAAACCTTGAGACGGCGAGCATCAAAGACGTGCTTGATCAGCGCTTGAAGTATCTGGGCGTCTCGGTCGAGGACAGCCGCACCACGATTGACGGGACGACAACCACCCCGCTTGAGGAGGGCCGCGACTATGAGGCAAGCTTCGACGAGGCGACGCGCACCCTCGAGGTGAAGATTAAGAACCCTTCGGAGCATCCTGACGTGCGTGTCACGATCAAGACCGAGGTCGTGGGCTCTGTCGACGGCATTGGCAACTCAGTGGACGTGTTCGTTGACGGTTACTACAAGGGTGGGGATAAGACGGAGATTAAAGACGACCTGGTTGCTGTTACCGCGTACGGGTCCGTGGTTTCTGCCAAGGCTCCCACCTGGGCGGCGAGCGCTCTTAAGCTTGTCGATGGCGGTCAAGGCGAAACCCCTGCGGGCGCCTTTACCTTCTCGCTTGTCCAGGTCGACGAAAGCGGGAATCCCATTGAGGGTGGGCAGAGCGCCGAGGCGGTCAACGGCGCAGACGGTGCGATTTCCTTCGACGCCATCACTTATGGTCCCCGCAATATTGCCGGCACGTACTGGTACCAGATTACCGAGAAGTCGACCGATGAGCTTGCTGCGATTTATAAGATGGACGAGTCGGTAAAGACCGTTAAGGTCACGCTTCAGAAGGGCGCCGAAGGAGACTACCTGCTCTCGTGCGAGGTGGTGGACGGCGGCGACGGAGCTGCTGCGGATTCTGTGGTGTTCAACAATGAGACCATCCCCGAGGTTCCCGACAACCCCGACAAGCCGGGCAACCCCGACAAGCCGGATACGCCGGAAGTTCCGGATTCTCCTGACGCTCCGCAGGCCCCTGAGGCTCCTGGCGACGAGAACGTGCTTTCCAAAACAGGGGACGGCGCTCCGACGGCTTCGCTGCTCGCGCTCGCTCTCGGCGGTTTGGGATTGGCGGCAATCGCTCGACGCCTGCGCAGACAGTGATGGTTCCGTGCTTTCTCATGAAAAATCCATGCAACGCGCTCGCGCGTAGCCATGAGTTCTGGTATCATTCAACAGGTTGCGCTAAGGATGGCGCAATCGGGAATAAGTGCGATGATACGCGGAGGCGGTGCATATGCGCTCTTCGGAGTCTTGCTACGGCCACGCTTCAAAGTTATCGCATGCAGTTATTTCGCATAAGGAGAAGTGAATGTACGCAATCGTGAAAACGGGCGGCAAGCAGTACAAGGTTGCCCCTGGAGACCGCATCAACATCGAGAAGCTCGATGCCGAGGTGGGCGCTGAGGTCGAGCTTCCTGTCATCTGCGTCGTCGACGGCGAGACTGTCGAGGCAGATCCTGCCAAGGCCGCTGCCACCAAGGTGGTCGCAACTGTCATCGAGCAGTTCAAGGGCGAGAAGGTTCTCGTCTTCAAGTTCAAGAAGCGCAAGAACTACAAGAAGCTGCGCGGCCATCGTCAGCAGCTCACTCGCGTGGAAATCAAGTCCGTCGGCACCGCTGTCGCCGAATAGATAAAGGGAGGCATACACCATGGCTCATAAGAAAGGCTTAGGCTCCAGCCGCAACGGTCGCGACTCTCACGCACAGCGACTCGGCGTGAAGATGTTCGGCGGTCAGCATGTTCGCACCGGCAACGTCATCGTTCGTCAGCGCGGCACCAAGTTCCATCCCGGCGAGAACGTCGGCCGCGGCAAGGACGATACCCTGTTCGCGCTGTGCGACGGCACCCTCGAGTTCACTCGCGGCGTGAAGCGTCGCGTGCACGTCCGCCCCGATGCCGAGGCACAGGAATAGCACGCTACCGCGCAATCAGCATAGATAGTCGGTTTTCGAGGCGCCCCCTGCATATCAGAGGGCGCCTTTCGTTTACAATCCAGACAACGCGGGCGCACATGATGCCCGCCCTGGCAGCGAAGGATCCCCCCATGTTCGTAGACAAGGTACGCATATACGTCAAAGGCGGCGACGGCGGCGCGGGCTGCATGTCCTTCCGTCGCGAGGCGCACGTCCCCAAAGGCGGCCCCGACGGCGGCGACGGCGGTCACGGCGGCAACGTCGTCATCCAGGCCGACCTGGGCGTCTCGTCGCTGATCGACTACCGCTTCAAGCACCACTTCAAGGCCGAGCGCGGCACGCACGGCAAGGGCTCGCGCATGCGCGGCGCCGACGGCGAGGACATGATCTTGAAGGTGCCCGTGGGCACGGTGGTCCACGAGTACTTCGAGGAAACGAAGGAAACGGGCGAGCTCATCGCCGACCTCACGCACGACGGCGAGCGCATCACCGTGGCGCTCGGCGGCGTCGGCGGCCGCGGAAACGTGCACTTCGTCACGTCCACACGCCGCGCCCCTGCGTTTGCCGAGTTGGGCGAGCCTTCGCAGGAGCAGTGGGTCGAGCTTGAGATGAAGCTCATGGCCGACGCGGCGCTTGTGGGCATGCCTTCGGCGGGGAAGTCCTCGCTCATCTCGAAGATCTCGGCGGCCCGACCGAAGATCGGCGACTACCCGTTCACGACGCTTGTCCCGAATTTGGGCGTGGCGACGAGCGGCGATCTGAGCTTCGTCTGCGCCGACGTCCCCGGCCTTATCGAGGGCGCGCACGAGGGGCGTGGGCTTGGGCACGAGTTCCTCCGCCACATCGAGCGCACCGCGCTCATCGTGCACGTGGTCGACCTCACGGGCGACTACGAAGGGCGCGACCCTTTGAACGACTACGAGGTGATCAACCGCGAGCTCGAGCTGTACGCGAGCGATCTCGCGTCCCGCCCACGCATCGTCGTGGCCAACAAGATCGACGTCCCCGGTACCGAGGAGATCTGCAAGAAGCTCGCCGAGCGCGTGCGGGCCGACTCCATCGCCGCGGCCGGCGGCGACGAGTTCGCGGACAGCCCCATCGACCCGAAGCTCTACTGCATCAGCGCGCTCACGGGCAAGGGCGTCGACTCGCTCAAGGCCGCCATCGCGACGAAGGTGCACGAGCTGCGCGAGGAGGCTCGCGCGAAGGCCGCCGAGCAGCCGGAGTTCGACCACGTGTGGGAGCACAAGCGCGAGATGCGCGACCGTCGCTTCACCGTGCGCAAGCTCTCCGACGGCGTCTTCCGCGTGGAGGGCGGCCAGGTTGAGCGCATGGTTATCCAGACGGACTGGGAAAACGAGGACGCCATCGCCTTCCTGCAACACCGTTTCAAGCGCATCGGCGTGGAGGACGCGCTTGCGAAGGCGGGCGCCCGCAACGGCGACGAGATCCGCATCGTGGGGCGCGCGTTCGAGTTTGAGTCGGCGACGGCAGACGACGCGTTCGAGGAGCTCGACATCTAATGGACGAGGCTAAAATCGACAATCCCGCCGCGGGCGAGGGCTGCGGTGCCCGCGAAAACCATGGGGTGCGCGAGGCGCACCTTGCTGCCCATTTGCGTCCGCTTGTGGTTAAGATCGGCTCCTCGACGCTCACCACGTCGGAGAGCAAGATCGACTACGCGTTCCTCGACGATGTCGCGCGCCAGGTCGCCCGTGTGCGCGAGGCGGGCTTCTCGCCCATCATCGTGACGAGCGCGGCCATCGCGTGCGGGCTCGAGGCGCTTGGCATTGAGCGGCGGCCCACCGACATGCCGAGCCTTCAGGCAGCGGCTTCGGTGGGGCAAAGCGCGCTTTCGGCAGGCTACGCCCGTGCGTTCGCCCAACATGGGATTACCACGTCGCTTGTGCTTTTGACCAGGCGAGACACTGCCGACCGCACGGCGTATCTCCATGCGCGCGACACGCTTTTCCGCTTGCTTGAGATGGGGGTCGTTCCCATCGTGAACGAGAACGATACGGTGTCGGTCGAGCAGATTCGCTTCGGCGACAACGATACGCTCGCGGCGCTCGTGGCGTGCCTTGTCGAGGCGGAGCTTATGGTGATTCTCTCTGATATCGATGGGCTCTACGACGCGAACCCGACGAAGGTCGAAGGCGCGCACCTGATCGAGCGCGTCGAACGCATCGACGAGAGCATCATGGGCGTCGCGGGAGACGCGGGAAGCGTCGTCGGCTCGGGCGGCATGATCACCAAGATCAAGGCCGCGCGCGTGCTTATGGCGGCGGGCATTCCCATGACCATCTGCTTGGGGCATGCCCCCGATGCCATCGTGCATGCAGCCTTCGGCGAGCGCATCGGCACGCGCTTCGCGGCGAGCGAGCGCCCGCATGATATTACGCCGCGCAAGTTGTGGATCGCGCTCGGAGACTCCGCGCGCGGCGCGCTCATCGTCGACGACGGCGCGAAGAACGCGCTGCTCCACCGCGGCAGCTCGCTTCTGTCGGTGGGCATCTCGCGTGTCGAGGGGCGCTTCAACGACGACGACATCGTCGACGTGAAGGACGTGACGGGGCATGTGATTGCCCGCGGCCGCACGGCGTTCTCGAGCGACGAGGTGGAGCTTGCCTGCGGGCGCACGCGCGAGGAGCTCGAGCGCAACCGCCTGCTCGCGGCGTTCGCCGACAAGCCGGTCATCCACCGCGACGAGCTGATCGCCTTCGAGTAGGGATTGAGAACCACCCAGTGAGCTGGGATAACCGAGGGGAACGGGCGAGAGAAAGGTTCAGGCATGTACGAAGAGATAGAGATACTCGCCAAGCGGGCTCGCGCGGCAAGCATGCGCCTGGCCCAGACGAGCGACGACGAGCGCAACGGCGCCCTGCGCGCCATGGCGCAAGCGCTGCGCGAAAGCGCGCCTGCGGTTCTTAAAGCGAACGCGGCCGACGTGGCCGCCGCACGCGAGAAGGGCACGAAGGAAAGCCTCATCGACCGATTGCTTCTCACCGATGCGCGCATCGAGGACATGGCCGCCGCGCTCGAGAGCCTCGCTGAGCTTCCCAACCCGCTCGGGCGCACGCTCGAGCAGCGCACCCTCGAGTCGGGAATCCGCCTCGAGCGCGTGAGCGTTCCTTTGGGCGTCGTTGCCGTCGTGTACGAGGCGCGTCCGAACGTGACCGCCGACGCCGTCGGCATCTGTCTGAAGTCAGGAAACGCCTGCATCTTGCGCGGCGGGTCGATGGCGGCCCGCTCGTGTGCGGCCATCGCGCGCGTGCTCTCGGCTGCGGCGGAGCAGGCGGGCATGCCCGAGGGTTCGATCGGCATTGTCGCCTCGACCGATCGCGCGGCGACCGATGTCCTTATGGGGCTTCACGGCCTGATCGACGTGCTCGTTCCCCGCGGCGGCGCAGGGCTTATCCGCCACTGCGTGGAGACGGCCAAGGTCCCCGTCATCGAGACGGGAACGGGAAACTGCCATGTCTACGTGCACGAATCCGCCGACTTCGACATGGCGCGCGAGATCCTCGTGAACGCGAAATGCCGCCGCTTCGGGGTCTGCAACGCCTGCGAGACGCTGCTCGTCGATGCGTCCATCGCGGCCGATTTTCTTCCCAAGGCGCTCTCCGAGCTGGCCGATCGCGGGGTGGCGATCCATGCCGACGAGCTGGCCTGCGAGGCTGCGCTTGCCGCGGGGGCCTTGCGCGGGCAGGGACAAAGCGCGTTGCGCGTCGACCGCGCGAGCGAGCAAGATTGGGAAACCGAATACTTAGGTCCTGAAATCGCGGTGAAGTGCGTCGCGGGCGTCGACGAGGCCATTGCCCACGTGAACCGCTACGGCACGATGCACTCTGAGGCCATCGTGGCGAACCCGAGCGAACCTGAGGGTGCCGCGGCGATCGAGCGCTTCCTGAACGAGGTCGACGCGGCGGCGGTCTACGCGAACGCCTCGACGTCCTTCACGGACGGCGGCATGTTCGGCCTCGGCGCCGAGATAGGTATCTCTACGCAGAAGCTGCACGTGCGCGGCCCCTTCGCGACCGACGGGCTGACCTCGTACAAGTATGTGCTGCGAGGCGACGGCCAGGTGAGGTCCTAGCGCATGGGGGAGGAAACGCTGGCAAGCGAATCGAGCGCACCTGCATCGCGGCCCGGCCGGTGCGAGGTGCAGCCCGCCCAGGCGGTCTCGCGTCCTGGTGAGGTGGCCTCGCGCCGTTCGCCCATCGTAAGCGAGGGCCTCGACAACTTGGGGGCGGACGGCGCGCCTGCCCGGCTGGGCATCATGGGCGGCACCTTCGACCCCATCCACATCGGGCATCTTGCCTGCGCCGAACAGGTGCGCGAGGCGTACGGGCTCGACGCGGTGGTGTTCATTCCCGCCGGCAGCCCCGTCTTCAAGCGCGACCGCGACGTCACGCCTGCGGACGACCGGCTTGCCATGTGCCGCCTCGCGACCGAGAGCAACCCCGCCTTCGACGTGAGCGCGATGGAGATCGAGCGTGGCGGCGACACTTACACCGTCGACACGTTGCGCGAGCTGCGGGCGCATTATCCCGACAACGTCGAGCTCGTGTTCATCACGGGCGCCGACGCGGTCGCGAAGATCTTCCGCTGGCATGAAAGCGAAGCGGTCGCGGGGCTCGCGCGGTTCGTCGCCGTGACGCGCCCGGGTTATACGCTTGACGACGAGATGCGAGCCACCTTCGAGAAAAGCCCCTTCACAGTGGACTTTCTCGAGGTCACGGGGCTGTCGGTCTCTTCAAGCGACCTGCGGCGCCGTGTCAGCGAGGGCAAATCAATCAGATACCTCACCATGTCGCGTGTGCGCGATTACATATGCGAGCATGGCCTGTACCGAAAGGAGCGTTAAACGGTGGGGAAGGAAAGCGGCGGCGATTCCGCCGAGGTGCTCGGCGAGGCGTTCTTCAAAGAACGCAAGGCGGAGCTCGAACAACGCGTCAGCAAGAAGCGCTTTACCCATGTGATGGGCGTGGTCGAGGAGGCCGAGATTCTCGCGCGAGCCTACGGGGTCGATGTGCGCGAGGCCCGGCTTGCGGGGCTTTTGCATGACTGGGACAAGGCCTACGATGACGAGGAGATTCGCGAACGCGTCCGCGAGCTGGGACTTCAGGTGAACCCGTGGATTCTGGAGCACCAGCCGCGCCTTCTGCACGGTCCGACTGCCGCCGCTGCGCTTGGGCGGGAGTACCCCGCTATTCCCGCAGGCATCCTGCAGGCAATCGAGCGCCACACCACGGGCGAGGTCGATATGACGCCGCTCGATATGGTACTCTACTGTGCCGACGCGCTTGAGCCGAACCGCCGTTTCGGGCGCGTTGACGAGCTGCGTGCCCAAATCGGCCGCGTGACGCTCGAGGAGCTCTACGTTGCAGTGCTCGGGTACTGGACGATCCTCATCATCGAGCAAGGAAAGACGCTGCATCCGCGCACGGTAGATATTTGGAACGCCTACGCGGTGAAAAACGAGAAACCGTACATAAACGCAAAGCGAAAGGAGCGCAAGTGAGCGCTAACGAACAGAAAACCTCGCGAGAGCTCGCGATTATCGCCGCCCAGGCGGCCGACGAGAAGAAGGCAACCGACATCCTCGTGCAGGACGTGGCGGAGCTTGTCGGCGAGACCGACTTTTTCGTGATCGTCACGGCGTCCAACAGCCGCCAGGTGAACTCGATCGTCGATGCCATCAAGGAGGATTTGCGGGACAAGGGCGGCGTGAAGCCCTTCCATGTCGAAGGAACGCAGGACGGATCGTGGTCGCTGCTCGATTACGGCCAGATTGTCGTGCACGTCTTCCAGCCCGAGACTCGCGAGTATTACCGCCTCGAGGAGCTGTGGAACGACGCCCCCGTGCTCGATTTGGCGAAGGAAGCGGGGCTTTGCGACGTCGAGTACTCCGACCGCATCTCGAAGCTTCTGCCCAAGAAATAGGCTGAAACCTGGCAAGAACTCGACGGAAAGGCGGCGAAATCGCGGCGCGAACGCGGCAAAATCGCGCCCAATCGTCTGCTGAAGCGTGCTCGGTCGTGCGCTGTTTCCTTCGGTATCTTCCCAATTCGCTTTAGTTGCCTGCAGTGCGCCGACAGAAGGCGCGCTGCAGGCTTTTCTTGTTTTCAGGACCTCGTGTGCCAGGGTTCTTTCCGGGACACAAAGCCGAAAGGCGCCCGCGGTTGCGAAGGCCTCGTTCGTCCATACGGTATGGCGGCTCATCGGTTCGGCGCGTAGACTCGCTTACTGCGGCTTTTGCTTTTGGGAGAGGGACACCAATGTCCGACTTTCTGATGTCGTGCTCATGCAAGGGCCGCCGCCCCAAGTACGCCGCCTCTTCTGCGACCCATTCCCGCCCCCATCTCATCGCGGACCTTCTGCGCTCCCGCGACGTTGCGCGCTTCCTCGTCGCTCCAACAGGCTTCGGCAAATCGACGGTTGCTGCGGAATATGCGCAGGTCGTCTTCTCGTTCAGACAAACGTTCTGGGTCAACTGCGAAAGCCCGTGCTTCCTGCGCGACCTCGACGCTGGTATCATCGCATCGCGCGTGGCCGAAATCGGTGGCGCGGGCTCGCTTGTGGTGTTCGACGACCTGCCGCGCATGGACGCCTCGCGGGTCGAGGTGTTTTCCGAGGTCGTAGACGAGCTGCTCGCGGCGGGAAGCGAGGTCCTCGTAACATGCACGCCAACCTGCGACGCCTATTCCGATTTGCATCGTGACAGGGTGAAGCTCTCAGCGCGCCGCTTTCTGCTTACTGACGATGAGATGAAGCATACTGTGCGGGCGATGGACTCCCCATATGCGAAGTGCCGCGCGGCGTGCGTCGCGTGGGGCTCGGACGATGGAGGCCGCCTCGTCGCGGGCATGGCTGCCGAAGAGCCGCCCGCAAGCGTTCTGCTCGCGGCGTTTCTCATGCTGGCGATGGGGAAGGGAAGCCTCTCCGAGCTCGTTTCGCTTGTTGGCGCGCGTCATGCGAACGAGGCGATTTCCCTGATAGAGGAGGACTATCCGTTCCTCGGCGTCTGCGCTCGGGAGGACTCCTTCGATGCTGTTGCCGTCGATGTTCCCGTGCTTGCCCAGGGCTTTTCGCGGGCAGTGGACCGGGTCGTCGACAGGTCGACGTGCGGGGACGCAAGCGAGCTTGCGGTATGCATTGCGGCGATGCTGCTCGAACGCGGGGCTGCCGCACGGGCATGCGCCGTCGTTCGCTCTTTCGCGACGAAGCCCGCCTGCGCGAGCTGGCTTGCCGCTCACGGTGCCGACCTCCTCTCGGCGGCGTGCTTCAAGCCTGCTCACGAGCTCTTTGTTTACGCAGGAAAGAACGCGCGCCAGAACAGGATCCTCCTCGCTGCCGACGAGGCGGTGCGTTTGGCCGCGCTCGACGATGCCGCCTGTGCGCTGTTCCTCGCGCGCAAGTTCGCCTCCTCGCGTAGCATCGACCCCGAATCGCGTTCGCGGTTGCTGCTCGTTGCCTCCTGTTTGGGAGACGACGAGGACCGCCGCCGCGCGGAATCGGTGGCAGCCGAGTTCGCCGCCCGCGCCAAAGTCGGGGGCCCGATCGCTCCCGCTGCCGCGTTTTCCCTCGTCGCGGCACATGTTGGCAAGGGGGTGATGCCTCTTGCGGAGGCGTGGGGCGAGCTCGCTTCGCGCGGCGCGCCCGACGGGCCGCTCGTCTTCGCCGCCGCCATGGCGTTCTGGGCTCTTGCGCAGAAGAAGACGCCGGGCTTTGCGTCGCCCGAGGATGCACGCGCAGTCGAGCGCGTCGCCCTGTGGGCCTGCGACCTGGCCGCGCGCACGCCTTCTGCCGCCATGTCCTGGCAGTGCGCCTTCTTGGTGATGTCGCTTTCCCGGGCGGTTGAGGAGGGTTCCTTGCCGACGCGATTCTCGCCCGCTGCCGACGCGCTTGCGGCGGCGCGCGCCATAGAGGCTGCCCGCTTCACCGAATGTGCAGCTCACAGGCGCGATTCGCTTCGGGAGGAGCGCGCGCGGGCCGAACGTGAGCGCTCCTCGCGCGATCGTTATGAGGCCCGCCCAATCCGCTCGGAGACGTCGGGTGCGCCTGGAAGCTCGGCCCCGATCCTTTACGTGCGGCTCCTCGGCGGACTCGACATTCGTATCGGCGAGCAGCAAGTCGACATGCAAGCGTTCAGTAGGCAGAAAACGAAGACGCTCCTTGCGCTTCTCGTGCTCGCCCGCGGCCGAGAGCTCTCCCGCGAGCGCCTGCTGGAGACGCTTTGGCCCGACAGCCCCCACGGCTGCGCAATCAAGAACTTCTACTCGGTGTGGAGCCAGCTCAAGCGGGGGCTCGACTACGAGGGCACGTGCCCCTATCTCCTTCGCGACCAGGGTGGTGTCCGCCTTGACGCTCGGCTTCTGCGAAGCGACGTTGCCGAGCTCGATTCCATTTGCCGCGCCTTGAGCTTCGGCGAGATCGACCTTGAGCGCTGGCGGGACCACCTTGAGGCGATCGACGGGTCGTACTCGGGCGACCTTCTGCCGAGCGAAAGCGTCAACGACGACATCGCGGCTGCGCGCAGGCGCCTCCGCATTAACCTCGTCGACTCGCTTGTGTGCGCGTCGGGGCGGCTTTTGGAGTCAGGCGAGCCCCGCGCGGCGCTGTGGTTCGCGCGCGAGGCGGCCGGTCGCGACCGCTCTCGCGAGGACGCGTGCGCCGCGCTCATGGAGGCGCAGCTCGGTGCCGGCCAGCGCGCCGCCGCAATCGACACTTACCTTTCGTGCCGAAGGTATCTTGTAGAAGAGCTCGGCATCGACCCGTCGCCGTCGATCGTCGCCTTATACCGCAGCGCGGTCGAGGCCGAGGAGGCGCTCGAGTAGTCGATTCGCGATATTTCCCCATAACAGCATCATTTTTAAGCGAGAATCATAGCATCTGGTCGTGTAGTGGATTTCCCAGGTCCATGCAAGCCTTATGCTAGAGTACAGGAGGTTGCGTGCCGTGCTCTCGCGCGGTGCTCACGAACATATGGCTCTTACGAAAGACGGCATACATGGGTTTCTTATCGAAGCTTCTCACGATGGGCGAGGGCAAGCAGCTCAAGCGCTACCAGGCCATCGTCGATACCATCAACGGCCTTGAGGCCTCAATCAAACCGAAAACCGACGCCGAGCTGCGCGCGTTCTCCGACTCCCTGCGCGAGCGCGCGGCTGCGGGCGAGGATACGGCCGCCCTTCTTCCCGAGGCGTTCGCCGCGGTGCGCGAGGCGTCGGTGCGCACGACGGGGCTGCGCCACTTCGACGTGCAGCTCATCGGTGGCATGGCTCTAAACGATGGGCAGATCGCCGAGATGAAGACGGGCGAAGGCAAGACGCTCGTGTCCACCCTTGCGGGCTATCTGAATGCGCTTTCGGGCGACAACGTCCACATCGTCACCGTGAACGATTACCTCGCCCGCCGCGACTCCGAGTGGATGGGCCAGATCTACCGCTTCCTCGGCATGGAGGTCGGCCTGATCCAAAACGGCATGCGCCCCGCGCAGAAGACCCCCGCCTACAAGGCCGACGTCACCTACGGCACGAACTCCGAGTTCGGCTTCGATTACCTGCGCGACAACATGGTCACGAGGGCCTCTGCCCGCGTGCAGCGCGGCCACCATTTCGCCATCGTCGACGAGGTCGACTCGATCCTCATCGACGAGGCGCGAACGCCGCTCATCATCTCGGGCGCGGGAACGCGCGCGGCCGACACCTACAACAAGTTCGCCCGCGTCATGCCGCATCTCGTGCGCGACGAGGACTTCGAGATGGACGAGGCCAAAAAGACGATCAACGCCACTGAGGTCGGCCTTGAGAAGATCGAGTCCGCACTCGGCATCGACGACATCTACGCCGACCCGTCCGGCCTGCTCGCGAACCACCTGCAGCAAGCCTTAAAGGCGCAGTTCCTCTTCCATCGCGACGTCGATTACGTGGTCGTCAACGGCGAGGTGAAGATCGTCGACGAGTTCACGGGCCGCATCATGGAGGGCCGCCGCTACTCCGAGGGCCTCCATCAGGCGCTCGAGGCGAAAGAGCATGTGCTCGTTCGCGAAGAGAACCAGACGCTCGCGACCATCACGCTGCAGAACTACTTCCGCCTCTACGAGAAGCTCTCGGGCATGACCGGTACCGCCATGACCGAGGACAAGGAGTTCCGCGAAATCTACAAGCTGCCGGTCGTCGCCATCCCGCCGAACAGGCCTGTCGCCCGTATCGACGAGAACGACCTGGTCTATCGCACGATCGACGCGAAGTTCAACGCCGTCGCCGACGACGTTGCGGCGCGCCACGAGGCAGGCCAGCCCTGCCTGATCGGCACGGTTTCGATCGAGAGCTCCGAGCGCTTGTCCCGCCTTTTGGACAAGCGCGGCATCAAGCACGAGACCCTGAACGCGAAGAACCACGAGCGTGAGGCTCACATCATCGCGCAGGCCGGCCGCGTGGGCGCGGTGACCATCGCGACCAACATGGCAGGCCGCGGCACGGACATCCTGCTCGGCGGTAACCCCGACGTGCTCGCCGAGGACGTGCTGCGCGAGTGGGGCTTCGATCCCTCGCGCCATATCGACGACGAGCCTGCCGAGGGCGAGGAGGTCCCCGAGAACGCAGCCCCTGCGCCGTCGGATGAGAAACGCGACGAGGCACTCGTTCGTGCGCGCACCATTTGCAAACAGGAAAACGAGGAGGTGCTCGCCGCGGGCGGCCTGTGCGTCATCGGCACCGAGCGCCACGAGTCGCGTCGTATCGACAACCAGCTGCGCGGTCGTGCGGGACGCCAGGGTGACCCGGGCACGACGCAGTTCTACCTCTCGCTCGAGGACGACCTCATGCGCCTGTTCGGCGGCAACCGCATGGATTCCATCTCCAGCATGATGGAGAAGACGAACATGCCTGACGACCAGCCTATTCAGGCGTCTATGGTATCGAAGGCGATCGAGAGCGCGCAGCGCCAGGTCGAGACGATGCACTTCGCCGCGCGTAAGAACGTCCTCGAATACGACGACGTCATGAACCTGCAGCGCAAGGTGATTTACGAGGAGCGCAACTCCATCTTGGACGGTAAGGACATGAACGGTCGCATCCCCGGCATCATCTCCGACGCCGCCTCCGCTGTGGTGGAGGAGAACTGCCCCGAGCGCGCCGCGTTCGACGACTGGGACGTGAAGGCGGTCGACACGTGGGCCGCCGGCATGACCGGCAACAACGACTTCCACGTCGCGTCGATCGAACACGACGACGAGCCGGAAAACGTCGCCGACGCGCTCACTGAGTACCTCGAGGGCATCTACGCCGAGAAGGAGAACCTGCTTGGCGCCGACATGATGCGCAACCTGGAAAGTCAGGTCATGCTGCGTATCATCGACACGCGCTGGATGGCCCACCTCGCCGAGATGGACTACCTGAAAACCGGCATCGGCCTGCGCGCCTTCGCCCAGCGCGACCCGCTCGTCGAGTACAAGAACGAGGCGTACGCCGCCTTCCAGCGCCTGACCGCCAGCATGTACGAGGATTACCTGCGCACGCTTCTGCGCCTGCAGATCGCCGTGAAGCAGGGACCCATCCCCGAGGAGCGAAATCCGCTCGAGGGCCGTTTGAGCTACTCGAAGCCCGAAGACGCGCTCACCGAGTCCGACATCAAGGCGGCGCCGGCCGCGGCGCAGGCGGCTCAAGCTGGAGAGGCACCCAAGCCCGCCGCGCCGAAACCCACGACGTATGTCAAGGACAAGAACGACCCCTTCGCGAACGTCGGCCGCAACGATCCTTGCCCCTGCGGCAGCGGCAAGAAATTCAAGAAGTGCCACGGCATGTACCAGGATTAGCGCTGCCGTTGTATAGGGCGCATCTGCTGTGAAGCGGTGACCACCTGCTGCCGCCCGTCCTGATGCAAGGCTTGATGTAGCTTCCGCCACGCCTCTGCCATGTCCATCCGCTTAGGGCCGCTTCCCCAGGGAAGCGGCCCTTTTTCGTGCCTTTGCGCATAGACTGTTCTCGCGCCATCGCAACGGGACCGTGCCATCCGTGTATATTCAGAGCCACTTACACCGTGCCATTCGTGTATAATATGGCGCGTTCTGACCGTGCCATCCGTGTATGTTCAGAGCCACTTGCACCGTGCCATTCGTGTATGAATGGCATGTAGCCAAGAATCGGAGCGAGGAGCGACCATGTTCAAACGCCGTGCATACGACGATCTTCTTCGCTGGAAGTGCGAGTCAAGAGGCGCGCGCGCTCTGCTTTTAGAGGGTGCGCGTCGCGTTGGCAAAAGCACGCTCGCAAGGGAGTTTGCCGAAAGGGAGTACGCCGCTCATCTAGTCATAGACTTCTCCGAAGCGTCCGATGACCTCAAAATGCTGTTTCGCGACTATCGCGCGGACGTGGATTCCTTTTTCATGTACCTGCAGGCATTCACGGGCGTTTCGCTGCCGCGTCGAAATTCCCTCATCGTGTTCGACGAGGTGCAGCGCTTCCCGCCTGCACGGGAGTTCATCAAACAGCTTGTTGCGGACGGTCGGTACGACTACCTCGAAACTGGTTCGCTCATATCCATTCGGCGCAACGTCGAGGGCATCGTCATTCCTTCCGAGGAGACTGCACTTCGCTTGAATCCGCTGAACTTCGAAGAGTTCCTTTGGGCGGAGGGCGAAGATCAGCTTGCTGCGGTTATTCGTGCTTCCTTTGAGGGGAATACCCCGCTGCCCGAGGCTATTCATCGCAAAGCGGAACGGCTTTTCCGCGAATACATGCTGGTTGGAGGCATGCCTCAGGTGGTTGGCGCATATGTTGCCGAAAAGGATTTCGGAAAAGTGGATAAGGTTAAGCGCGACATCTTGTCGCTGTACCGCGGCGACATCGAGAAGTTCGGCGGTACCGACGCGCTGCGCATCCGCCGCGTGTTCTCGACCTTGCCCGGTCAGCTGGCGCGCCATGAGAAGAAGTTTGTGTTGTCCTCGCTCGACAGCAACGCACGTAGCAGGGAATATGCGGACGCCTTCTTCTGGCTGGCGGATGCGTGCATAAGCGCCACGTGCATCGGCGTCGACGATCCGTCGGTGGGCCTTGCGGCAACTGCTGATGAAGGAACGTTCAAGTGCTATATGGCCGATACGGGGCTTTTGATTTGCCAGTTGTTCGCCGACAACGCCGAGACCCCTCACGAGCTTTACCGCGACATCCTGCTGGGAAAGCTCGAGATCAATGAGGGGATGTTCACGGAAAACGTGGTGGCGCAGCAGCTCGCCTCGAACGGGCATGGGTTGTACTTCTATTCGAGGCGCGACCGCGAGAACAGCGCAAACACCATGGAAATCGACTTCTTGATCACGGCTGGTTACGATGACGCCGCCGGGCGCATGCGCGTTTCGCCTATCGAGGTGAAGCCGACGAAACGCTATGGCGCGAAATCGCTCGAGAAGTTCAAGGCCAAGTTCGGCTCGCGAGTGGGTGTGCGCTATATTCTGCATCCGAAACCCATGCAGGTGGAGGGCGACCTGGTGCGCCTGCCGTTGTATATGGCGCATCTGTTGTGAGACGGTGCCGCCTGCCGCCGCATACAGGCGTCCGTCCGCGAAGAAACTATGCACGACGCGCCACGCCATATACGGTGGGGCGTTTTTGCTGGTAACATAAACAAGCTATGGCTGACAAAGAATTGATAGAACACATCGACATCGCCGCACAGCGCGTTGCCGACTCGCATGCGTACCTGCACATCGACGACAAGACGGTCGAGCTGCAGAGGCTCGACGCTCAAATTGCCTCGCCGGGCTTTTGGGACGATGCGTCGCGCGCGCAAAGCGTCTCGAAGCAGGCGTCGAACTTGCGCGATGTCATCGCCGAATACGACGGCGCCTGCGCGCTGCTCGACGACGTGCGCGCGGCGGCGGAGCTCGCAGACGAAGACGAGTCGTTCGCCGAGGAAGCAAAATCCCTGCTCGCGAAGCTCGACGAGGAGCTCGACGGGCTTGAAGTCTCCTCGTGGTTCTCTGGGCGCTTCGATGCGGGAGACGCGATTCTGTCGGTCAACCCGGGATCGGGCGGGCTCGAGGCGCAGGACTGGACTGAGATGCTCTACAAGATGTATCTGCACTACGCCGAGGACAAGGGGTGGAAGGTCACCGTGCTCGACGCGGTTCCCGGCGAGGGCATCGGCCTTGACAAGGCGACTATCCAGATCGAGGGGCGAAACGCCTACGGCATGCTCACGAGCGAGAACGGTGTCCACCGTCTTGTGCGCATCTCCCCGACTGACGATAAGAAGCGCCGCCACACCACGTTCGCGAGCGTGGAGGTGCTCCCCGTCCTTCCCGACGACATCGAGGTCGACTTGAGCCCCGCCGACGTGCGCGTCGACGTGTACCGCTCAAGCGGCCCCGGCGGGCAGTGCGTGAACACGACCGACTCCGCCGTGCGTCTGACCCATATTCCCACAGGAATCGTTGTGACCTGCCAAAACGAGAAATCGCAGCTGCAGAACAAGGAATCCGCCTTCCGCGTGCTGCGCGCCAAGCTCTACGAAATCGAGCAGCGCAAGCGCGAGGAGCAGATTGACGAGCTGCGCGGCGAACGCATGGAAAACTCGTTCGGCAGCCAAATCCGCAACTACGTGTTGTATCCTTATCAGCTGGTGAAAGACCTGCGCAGCGGCGTTGAGACGAGTAACGTTGACGCTGTGCTCGCGGGCGATATCGAGCAATTCGTGATCGGTTATCACAAGTGGCGAGTTTCGCAATAAAGAAAGGACTGCAATGACCGACCTTACGCGTGTGGCGACAGATCTGCGCTGCGACATTCTGCGCATGATCGCGGAAGCGAAAAGCGGGCATCCGGGGGGATCGCTGTCGTGCACCGACATCTTGACGTCGCTGTACTTCGGCGGTGTGCTCAAGCACGACCCGAAAAATCCCAAGATGGAGGGTCGCGACTGGTTCTTTTTGGCAAAGGGCCATGCGGCGCCGGCGCTCTATGCCGCGCTCGCCCATGCGGGCTATTTCCCCGTCGAGGAGCTTATGACGCTTCGCAAGCTGGGGACGCGTCTGCAGGGCCATCCCGACTGCAATCTCTGCCCGGGCGTTGAGGTGTCCACCGGCTCGCTGGGCCAGGGTCTTTCCATCGCCGCAGGCACAGCGTGCGGCCTTGCGCTCGACGGCAAGGAGGGCTCGGTCTTCGCACTTCTCGGCGACGGCGAATGCGAGGAAGGTCAGGTGTGGGAGGCGGCCATGTTCTCCGCGCACCGCAAGCTCGACAACCTCACGGCCATCATCGATCACAACGGCCTGCAGATCGACGGCAAGGTGACCGAGGTGTGCAGTCCCGAGGACTTGGGCGTGAAGTTCGAGGCGTTCGGATGGGATGTCCGCCACGTTAACGGCCACGATATCGACGCGCTGATCGAGGTGCTCAACGCCTGCAAGAGCTCCCGCGATGGGAAGCCCCATGCTGTCATCGCCGAGACGGTGAAGGGCAAGGGCGTGTCGTTTATGGAGAACGAGGCTGGTTGGCACGGCAAGGCGCCGTCTGCCGAGCAGCTTGAAGCCGCGCTCGCCGAGCTTGAAGCGGCGTGTGATGAGGAGGTTTGCCGTGGTTAAGCTCGCAAGCGCCGAAATGGCCGAAAAGAAACTCGCGACCCGCGCCGCCTTCGGTGCGACGCTCGCCGAACTCGCGGAGGAGGGTGTGCCCGTCGTTGCGGTCGACGCCGACCTCACCGGTTCCACCACTACCAAGAAGTTCGCCGCTGCCGCGCCCGAAAACGCGGATAAGCTTTTCAACTGCGGTATCGCCGAGCAGAATATGATTGATGTGGCAGCCGGCTTGGCCCTTACGGGGCATGTCGCCTACACGGGGTCGTTCGCCGTGTTCGGTACCGGCCGTGCTTACGACCAAATCCGCAACACCGTGTGCTATAGCAACCTCGACGTGAAGATCTGCCCGACGCATGCCGGCGTCTCGGTCGGCCCCGACGGCGGCTCGCATCAGATGCTCGAAGACGTCTCGCTCATGCGCGGGCTGCCCAACATGCGCGTGCTCGTTCCCGCCGACTATGCCGCTGCGCGCGCGGCCATCAAGCTCGCCGCGAAGACGCCGGGCCCGGTGTATGTCCGCATGGGCCGCGCTGCCGTGCCGTGCGTCTACGATGACGACGTCGAGCTCGAGATCGGTTGCGCCTACGTGCTGCGCGAGGGTTCCGACGCGACCGTCGTCGCCTGCGGCGTGGAAATCCGCGAGGCGCTTGCGGCGGCCGACATGCTCGCCGAGGAAGGCGTTTCGATCGAGGTAATCGACGCGTTTTCGGTGAAGCCGCTCGACGAGGACACGATTACGGCAAGCGTTGCGAAGACGGGTTGCTGCGTGGTCGCTGAGGAGCACAGCGTGCATGGCGGCCTCGGTTCCGCCGTGGCGGAGTGCCTCGCCCGCAAGAACCCCGCTCCCTGCGAGTTCGTGGGTGTGCAGGACCGCTTCGGCAAGTCCGGCGAGTTCGAGGAGCTGCTCGGCTATTTCAACCTCGATGCTGCGGCGATCGTCGAAGCCGTGAAGCGCGCCCGGGGCCGCAAGTAACTTCGCAGGTGGCGGTTCCCTCACGGTGCCGATTGCATTTCATGAAAGAAGGGCGCATCTCCAGCGGGAGGTGCGCCCTTGTGGTTTTTGCGCAAGCGTGAACTGGGACGGTGGCGCGCGGGATGCATTACTACTAAAATTGAACTGTCTCAGTACATCACTATTCGAACGGAGCAAACTGTGACAGATGTTTCCAGCCGCGGGAGCGCCTCGCGTCCCGCTGCCCAGTCGGGCGCGCCGCGCCCGCGTTCGAGGGCGGGGGCGCACAGCCGTCAGGCTCAGGCAACCCAGCAGCTCTCCCAGTCGCTTCCCGTACTCGATGTCGCGGACACGCCTCAGCAAACGTCGTCTCCCGTCATCACCTTCGACCATGTCACGAAGATCTACCCGGCGCAGCCGAACAAGCCGGCACTTTCCGACATCTCCCTGCAGATTTACGCGGGCGAGTTCATCTTCCTCGTCGGCCATTCGGGATCCGGCAAGACCACGTTCATCCGCATGCTGATTCACGAGGTCACGCCTACGGAAGGCCACATCTACATCGCGAACGAGGATTTGACGACCATGCGCAACTGGCGCGTGCCGTACCTGCGTCGCAATATCGGATGCGTGTTCCAGGACTTCAAGCTCCTGCCGAACAAGACGGTCTTCGAGAACGTTGCCTTCGCGCTCGAGGTTATCGGCAAGTCGCGCCACGTCATCAAGACGCAGGTGCCCGAGGTGCTTCGCCTCGTCGGCCTGCAGGACAAGCTGAACAAGCGCCCCGACCAGCTCTCCGGCGGCGAACAGCAGCGCGTCTCCATCGCGCGCGCCATCGTGAACCGCCCGCCGCTGCTTATCTGCGACGAGCCTACGGGCAACCTCGACCCGCAAACTTCGCGCGGCATCATGGATCTGCTCGAGCGCATCAACCGCACGGGCACCACAGTGCTCGTGGCAACCCACGACCGCGAGATGGTCGACAACATGCGCCGCCGTGTCATCGCGCTCGATCGCGGCCGCCTTACCCGCGACCAGGACAGGGGGGTGTACGGTTTCGATGCGTAGTCTCGGTTACTTCTTCAAGGAGTCGCTGCACGGGTTCACACGCAACCTCTCCACCACCTTGGGTTCCATCGTCACGATTTTCCTCTCGCTGCTCATCATCGGCATCTTTCTTGTGGGCGGCGTCGTGGTGAACAACGTCATGTCGTCGGTCGAGAACGAGGTCGGTATCTCGGCCTTCATCTCCGATGATGCCTCGCAGTCTGACATCGACAAGGTCGAGGACTTCATCCGCGGCATCGACGGCGTCGCATCGGTCGACTTCACCACGAAGGACCAGGCGCTCGAGAATTTCAAGGCCACGTCGAACTCCGACATCGTCGATGCGCTCGACGGGCAGAACCCGCTGCCTGCCTCCATCGAGGTCGAGCTTTCGGACCCGAAGCTCGTCGAGGATGTGGCAAGCCAGATCGAGCAGAACTCCACGTTTGCTTCCATCTGCGGCTATGATTCGCCTTCCGAGTCGCTTAAGTACGGGCAGAAGTCGGTCGCACAGCTCTTCCAGCTGACGTCCTACGTTCGCTATATCGGCATTGCGCTCATCGTGCTGCTCATCTTCATCGCGCTTGTGTTCATCAACAACACGATTCGCCTGGCTATCCTCGCGCGCCGCAAGGAAATCGCCATCATGCGTCTCGTCGGCGCGTCGAACGGCTTCATTCGCGGGCCCTTCCTCATGGAAGGCTCTCTGCACGCCATTATCGGCTCGCTGTTCGCGGTCGGCGTGCTCGAGCTTTTGCGCAACCTGGCCCTTCCGAAGCTCGCGGGCGCGCTCAAGTTCCTCGCGATCGACGTGAACGCAGGCACTTTCGTGATCATCTACGTTGCGCTCGTGATTGCGGGCCTGATCATCGGCCTGTTCGGCTCGGCGCTCGCGATGCGTCGATACCTCAAGGTGTAGAAAGCGCGAACGAGATAGATTCCCATGGCGAAGCACGGTGATACCAAGCAGCGCGCGGCGATGGCCGAGCGCGAGCACAGGCGGAACAAGCGCATCCTGCGCCTGCTGTGCTTCGTCGTGGCAATTGCCGTGGCCTTCGTCGCCGGGTTCGCCCTGCGCAGCCAGGACCAGTTCCTTGTCTCGCTCGGGTTCTCCATCCCCGGCGTTCAGAAAGCTGGCACCCAGTCGACGGATGTGAAGAAGTCCCCGTATGACTCCATCTCCGCCCGCTTGAGCGAAGTCGAGGATGTCCTCGCGAAGAGCGACCTTAACGGCTACGACCTCGACGAGGCGACCAAGGAGGTCTTCAAGGGCTTCTCGAGCGCATGCGACGACAAATACTTCGAGTACCTCGACCCGTCGCGCTATGCGTCCTTCGTGAAGGACAGCTCCGACGGTGCCTACAACGGCGTCGGCGTCCTGTTCTCGGACTACAACGGTCGCGCTCTCGTTTCCGATGTGTTCTCGGGCTCCGCTGCCGAAGCGGCCGGTGTCCAGCAGGGCGACGTGCTCATCGGCATCGACGGCGACACCTCGCATGACTGGTCGGTCACCGAGGCTATCAGCGGTCTTTCTCGCAACGCGGGCGAGACGGTCGTGGTCACGTGGATGCGGCCCTCCTCGGTCGGCGCCGAGACGGGCACGTCCTACACCACCGCGCTCACGTGCTCTTCCTATAAGGAGCAAAACGTCACCTACTCGCTTGACGGCACGGTCGGCTACATCAGGGTGCGCCAGATCACGCAGGACACCGCCGACAATGTCTCCGCAGCGCTTGCCGACCTGATCGACCAGGGAGCGACGTCGTTCGTCGTGGATTTGCGCGACAATCCGGGTGGCTATCTCACGCAAGCAGTCGACGTGGCGAACCTCTTCATCAAGACAGGCGTCATCGTCGAGGTGCAGACTTCCACGGGCACCTCCCCGAAGTCAGCTTCCGGAAAGACGGTTACTGACCTGCCTCTCGTCGTGCTCACGAATGGCTATACCTCAGGCGCTGCCGAGGTGCTCGCTGCCGCGCTCCAGGATAACCAGCGCGCCACCATTGTCGGCGAGACCACGATCGGCAAGGGCTCTGTGCAGGTTGTCCACGAACTGTCCTTCGGCGGGGCGATTCGCTACACCGCCGGCTACTACAAAAGCCCGCTCGGCCACGACATCGATGGTGTCGGTGTGATTCCCGACATCGCCATCTCCTCAAGCGAAGGCGGCACCGACCCGCAGCTCGTTCTTGCCGTCGAGACCGCGCAAAACAAGGAGAAAGCCTAGAGGCGCATGCCCCGTTCCAAGAACCACACGCGACGGGTCGCTCGCTCGCGCCCGCGTGGCATCATGCAATTGAATCCTGAAGGCTACGGCTTCGTTCGCACGTCAGAAGGCGAGTTCTTCGTTCCTCACGTCAAGCTCGGCGCCGCCTTCGACGGCGATCTGGTCGAGGTTGCCCCGCTGCCTGCGAATGCCTCGAAGGGCCGCTCGCATGAAGGCTTTGGCGGCGGACGGTACGGCCATAAGCCCGCCGCGCGCGTTGTCTCGGTGATCGAGCGCGCCCATGAGGTCGTTGTCGGCAGGTTCGAGGCCGCCGAGCCGTTCGGCGTCGTCGTGCCGCTCGACCCGCATATTCCCTACGACATCTTCACCCAGCTCTCCGAAGCGCCCGATGTGGAAGACGGTGCGATCGTCCGCGTCCGCATCGCGCAGTTTCCCTCCCGCAATTCCGCGGCGACGGGGCATATCGAGGAAGTGCTCGAGCATGTCGATGGGCTCGACGAGGGGGGGGATGCCGTCGTAGCCCGCCATAAGTTCGAGACTGCGTTCTCCGACGCTGCGCTCGCGGAGGCACACGGTGCCTCGATTGATGAGGTCGGGGCGCTTGCGTCGGGCTATCGCGACTTGCGCGAGCGTTTCGTTTTCACTATCGACCCTGATGATGCACGGGATTTTGACGACGCGCTCTCCATCGAGCAGGTGGAAGAACAGGGCCGTTTGCTCTGGCGCATCGGCGTGCACATCGCCGACGTCTCGCATTACGTGGAATGGGGGAGCGCGCTCGATCTGGCGGCGCGGCGCCGTGCCACGAGCGTGTATCTGGTCGATCGGGTGATCCCGATGATTCCCGAGGAGCTTTCGTGCGGGCTGTGCTCGCTCGCCCCGGGCGAGGTTCGCCGTTCCATGACGGTTGAATTGTATGTCGATGAGCGGGCGCAGCTTGCGCGTTATAAGATTTACCCTGCCCTCATCTGCTCGAATGCGCGTCTTACTTACGGCGAGGCGCTCGAAATGCTCGAAGGGGAAGGCGAACCTGCGGCATCTGAGGGCGGGAAGCATGCTCCGTGCTCAGAC
>OLPF01000351.1_pt1 | contig 51567 bp, 44 predicted proteins | sample 1673121 | NCBI WGS metagenome assembly OLPF01 (sample SAMEA3136756, study PRJEB25190) | human gut metagenome
CAGTTCGAGCACACGCTCATCATCGTGGAGGACGACGCCGACCTGCACTTCATCGAGGGCTGCTCGGCGCCGAAGTACAACGTGGCCAACCTGCACGCGGGCGCCGTGGAGCTCTTCGTGGGCAAGCGTGCGCACCTGCGGTACTCGACCATCGAGAACTGGTCGAAGAACATGTACAACCTGAACACCAAGCGCGCCCGCGTGGACGACGAGGGCGAGATCGAGTGGATCAGCGGCAGCTTCGGCAGCCATGTGGGCTACCTCTACCCCATGAGCGTGCTGAACGGCCGCAGGAGCCGCTCGAGCTTCACGGGCATCACGTTCGCCGGCGCGGGGCAAAACCTCGACACCGGCTGCAAGGTGGTGCTGAACGCGCCCGAGACGAGCGCGACCGTTGAGACCAAGGGCATCTCCAAGGGCGGCGGCATCCAGACCTTCCGCAGCTCCGTGGTGGTAACGGAGCGAGCCGAGAACTCCGCCGTGAGCGTGAGCTGCCAGTCGCTCATGCTCGACGACCAGAGCCGCTCGGACACCATCCCCGCCATGGACATCCGCGCCAAGCACGTGGACGTGGGCCACGAGGCCACCATCGGGCGCATCGGCGACGACAAGGTGTTCTACCTCATGAGCCGCGGAATCTCCGAGGAGGAGGCGCGCGCGATGATCGTGAACGGCTTCGCTGAGCCGGTGGCCAAGGAGCTGCCGCTCGAGTACGCCGTCGAGATGAACAACCTCATCAAGCTGGAGATGGAAGGGGCTATTGGCTAGATGGATTCCCTGACGATTAAGCACGCCAACGCCATGCCCGCCCCCACCTGGGGCTGGCTGCGCATGAACGATACGCAGATCGAGATTCCGATGAGCCTGGCACCCGGCGGCTCGATGGAGGTTGAGGCGGAAGACCGCCTGTTCGACCACGCCATGAGCTTCGAGGGTGCGGTGGCCGAACTGCAGGCGCGCCTCGACGCGGCACGCGCGGCGGCGCACGAGGGCAGTGTGGGTGATGACCGTGCCTGCGTGCGCGCCGCACTGGCCGAGAATGCTGCCCGCAACGTCGCGGCAGACGGTGCAGCCGAGATGCCCGGCACGGCCGAGACAGCCGAAAGCGGCTCTGCCAACGCCCCCGCAGCCGACCTCGAGCTCCCCGCGCTCTCGCGCTACCAGAAGCGCGCCGCGTTGGAGGAGGCCGCGCTCGACGTTGCCACCGCCTTCGAGACCGGCATCGGCGCAGACGCCCGCGCCTACCTGAACTTCCTCGCCCGCGAGACCATGGTGCTCGCGGCAGCGAAAGACACCCAGGAGCGGGCAACCGTCCGCGTTGAGGCCGAGGCTGGCGAGGCCGCGGCGGCGAGTATCGACGTCGTTGCCGCACCGGGTTCCACCTTCGACCTCGTCATCGCGCTCGACGCGACGGCCGCCATGGGCGCCGAGGACAGCGCTACCGCGGCACTTGCCGGCACCACGCTCCGCGTCTTCGCCGGTTCACATGCCCGTGTGAACGTGACCGTCTACGCCCTGGGCACTCCCGCTGCCAAACTGCTGGACGACGAGGGCTACGTCCTCGACGAGGGCGCGCGCGTGAACGTGCGCCACGTGGTGCTCGGCGGAGAGCTCACCGTCACCGGCCTTGCCGCCGACGTGCGCGGTGACACCGCTCGCCTGGATATCGACACCCGCTACCTCGCTTCCGGCTCCGAGCAGCGCGACTTCAACTACGTGGTTCGCCAGCGCGGCCGCAAGACGGTGAGCAACATGAACGCCAACGGCGTGCTTGCCGGCACCAGCAAGAAGGTACTGCGCGGCACCATCGACCTCGTGCACGGCTGCAAGGGCAGCGAGGGCTCCGAGCAGGAGACCGTCCTTCTGGCGAGCGAGGGCGTGGACAACAAGACCGTGCCCACGATTCTCTGCGATGAAGACGACGTCGCGGGCAACCATGGCGCCACGATCGGGCACGTTCGCCCTGAGCAGCTCTTCTACCTTGAAAGCCGCGGCGTGTCCGCGGAGGCTGCCGAGGCTCTGTTCATCCGTGCCAAGCTCGAGGACGCCGCGCTCTCCGCGCCGGACGAACGCATCCGCGCCTCCGTCCTTCGCCTGGGCGAGGCCCTCATCCCCGGCTTTACCGACGACATCGACGCACCCAAGGAGGATGCCGCATGATTGACACCGAGTCCGTAGCCTGCGAGTCCTGCACCGCGCCCACACCGGGCGTGCTGGATGCCTCTGACGCCGCCTCGCGCGCCTGGCCGCGCATCGACATCGAGACCAACCCCTTCAAGGCAGCGTTCCCGCTATTCACCCAGCATCCGGACATCGCCTTTTTGGACAGCGCCGCCACCGCGCAGCGCCCCGCCTGCGTGCTGGAGGCACAGAAGCGTTTCTACGAGACCATGAACGCCAATCCGCTGCGCGGACTGTACTCGCTTTCGGTGGAGGCGACCGAGGCCATCGCCAAGGTGCGCGCGCAGATCGCGGGCCTCATCGGCGCCGTTGACGAGGCGGGCAAGCCGCACGCAAACGAGGTCGTTTTCACGCGCAACACGAGCGAGTCGCTGAATATCGTGGCGAGCTCCTTCGCGCCCACGGTTCTTGAACCGGGCGACGAGGTAGCCATCACCATCATGGAGCACCACTCCAACCTCATCCCGTGGCAGCAGGCCTGCCGTGCGGCGGGTGCCAAGCTCGTCTACCTCTACCCCACCAAGACCGGTAAGCTCACCGATGCCGAGATTGCCGAGAAGATCGGCCCGCGCACGAAAATCGTGGCGTGCACGCAGGTGTCGAACGTGCTCGGCTGCCGCGTGCCGGTCGAGAAGCTCGGCGCTGCCGTGCACGCCCGCGGTGGCTACCTGGTGGTCGATGCCGCCCAGTCCGTGCCGCACATGCCGGTCGATGTACGCGAGCTGGGCGCGGACTTCCTCGCCTTCTCCGCCCACAAGGCCCTGGGCCCCATGGGCGTGGGCGTGCTCTGGGGCCGCCTGGAGCTTTTGGAGGCCATGCCGCCCTTCCTCACAGGCGGCGAGATGATCGACTCCGTGACCGAGCAGGATGCCGTCTGGGCTCCCGTGCCCGAGAAGTTCGAGGCGGGCACGCAGGATGCGGCCGGGATTTACGCCACGGGCGCAGCGCTCGACTACCTCGTGAACCAGGTGGGCTATGACACCGTGCAGGCGCGCGAGCAGGCGCTCGTCCACTACGCGATGAGCCGCATGGTGGAGCTGCCCTATGTGGAGATTATCGGCTCGATCTATTGGGATCGCCACCACGGCGCCATCAGCTTCAACGTGCGCGGCGTGCATCCGCACGACGTGGCGAGCATCCTCGATATGCAGGGCGTGTGCATCAGGGCGGGCCACCATTGCGCCCAGCCGCTGCTCACCTGGCTCGGAGTCGAGAACCTCGCCTGCTGCCGTGCGAGCCTCGCGTTCTACAACGACAAGCACGACGTGGATGCTTTCATCGACGGCCTCGAAACCGTCTACCGCACCTTCAACTAGGCAAAATGAGTCAAAATGGGACGGGGTTGTTTGGAGCAGTAGCTTTTCAGCCCCGCCCCGATGAGTCATTTTAACCCCGTCCCAAAATGACCAGAATGGCTCGTTACACGCACGAAAGGACCCTTCATGGGCAACATCTATACTTCGACCACCTTCATGGAGCACAACTCGCACCCGGACTACAAGTACGAGATGGATTCCCCCACCCATAGCCACGACGGCATCAACCCCAGCTGCGGAGACGAGCTAACGCTCATGCTGCGTGTGGAGAACGGCGTGATCGAGGAAGCAAGCTTCACCGGCCACGGATGCGCCATCAGCCAGGCTTCGGCCGACATCATGGCCGACCTCATCACCGGCGAGACCGTAGAGGAAGCCAAGCGCCTCTCTGGGCTGTTCCTCGCGATGATTCGCGGTGAGGAGCTCTCCGAAGACGATTTCGAAGACCTCGATGAGGCTGCGCAGCTCAAGGACATCTCGCATATGCCTGCCCGCGTGAAGTGCGCCGAGCTCGCCTGGCGCACCCTCGACGGCATCCTCTCCTAACTTGCAAAATCAGGACAGAGGGGATTTTGCAGAGGGGATTTTGCATTCGACCGCTAATGGACGCGCGCGACGATGCTCCTTCCGACGCCGGTCACGCGTTCCACCTGGTTGATAGTCATGCCGTTACCGCGCAGCTGGCGAATCACGGCGTCGCGCTCGGCACGCGGCAGCTTGCGAACTTCCATCAGGTGCGCGAACCCGCGCGCCCGCGCAATCTCATCTGCCAAACGAATCGCTTCTGCATCAGAAAGGTGCAGCGAGCCCTCAAAACCTGCCTCATGGAGCTCTGCGCCCCCACAGAGTTCAACAAAGCCCTGTGGGCCGTCCAATACATCAAGTACGGGCTTCGTCGTGCAGAGCGGCTCCCTAGTTGCAAGCGCGCCGCCCGTGTACTCGGCATAGCTGCTCCATCGATACGTTGATGCAGCCTCAATGCCGTCCTTTTCCGGGTTGATGTGGACGTAGCGCACGGCCGCCATGAGGTATCGCTCCGATTCGATAGGCTCGCTAAAGAACCGCTGTTGAAAGACGTGGCCGACATGCCCCGTTTTATCGTTGAAATACCGAGCATAGCCCGTGAGCAGCAACTGCATAGCGTGGCTTAGCTCGTTTCGTTGATCCTCAAGAAGCATGTGAACGTGGTTGCTCATGAGGCACCACGCCCAGATGCTCATGCCGGCATCAGATGTCCGCCGAGCAAGCATGGCCAAGAAGGCCTGACGGTCCGCATCGTCGTAGAAAAGGACCTGTCGCCCGTTCCCGCGAACGACCACATGGTACACGCCTGTTTCAGAACGTCGTCGAGGTGCATTTGCCATACGCACCCACCTCCCCCGATTAGTGTCCTTATTCCCCAACGAGTCTGGAAGGGACAGGTGCTGGCATGCAAAATTTCCTCTGTCCTGGTTTTGCCTGTCCTGGTTTTGCAAGGGACAGGCATGCAAAATTTCCTCTGTCCTGATTTTGCACTGGTTTTGCATGAAAAAAGCTCCCGAAGGAGCTCGAAGATCAAATGGTGGACCGGCAGGGGTTCGAACCCTGGACCTTGGGATTAAGAGTCCCCTGCTCTACCAGCTGAGCTACCGGTCCACATATCAAGAAACAGTGGGGTGGGTACAGGGACTCGAACCCTGGACCTCCGGGACCACAACCCGGCGCTCTAGCCAACTGGGCTACACCCACCGTGTTTCCTCGCGCCAAAGCGCTTGACTATTATTGCAGGCCTCGCCCACGGATGCAAGTACTTTCTTCAAATTATTTTGGAGCATCCGTCGCGCTGCAGCGAGCCTGCTCCAGGGCCGCATGCACTGCGGTATGATAGATGCGCCGTGTTGGGCACAAGGATCATCACCGGGAGACCGAATGGATACGAACATGAACAACCTCATCGTCAATGACGAGAAGAACAAGGTGCGCGTAGTCGACGGCGTGAGCTATGAGCGCTATGGCGTGCAGACGCACGTACTCGACAAGAGCGATGACATCTGCGAGGTTGCCCAGCGCTACGTTGGCCCCAACTGCGAGCCCAACGACGTGATCGTGCTTTCTGAGAAGGCACTCGGCTGCACCCAGGGCCGCGCTGTCAAGCTCACGGACATCCACCCGCGCCCGCTCGCGCGCTTCCTCACCAAGTTCGTCACGAAGACCCCGGCCGGCATCGGCCTCGGCATGCCCGAGACGATGGAGATGGCCCTTCAGGAGGTCGGAACGCCCCGTATCCTGCTTGCTGCGGCCGTAGGCGCCCTTGGCAAGCTCGTGGGCAAACGGGGCTGGTTCTACATGGTTGCAGGGCGCAAGGCAGCGTCTATCGATGGACCGTGCTCCTACACCATCCCTCCCTACAACGAATATGTCTCTCTAGCCCCTGCCGAACCCGCTGAATCCGCGAAGAAGATCGCCGAGGCGCTCGGCAAGAACGTCGGCGTTGCCATCATCGACCAGAACGACCTTGGTGGCGAGATCCTCGGCGCCTACAACCTCCCCTACTCCAACGAGACGCTCATCGACATCCTGCACGACAATCCCTTGGGCCAGGCCTCCCAGCGCACGCCCTTCGGCATCGTGCGCAAGGTTCAGTAGCCGAGAAACGCGCACACGGGCGCTCACACGCCCCGTCGCGTCCGTTCGTCCTTGTTTCCATACGCAGTCCCGCACGCCACCGCTTGACACATTCAGGCGGTGGCGTTTTTGCTACCGCCGCTATGCGATGCGATGCAAAATTCCCTCTGTCCTATTTTTGCAAAAAAGGCCGCCGCTCGGACGAACCCGAACGGCGGCCTTTCGTAAAATTACCTCTGTCCTAATTTCACATTAGGCGTTGAGGGCGGCGTTCACGGCCACGGCGCAGGCGACGGTGGCACCGACCATGGGGTTGTTGCCCATGCCGATGAGGCCCATCATTTCCACGTGCGCAGGCACGGAGGAGGAACCGGCAAACTGCGCATCGGAGTGCATGCGGCCCATGGTGTCGGTCATGCCATAGCTGGCGGGGCCGGCGGCCATGTTGTCGGGATGCAGGGTGCGGCCGGTGCCGCCGCCGGAGGCCACGGAGAAATACTTCTTGCCGTTTTCAACAGCCCACTTCTTGTATGTGCCAGCCACGGGATGCTGGAAGCGGGTGGGGTTGGTGCTGTTGCCGGTGATGGACACATCGACGTCCTCCAGCCGCATGATCGCCACGCCCTCGGTCACGTCGTCGCAACCATAGCAGCGCACCTTGGCCTTTTCGCCGTCGGAGTAGGCGGTTTCCTTGACGATCTTGACTTCGCCGGTCTTGTAATCCATCTGGGTCTGCACGTAGGTGAAGCCGTTGATACGGCTGATGATGTAGGCCGCGTCCTTGCCCAGGCCGTTGAGGATGACGCGCAGGGGCTCCTTGCGCACCTTATTGGCGGTGCGGGCAATGCCAATGGCGCCCTCAGCAGCGGCAAAGCTCTCATGGCCGGCCAGGAAAGCAAAGCACTTGGTGTTTTCACTCAGCAGCATGGCGCCCAGGTTGCCATGGCCCAGGCCCACAGCGCGCTGATCGGCCACGGAGCCGGGAATGCAGAACGCCTGCAGGCCTTCGCCGATAGCGGTGGCAGCCTCGGCGGCAGTCTTGCAGCCCTTCTTGAGGGCAATGGCCGCGCCCAGGGTGTATGCCCACACAGCGTTTTCAAAGGCGATGGGCTGTACGCCGCGGACGATGCCGTCCACATCAACGCCCTTGTCCTTTACAAACTGCGCCATCGAATCCAGATCGGTGAAGCCGTACTGCTTGAGGACGCCCTCAATCTTGCCGATTCTTCTTTCGTATCCTTCAAAAGTAGCCATTTCCACTCACCTCTTAACAAATTCGGATTACTGATGACGGGGATCAATGTATTCGACGGCCTCGGCGAAGCGGCCATAGGTGCCGACGTTCTTTTCGTAAGCTTCCTTGGGATCGGTGCCATTCTTGATGGCTTCCATCATCTTGCCCAGGTGCACAAACTGATAGCCGATGACCTCATGATCCTTGTCCAGGCCCAGCTTGAGCACATAGCCCTCGGCCATCTCCAGATAGCGAACGCCCTTTTTGAGGGTTCCATACATGGTGCCCACCTGGCTGCGCAGGCCCTTGCCCAGGTCCTCCAGGCCAGCGCCGATGACCAGGCCGCCCTCGCTGAAGGCGCTCTGGGTGCGGCCGTAGGCGATCTGCAGGAACAGCTCGCGCATGGCGGTGTTGATGGCGTCACAAACCAGGTCGGTATTGAGGGCTTCCAGCACGGTCTTGCCGGGCAGGATCTCGGCGGCCATGGCGGCAGAGTGGGTCATGCCGCTGCAGCCGATGGTCTCCACCAGCGCCTCCTGGATGATCCCTTCTTTAACGTTGAGGGTCAGTTTGCAGGCGCCCTGCTGGGGAGCACACCAGCCAACGCCGTGCGTCAGGCCGCTGATATCCTTGATCTCGCGGCTCTGCACCCACTTGCCCTCTTCGGGGATGGGAGCGGGGCCATGGTTGGGGCCCTTTTTGACGCATACCATTTCCTCGACTTCTCTTGAATATTGCATTGATTGTATCCTCCTGTTCCAACATAGTGTGTGATGCGGACACATACATTCATAGTATAGCACAACTTTTCCATTGTAAAAAGTGGTTGCACGAAAATTTGATGGGTTTTTACGGAAGCGCAGCAATTCATCTGGGACAGGCACGGCGCAAACAGGGTGCCGCAGCGCCTGGCTGACCGAATGACACGCAGCTGCACAGGAAGCGTATGTCTCAGTGAAGAGGAATGGAGGAGCCGCTTCGATGCCAAGGCAGCCTCGTCAGGCCCCTCCCCTTTGACCGACATGAATCTCAAAGGATCAGCATGGCGTCCCCGAAAGAAAAGAACCGGTAACGCTCCTTCACCGCCTCACGGTAGACGCGCAGCGCCTCCTCACGCCCCATCAGGGCGGAAATGAGCATCAAAAGCGTGCTCTGCGGCAGGTGGAAGTTGGTAATCAGCGCGTCCGTCGCATGGAAGGTATAGCCGGGCATGATGAAGATGCCCGTATCCCCGCTTTGAGCGCGGATGATTCCATCCTCGCCGGTGACGGTTTCCAGCGTGCGCACGCTGGTGGTGCCTACGCATACGCAGCGGCCGCCCGCCGCGCGCGCGGCGTTGATACGCGCCGCGGCTTCCGGCGGCACCTCATAGTGCTCCACATGCATGTGATGCTGGCTGAGGTCCTCCGTTTTCACGGGACGGAAGGTGCCCAGCCCCACATGCAGCACGATCGGCACCACATCCACGCCCATCCTGCGCACACGTTCCAGAAGCTCCGGCGTGAAATGCAGGCCTGCCGTAGGCGCGGCAGCGCTGCCCTCCTCGCGGGCGTAGACGGTCTGGTAGCGGGTCTTGTCCATCAGTTTCTCATGGATATAGGGCGGGAGCGGCATCTGGCCCAGCCGGTCCAGAATCTCCTCGAACACGCCCTGATAGTGGAAGCGCACCTTGCGCCCACCGTCCTCAGCATTGTCGATGATTTCCGCCCTCAGCAGCCCTTCGCCAAACACGCACATCGTGCCGGGACGAAGCCTGCGGCCCGGCCGGACCAGCGCCTCCCACACGTCGCGCTCCAGGCGCTTGAGAAGCAGCAGCTCCACCGGCACGCCGGTGTCCTCCTTCTGGCCCAGCAGGCGCGCGGGAATCACCTTCGTTTCATTGATGACCAGCGCGTCGCCCGCATGCAGAAACTGCGGCAGATCGTAAAAATGCAGGTGCCTGACGCTGCGGTCCGCACGGTCGTACACCAACAGGCGGCTGTGATCGCGCGGCTCGATGGGCGTCTGCGCGATCAGTTCCTGCGGCAGCTCATAATCAAAATCGCTGGTTTTCATATACGCAACTGTTCCCCCTCGTCGGGCGGCGTCTGCGGCTTGCGCCCCAGGTGTTCATAAGCGGCGGGCATGACCACACGGCCCCTGGGCGTGCGTGTGAGAAAGCCCAGCTGCATCAGGTACGGCTCGTACACGTCCTCGATGGTGGAGGCGTCCTCGCCCGTCATGGCGCTCAGGGTTTCCAGGCCCACCGGTCCGCCCCCAAACTTGTCAATCATGGTTTCCAGCATGGCGCGGTCCAGCTTTTCCAGTCCCAGCTCGTCCACATCCAAGAGATCCATACCCTGCCGGGCCACCTCCAGCGTAATCACGCCTCCCGCCCGGATCTGCGCAAAGTCGCGCACGCGGCGGAGCATGCGGTTGGCAATACGCGGCGTGCCGCGGCTGCGGCGGGCGATTTCCAGAATGCCCTCGTCATCCGCGCGCACGTTCAGAATGCCCGCGCTGCGCCGCACGATGGCCGCCAGCTCCTCCGGCGAATACATCTCCAGCCGGAACAGGATGCCGAAGCGGTCGCGCAGCGGCGCGCTCAAAAGCCCCGCCCGCGTGGTGGCGCCCACCAGGGTAAAGCGCGGCAGGTCCAGCCGAATGCTGCGCGCCGTGGGTCCCTTGCCGATCATGATATCCAGCGCGTAGTCCTCCATGGCAGGATAGAGCACTTCCTCCACGGAGCGGCTCAGGCGGTGGATCTCGTCGATAAAGAGCACGTCGCCGTCGCTCAGGTTGGTCAGAATGCTGGCCAGGTCGCCCGCCTTTTCAATGGCGGGGCCGCTGGTAATGCGGATGTTCTGCCCCATCTCCGCGGCGATAATCCCTGCCAGCGTGGTTTTGCCCAGGCCCGGCGGGCCGTAGAGCAGCAGATGGTCCAGCGGCTCGTGGCGCTTGAGCGCCGCCTCGATGGAGATATGCAGATTCCGCTTTACGCTCTCCTGTCCGATGTATTCCCGCAGGGTTTTGGGGCGCAGGCTCTGCTCCTGCTCGTCCTCGCCCTGCCGGAAGCCCGTGGAAACGATGCGGTCGTCCATGCCCTATCCTCTCTTCTTCCCTCACATGTTTTGCGCCATGTGGCGCAGGGCGAGCTTGATCAGCTCATCCGGCGTCTCCGCCTGCCCCTTGACGCCCTTGAGCGCCGCGGCCGCCTCCTGCGGCGTGTATCCCAGCGACTTAAGGGCCAGCAGCGCCTCGCCCAGCGCGTCCTGCGCGGGCGCGTCGGGCTCGATGGCAAAGGCCGCGTCATCCAGTCCCGCCGCGCCGGAAAGCGCATCCTGCGCCAGCTTGTCCTTGAGCTCCAGACTGATGCGCTGCGCCGTTTTCTTGCCGATGCCCGGCGCGCGGGACAGCGCTGCGGCGTCCCCGGTGAGGATGGCCAGGCGCAGATCCGCCAGCGGCATGCTGCCCAGCACGCCCAGCGCGCTCCTTGGGCCGATGCCGCTTACGGAGGTCAGGCGCTTGAACATGTCGCGCTCCTCCTTCTGGCAAAAGCCGAAGAGCTCCATGGCGTCCTCCCGCACATTCATAAAGGTATACAGCGTGCATTCCTGCCCGGCGGCAGGCAGCACGGCCAGCGTGTTCATGCTGCACATCACGCGCAGGCCCAGGCCGCCGGCGGTCATCACAACGGCCTCGCCCTCGCTTTTTTCCATCAGGGTGCCCTTTACCATTGCGATCATGTCAGCGCCTCACTTCATTTTAAACTGCTCGCGCGCGGGACCCGTGGCGGCATGGGTCAGCGCGATGGCGATGGCATCTGCCGCGTCGTCGGGGCGCGCGATGTCCTGCATATGCAAAAGGAGTTTTACCATCTGCTGCACCTGCTGCTTTTCGGCCTTGCCATAGCCTGCGATGGCCTGCTTGACCTGCATGGGCGTATATTCATACAGCCGGTCGGTATACTCGGCGCAGGCAGCCAGGCTCACGCCCCTTGCCGCGCCCACGGTGAGCGCCGTGGTCACATTGCGCGCAAAGAACAATTCCTCAAAGGCGATCTCCTCCGGCCGGTACTGCCTCAGCAGTGCGCGCATATCCCGCCCGATCTGGCACAGGCGGTCGGGAAAGGACTGCTGCGGCGTGGTCAGAATGCAGCCATAGTCCACCAGCCGCTGCCTTCCCCGCTCCGCCTCGATCACGCCCCAGCCAAGCGTGGCCAGTCCGGGGTCGACGCCCAAAACAATCATGCGCCACGCCTCCTTGTCTTTGCTATGATACAGGTTTTAGGTACGGTTGTCAAACATACGTTCGACCTTTCCGCGCATCACAAAGGGGCCGCCGCCCTCCGGCGGCCGCCCCTTAGCAAGCTCCCGGCAATGGCGCCGTCAGAGCGTGCGCATATAGTTGGCAAAGTGCGCAAAGACGATGCCCGGTTCCTCCAGCGTCGTATCCCAGCGCTTGACCCATTCCAGCGAATAGAACCCGTCGTAGCCGCCATCCTTGAGCACGCCCACGATTTCTTCCAACGGCACGTCGCCAAAGCCGGGCAGGGCATAGCGGTAGCCGTCCGCCGTGGCGGTGCTGTCCTTGAAATGGGTATGGCACAGCCAGGGGCGCAGGTTCTGATAGGTGGTTTCCGGCTTTTCGTGCATGAAGCGGTAGGGATGATGGACATCCCACAAGACACCCACGCCCTCGCAGCTGATGGTGCTCATCAGCCGGGCCAGCTTCTCGCTGTCACTCCATACGCCGTTGGTCTCAATCAGCATCTTCACGCCGTGTTCCAGCGCGTAATGCCCCATCTCCACCGCGCGGTGCTGCACGTAGCCCTCATCCACCGTACCGGCGGGCTGAGGAACGGGCGCGGTCGCCATCACGCGCACATAGGGCACGCCCAGCTTCTGCGCCAGGTGAATATAGGCCCGGATTTCCTCGTTGGTGGTCTGCTCCGTTTCGCGCAGGTGAATGCAGCAATCGCTGTCCAGGCAGGGGATGGCCAGGTTCAATCGGGCAAGCTCCGCCTTGGTTTTGTCCAGGTTTTCATCCGAAAAGGCGGGAATGCTGGGAACCGAGATATCGTTGCCTACGCCGCGTACCTCCACGCCGCCGTAGCCCAGATCGCAGGCGGTCGCCAAAATCTCCCGCCAGCTCCAGCGCGGACAGCCCAGGGTGGAAAAACTGATCTTCATGGCCGTCACTCCTCAAACTTGCATATCGGTTATTGGTTATGATATCATTGCTTCATCCATTGGTCAAGCCCTTCGTGGCCCGCGGGCTCCGATTGGCGCACGTTTGTTTTTTCAATACCTATGGAATGAAGGAGGCTTTCCATGAGCCGACGCAGGCGTTCAAGACGGGGCGTGTCACTGGGAACCGTCGTGATGCTCCTTTTAACCATCGTGGTGCTCGGGGGATTTTGTGCCCTGCTGCCCAGGCTGACGGGTACGACCGATGTGCGCACCAACGCGGCTGAGCTGGCGGTGGCCATCGATCAGTCCCTGTCCCAGATTGCGGCATCCGGCGTGTCGCGCGTCGGGCCCACGCCACAGGCCTCCGTGCTTCCTCCCTCCGAGCTGGCCACCGCCACACCCACTCCCGCAGCGCCAACCGAGCCGCCTGAGCAGCGCTTTTCGCTGTGCGCGGCAGGCAGCATTCAAATCAATTCCAATGTGCAAAAAGCGCTGACGGACGGCGATACCTACCGCTTCGACATCCTCTTTGGCGACCTGGCGGGCGACCTGGCGGCCGACCTGAGCATCGCCACGCTGGAAAACAACGTGATTGCCAGCGCGAAGCTGAGCGATTCCAACATTCCCGCAGACGTGCTCGCGCCTCTTCACGCGACGGGCGTCAACGCCTTGTGTCTGGGATATTACGGCGCGCTCAACGGCGGCGTCTCCGGGCTTGTTGAAACCCAGGAGGCGGTATCCGCCGCAGGAATGACGCCCTATGGCGTATATGCCTCGCAGCAGGAGCGCGACAGCCTTACGCTGGTGGAGGTGAACGGGATTTCCGTGGCGCTGCTCAGCTACCAAAACGAGCTGACCTCCTCTGGAAAGCGCCAGACCACCGATGAGGAGCAGGCATTCGTCATCGCCAGCCAGCAACTGCCCGTGATCGCCGACGATATTGCCAAAGTCCGTCAGGCGGGCGCGAAGGTGGTCGTGGTTTCCCTGTGCTGGGGCAAGGCAGGGGCCACGGCCCCCACCAGCACCCAGACGGAGCTTGCCCAGGGCATCGCGGACGCGGGCGCGGATATCATTCTGGGCACCCATTCCGGCACGCTGCAAACGGTGGAGATTCTCACAGCCGATCGGGGGGATGGCAAGTATCACCCCGTGCTGTGCGCCTATTCTTTGGGCAATCTGTTTACCTACGACCGGGAAAAGCGTACCACCCTGGCCAGCATTCTGCTGCGGTCCGACGTGGTGTACGACCCTGCCACCGGCTGCGTGGCCTTTGACAACCTGAGCTATACGCCCACCTATTCCTGGCGCGGCAAGGAGGATGACGTCACGCGCTACCGTGTGATTCTCAACGACGGCCAGACCTATCCCGACTATGTGGACGATACCCAGAAAGGCGTGATGGAACGCTGCCTCACGCTGGTCAACGACGTGATGGCCGATACGCCTGTGCCCATCGCCCAGTGAAAACCCGTTTCTTTTCCCTGCCCGATGTTTTGGCGGGTTTTCCGGCAGCTCTGCTGGCGAAGGCATGCCGCATGGGCCGGCACCGGCCGCGCCTGATCTGAAAGCAAGCCAAATCTCCGGCCCGCGAAAGGGCCTGACCCGTCTTTTCTGCGGCATCAGCCTCTGCTTCGATACCGCAACAAAATGGTATCGCCCGCCTGGCTTGTGCCCGTCAGGCCCTGCCCGGCGGCCTGCGTGGCTGCGCCCGCTTTGCTTGCTATGCGCTCTGGCCGTTTCGCCGTGGCCATTCCCGGCGGAACGGCGTTTTTTCTTCGCTTGGGTGTTGCCCGAAAAGCTCCCGGCTGTCAACGCTTGTGATCAACGGGAAAAGGGGCTTCATCCGGGGTGCTTCCCCCTGCGGGCAGCAGGTCCAGAAATGCGCGCATGGGGGCGCTGAATACACGTGTGCGCTTATAAAACAGGCTGATGCTGCGCTCTACGTCCGGGCTGTCGATGCGGTAGAAGTACAGCCGCTCGTCCGGCGGAGCGCTCACGGCCAGCGTATCGCTGATAAAGGCCGCGCCCAATCCGTAGCCCGCGAGGGTATAGGCTGCGAGCTGCTGGTCCAGCTGAAGCCGGATTTTCGGGGAAAAACCCGCCCGGGCGCACAGGTGCTCGGCCCGCTCGCGGGTGTCATTTCCTTCCTTGAGCATCAAAAATGGGGTGTCTTGAAAAAGGGAAAGCGGCGCGCGCGGCGTTTCCTCCCGAAGCAGATCGGCGGCGGAAAGGCGGAAGCGCGCCGCCGCTTCGTTGACCGCAAAGGCGCGCGGTACGGCCAGAATCACCTGTTCCCGTTTGAAAAGCCTCGCCTCGTACACCGCCGGGTCAAAGGCGCTGTTGTCTACGGCAAAGTCCAGCGTCCCCTCCTGCAACTGCTCCTTCAGGCGGGCTGTGGGCGCTTCGTGCAGGCGCAGCTCCACACCGGGATAGCGTTCGGAAAAGGCGCTCAGCAGCGGGGGCAGCACATAAGAAGTAAACAGCATCGCACCGCCCAGCGTCAATACGCCCGTGATGCACCTTTCCGCGTCATCCAGATACCGGCGCAGATCCGATTCGATTTGCAGCACCTGCTCCGCCGCGCGGATGTAGGCTCTCCCCGCCTCCGTAAGCCCGATGGGCGAGGTGCTGCGGTCAAAGATCGTCGTGCCGATTCGTCCCTCTGCCTTGCGGATCATCTGACTCAGGGAGGGCTGGGAAATATAGAGTGCCTGTGCTGCTCTGGTGAAGCTGCGCTGCCGGTAAACCTCATACACATAGGCCATCTCATGTAACAGGGTCATGGTTTCCTCCATTCATAGGCATTTGCCTATAAGTCAGTTTGTAGAATTGGTATTTGAAAATAGTATACCAAATCGCTATACTGAAAGCAAGCCAAGGCTGAGGAAGGAGCTATGATGCGGCTATGTATAGAACGGAGCACGATCTGGTAGGCGAAAAACAAATCGACCAGGAGGCGTACTACGGGATTCATTCGTTGCGGGCCGCGGAGAATTTTCCGATCACCAACCAGCGTCTGCCCGGGGCCATGATCGTGAGCATGGCATGGATCAAAAAGGCATGCGCGCGAGCCAACCGCATGGCCGGTGTGTTGCCCGGGCGCATAGCGGATGCGATAGAACGCGCCTGTGACGATCTGATCGCCGGGAAGCTGCATGACCAGTTCATCGTCGACCCCATCCAGGGGGGCGCGGGTACTTCCACCAATATGAATGCCAACGAGGTAATCGCCAACCGCGCCATCGAGCTTTTGGGCGGCAAAAAAGGCGATTATTCGCTCGTGCATCCCAACGACCATGTCAACTGCGGACAGTCCACCAACGACATCTACCCCACCTGCGTCAAAATGACGCTGTTTCGGGCCTGCGAAAGCCTGCTGGACGGGCTGGACGTGTTGATCGGGGCCCTCTCCGAACGCGCCAAGGCGTTTGACGGCGTGGTGAAAATGGGACGCACGCAGCTGCAGGATGCGGTGCCCATCCGGCTTGGGCAGGAATTTGCGGCGTATGCCTCGGTCATGCGCAGGGAGCGCGAGCGGCTGGCCCGCGGGCGTCAGGAGATGCTGGTTCTCAACCTTGGCGGCACAGCCGTGGGCACGGGCATCAACGCCAACGCGACCTATATCGGACGGGTGGTTCCGCTGCTGGCGGAGCTGACCGGCATTCCCTTCACCCAAAGCCATGATCTCGTTGATGCCACGCAGAACGCGGATTGTTACCTGGCGCTCTCTGCCGCCCTGAAAGGCTGTGCAACAAGCCTGTCCAAGATCTGCAACGACTTGCGGCTTATGTCCTCCGGCCCGAGGGACGGACTTGGCGAAATCAGTCTGCCCGCCCGGCAGAACGGGTCCTCCATCATGCCTGGCAAGGTCAATCCGGTCATCCCGGAAGTGGTCAACCAGATCGCCTTCCGTCTCGTGGGCTACGACATGACGGTCACGCTGGCGGTCGAGGGCGGCCAGCTGGAGTTGAATGCCTTTGAACCCGTGATTTTTGACAGCCTTTATCAGGGCATCACCATGTTCAGTGGAGGGCTTCAGACGCTCACGGCTCACTGCATCCGCGGCATTCGCGTCAATGAGAAGGTTTGCCAGCAGGAAGTGTCCCGTTCCGCCGGGCTTGCGACCGCCCTGTGCCCCAAAATCGGCTACAACGCCGCGTGCTCGCTGGCCCGTGAGGCGTTGCGCTCCGAAAAGAGCGTGCGCGAGCTGGCGCACAGCCGGGGGCTTTTGACGGAAAGCGAGCTGGATACGCTGCTTGATCCCGTCGTTATGACGGAAATCCGCTCCTGAGTTCCTCTTAAGCGTATCCGGGCGGCCCTGCGTCTTGAACCCGGCCTCGCCGCCGTCTCCGGGAAGCGCAAGGACAGGCCGCCTTCGCGTCCTGTCCCTGCCGGCCCTGCCTTCTTTATCACCGGCAGGTTGCGTTCGTCCTTTCGTTTGTGCGATACATGCCCTGTCGCGGCATGCCTGAATTGGCAAAAGCTTCTTGACATCCATATAATTGATGGTTATAGTAAATATGGTATTTGATCCATCCGACGCTATAACAGGAGGGAAAAGAGGATGAACATCAGGAAATGGACGGGCATCGTGCTTGCGGTCATGCTGCTGAGCACGGTGTTCACTGCTGGCGCTGCAACGTTTACTCCTGGCGACTACGAGGCCTCCGCGCAGGGCTTCGGCGGCACTGTAAGCGTTAAGCTGACCGTGGACGAAGAAGCGATCACCGCGATTGAAATCACCGGCGAGGGTGAAACCCCGGCGCTGGGCGGCGCGGCCATCGAGCAGATGAGCGCGGCGTATGTGGGACAGGCCGACGCCGAGGGCGTGGACGGCATGACCGGCGCGACCATCACCAGCGACGCCGTCAAGGCCGCTGTAAGCAGCGCCCTTGCTCAGGCCAGGGGTGAGGCGCAGGAGGCGGCGCAGATCGCCTTCACGCCGGGCACCTATGAGGGCACTGCCGCCGGTTACAACGGCGACGTGGTGCTGAGCGTCACCTTCACGGAGGACGCCATCGAGTCGATCGAGGTCGTCTCCTCTGCGGAGACAGAGCATGTGGGCGATGTTGCCTACGAGATTCTGTTCCCCCAGATCATCGAATACACCTCCACCGGTGTGGACAGCGTCTCCGGCGCAACGTTTACCAGCCGTGCGGTCTTTAATGCCGTCAACGCGGCAGCGGAGCAGGCCGGCTGCGATGTGGCGGCGCTGCAGGCGGGGGCCAAGCCCTTCTCCTATGAAGCGCAGGACCCCATCGAGGGAACCTATGATGTGGTTGTCGTGGGCGCTGGCGGCGCCGGCATCGCCGCGGCCGCTCAGGCTGCGCAGAACGGCGACACCGTGCTGGTCATTGAAACCAATGCCGAGGTCGGCGGCAACACGCTGGTCTCCGGCGGCCAGTATCAGAGCGTGATGCCCTACCTGGTGTGGGACCCCGAAGATCCCGACGCGACCACCGGCGTGGGCTTTGACGGCAACACCTACAACAAGGTCAAGTCCGTCCAGGGCTGCATTGACGAGCTGAAGGTCATTCTGGACTGGAACGAAGAAGAATTCGATGCGGATTACTACAAGGATCATGAGTATGTGGCCGGCGACATGAAGGAGCTTTCCAAGCATGGCGTTCATGCCGATTACCTGCCCGTCCTCAAGGAGCTGAAAAGCGAGATTCAGGCCTATCTGGACTGGGCGCAGCCGCAGCTGGACGCGGGCGTTCCGGAAAACCAGCTCACGCTCTTCTCCACGCTGAACCTGCATATCTTCCAGACCTATTACGGCGGCCTGCGCCAGAGCGCGGACGGCAGCGAATGGATCTATGGCGATATCGACCTGGTCACCCAGTTCATCCAGGACGGTCAGGAGCTCAAGCCCTGGCTGGAGGAAATGGGCTCCACCTTCGTGGAGGATACCCAGCCCACCCTGATCGGTGCGCTTTGGTATCGTGAAAACGAGTTCATCGGCGCTGACGTCGATACCGACGGCGACGGCGAGACCGAAAATTACGCCGGGCGCTGGGGCACCTATTTCGTGGCTCCCATGAACGAGTTCCTCTCCGCGAACGAAGCCAATGAAATCATGCTGCGCACCACGGCCGAAAGCCTCATTACCGACGACACCGGCCGCGTGATCGGCGTGAAGGCAACCCGCTATGACGGCACGCCTGTCACCGCCTATGCCAACAAAGGCGTGATTCTTGCGACCGGCGGCTATGCTGCCAACATCGACATGGTGCTCGACACCAACGTCTACTGGTCCAGCGAATACCTGACCGAGGCCACCAAGACCACCAACCGCTCCTCCCTCACCGGCAGCGGCATTGATATGGCTGTCGAAGTGGGCGCGGCTACCACGGGCATGGGCTTCACCCAGCTGATGCCGATTTCCTGGGTGGATAACGGAAACCTGGCTTTCGGCGGCGGTAACTATGCCGTGTATATCAATCCCACCACGGGCAAGCGCTTTGTGGATGAGGGCTCTGAACGCGACGTGCTGTCCCTGGCCGAGTTCAAAAACGGCATGGAAGTCAACGGCACCAAGGGCGTGTTCATTGAAATCTACAATGCCGCCGAGCTGATCCCCGGTCCCATCCAGCTTGCGGAAGGCGACTATGAGGGCCGCTATTATACCCGCAAGGCGACCGAACTGGGCGATCTGTTCGCTCAGATCGGCGTGTCCGCTGATCCCGACGTTGTGCTGGAGACCATCCGCAACTACGACATGGCTGTGATGGGCCAGGGCGAGTTTGAGGATGTGGGCAAGTCGATCGCTTCCCGCACCATCGGCGATGTGGAAAAGAACGAAGACGGCAGCTACAACGTGGATACCTATGATCTGGAAAACACCACGCTGCGCATCCGTCTGATGGCCCCCTCCACGCATCATACCATGGGCGGTGTTGAGGTGGATACCGAGCGCCACGTGCTGGATACCGAAGGAAACATCATCCCCGGCCTGTACGCTGCGGGCGAGGTGACCGGCGGCATCCATGGCGGCAACCGTCTGGGCGGCAACGCGATTGTTGAAATCTTCGTTTCCGGCAGGACGGCGGCCAATGCCGTTGCGGCTGATGCCGAATAAGGCTTCCTGACGACAGAAGATACCCGGGGAGCTGCAATCCGCGTAAAGCGGGTCGCAGCTCCCCCTTTTGTTTCGTGCATAAGCTGCGACCCGGCCTGCGACGGGGAGAGGGTTTGCCTTCTTCACGCGATCTCCCCGGTGTGCTTCGCCCCCTGATATGCGTCGTTGAGCCAGATGGTATTCGGAACCATCGGGCAGCCCGGCAAACAAGAGCCATGACATTTTTCTTGAGATGTTGTATAATGCTTAGGTCAGCACGCTTTTGATCTTTTTCCGTGCTTCAGAAAGGCGGTTTTCAATGAGAACGCACCGAATTCTTTCCCTTCTTCTGGCGGCTGTCCTTGCGCTGCTTCCCGGCTTTGCGCAGGGCACATCCGAGCAGGCCCTCCAGGAACAGGTGGATGCGCTGGTAGCGCAAATCACGGAGCTGCAGCAGCAGGATCCAACGTTCGTCTACAATGGTGAAACCTATCATGTCTCGAATGGCACTCAATACGCCAACGAACATCTCAAGCAGACCGACGATTACTATCCTTTTTTTGATAAGCTGATGGAGGCCTCCCTGGCGCATAGTGATAAAATCGCAGAGCTGTACCTTCAGGAGGTGCGTTTGCTCAATCAGCTGGCCGCTCTCTGGGGCTATGACAATTACATGAGTTATGCCCTTAAGGAGAGATATGGCATTGATGTTGATGTTGTGGCCTTAACGAACACGGTGGTGGAAAGCTTCAGCAAATCGTGGCAACCCCTAGCCTGGCTGGCCTATCTGGCAACCGAACCTGACAATCAGAAATTTCTGGATGAGGATGATTTCCTGAAGGAGGCCGCCGCCCTATATGGCGAGCTCTGTCCCGACTATCAGCCGCTTCTGGAATCGCTGATCAATTCGGATAACTTGCATCTGGAAACAACAACGCCGCTCCTCTCAGGCGGCAGCACCAGCTTCAGATATGGAACCTTTGAGGTGGAGATCCGATCCTTCGATGATTTGAGCTTCTGCAGCATTGCGCTGCACGAGTTTGGCCACTACCTGCACGACACCTATGAAAACGAACTGGTAGTGGTCAACTATCCGATTAACGAAACGCACTCCATTGCCGGCACCCTTCTGCTCGCGGACCGCATGGAGGCGTTTTTCCGGGAGCGGACCGGGGATACCTATGGCGCCTATCTGACGCTGCGCTACCTGCTCACCTCGCTGAATGTGCTGTATTCCAGCATGCTGAATGCAATGATCAGCATTGAAGTTTACACAAACCCGGATGCGTTTGAGCCAAGAGACATTGCGCGCCTCTATCTGGAGAGCAGCCAGGCCCTGGGATACGAAGCCGGTTATTCACCCGAATACCAGATGATACTGGGCTCCCAGTGGATCACCTCAACGACTTTGTTCCAGCTTCCCTTCTATGACTTCAACTATATTCTTGGTTCGATCAATTCCCTTTCCCTGTGGTACGAACAGCAAACCGGCGGGGATGCAGTGACCAAGTACAACAAGCTCGTGCAGACGCCCATTCCCGATATATCCTACTCGGAGTATTGCCGGCAGATGGGCCTCCCCGCTGTGAATGATACTGACTTATATGCAGAACTGGACACGTTCCTTTCTGAGAAACTCAACGCTCTGGAAGAAGAGGTATTCGGCGGGGAGTAAGGACCCAGCCCCGGATCTGTTCTCCCCCTCCATTTGCAAAACGCGCGCATGCCATCACCGGGATGATCCCCTCCCGCCTGCAGGGCGAGGATCATTTTTGCGGCAAATCCATGACGGAGGTCAGTTCCTGAAGGAACCGTTCCGATGCCTTGGAGAACACCTGATAGCGTTTCCATACAATAGATGGAGTGATGACAATTTCCGGGCGCAGGGGAAGAAAGCACAGCTGGCTGTCTCCGCTTGTATTGATGAGCTTGTCCAGGCAAACCGCATAGCCGAGCCCCTCTTCGACCATCAGGGAGGCATTGAAGATCAGGTTGTAGGTAGCGGCCACGTTCAGATGGGATACGTCCTGACGAATCTGCGATGAAACCGTCCATCCCTCGCTGCGGTCCTGAGCGGAAAGGATCAGCGGCTTGTCCCGCAGTTCCTCCGGCGAGATCCATTCCTTTTGCGCGAGCGGGTCATCCCGCCGCATCAAAACGCCGAAACGGTCCCCGATGGGAAGCGTCAATGCCTCATACTTGGTTCGATCAACCGGCCCGTACATCAGTCCAAAATCAATGAGTCCCTTATCCAGCTGCTCCGTCACAAACTGCGCATTTCCGCTGGAAATGTGATAGCGAATGTCGGGGCAGCTTTTTTTCATGCGCTTTGCCGCGCGGGCAAAATACCGGATGATATCCGTCTCGCCCGCGCCGATGTAAACGTCGCCCGCAATGGAGGCATCCGTCATCTGTACCTCGCTTTTGGCCTTCTGCACCAGCGTGAGAATTTCCTCCGCCCGCTTGCGAAGGATCATTCCCTCGTCGGTGAGCAGCACCTTGCGGGACCCCTTCGTTCCCCGAATCAGCAGCTGCTTGCCCAATTCCTCTTCCAGCGCCTTGAGCTGGATGGAAAGGGTGGGCTGGGAAAGATGCAGCGACTCCGCCGCCGCTGAGATGCTCTGCTCCCTGGCGACAGCCAGAAAATACTGTAGAATTCGAAGTTCCATGGCCGACCTCCCGCCTTGTTCTCGGTTCCAGTATAGCGCAAAATTCCATATCTATCAACTATGAAAAAGCATTATGAATAAGTATTTGATATGCATTTTATCATTGCTTATACTGGATATGAAAAATTCGCAGCAGTGAGGGAGGTTGTTTAATGAAAGCGGGCAGGATGAGAAGGTGGATCGGCCGGACGCCTGCGGAGCAGCCGGTGGAACCTGCCGGCGAGATCGTTCCCCTGGAGGAAGGACCCTGTTGCCGGATATCATGCTGGTGGTTACCTTGCTCACCAGCGGAAAGCTTATGCAAAGCGAACGGCAGGACCTGAGCATCTATCGCGCCATGGGTCTGCCGTGCACCGCCCTGAGGCGCAGCTTTTCCCTGCGGTTTTTGCTGGTTTCGCTTGTGGGCTCGGAACCGCCTTGAGCGCTGTGGGCACGGACCCGATCGTGGCGGTGCTGATGCGGATGTATGGCATGAGCAACTTCAGCTTCCAGACGGCGTTGGGCGGCATCGTTTTGCCGGGGGTCGTGATTGCACTGCTGTTCACCGTTTTTGCCTGCCTGGCTTGCGGAAAGATCAAGCGTGCACGGCTTACCGAACTGATGCAGGCGCCATAGATTTTGAAGGGAGCGGAGCGCATTCTCCCCTCCCATGGGCTCGGAAAGACAGGAGAGCGGCAAGCATGGCCCCGGCATAAAAACGCCGGCGTCCATCGGCCGCTTTGTCTGTTTTTCCGGCCCTTTCACGGTTTATTTCCTCCGGTAATTGGACTGGCAAGGATACCGCGGGTCTCCAGAGGACCGTTCTTGCAAGCAGCATTCATAGCTTTTATCTAGTAAAACCTATTAAATATAAATATTTGCTATGTTACCTGCTTCCGCGTATACTGGCATTGTCAAAAGAGGGATCCAGAAAACGATCTGGCAGAGAAGGAGAGGGAACATCGTGACAAAACCTGGGATTCTGCTTTTAAGTATGGTCCTTGTCTCTTGCATGCTCCTCACGGCGTGTGCGGATTCTTCCGCGTCTCCTGCCGGAGCCAAGGATCGAATCAGCAGGAACCATCCAGCCCGGAGCGCGGAAGCGCCGCAGTTGAGGCAACCGAAAAGCGGGAACTGCTGGTTCGCTTCGCAGTGAAAACAACCCTGTTCTGGAAGGCTGGGGCAACAAGATTGTCATTATCAGCGACGGAGAGTGAAATCAGTACCATGGAAGGCAAAATGAACGTTCAGGATCTGGTCCTGAACCTGGAAGCCGCCGGCTTTGAAGCGGACGGGATTGAAGAGTACCTCGCCTGCTGGAGGATGGGGGACATCAAGGAACAGCTGACACTCCTCTCCAGGCAACGGGCCGTCATACTGGATCGCCTCCACCGGGAGGAAAAGCAGATTGACTGCCTGGATTATCTGGTCTATCAGATTGGAAAAGGCAGAGTGTCAGCCTAGCTTGCGACGGACATCGTACAGGAAGGGAGAGGAACATTATGAAAAGGATTCAGCAGCAGACATTGGATCAGGAGCGCGCCCTGTATGGCATGAAGGACATCGAGGTGGTCGATTGCGCGTTTGACGGCCCCGCCGACGGAGAAAGCGCCTTGAAAGAAGGCGCCGGAATCAAGGTAGAGCGTTGCTATTTCAACCTGCGCTATCCGTTCTGGCATGACCATGGGCTGGTGATCTGCGACAGCCGGATGACGGAGCTTTGCCGGGCGGCGCTGTGGTATTCCGATCACATCGAAATAACCCATACCGCGCTTCACGGCATCAAGGCGCTGCGGGAGTGCAGCGAGGTGACGATGCGGGACTGCGACATCATCTCTCCGGAATTCGGCTGGTCGGTTCATGGCATCACGATGGAGCACTGCACCGCACAGAGCGAGTATTTCATGATGCGCTCCACCGACCTGCATTTTACCGATGTAACCTTCAAGGGAAAATATTCTTTCCAGTACATCGAAAACGCCACCTTTGAAAACTGCCGCTTCGATACCAAGGATGCGTTCTGGCATGCCCGGAACGTGGTGGTGCGAAACAGCGTGGTCAAGGGAGAGTATCTGGCGTGGTACTGCGAGAACGTAACCTTCGACCACTGTACGATCATCGGCACCCAGCCCCTGTGCTACTGCAAGGGTCTGCGCCTGATAGACTGTAAAATGGAAGACGCGGATCTTGCTTTTGAAAAAAGCGATGTGCACGCTACGATCCTCACACCGGTCATCAGCATTAAGAATCCGTATTCCGGCCATATCGAGGTTCCGGCAGTGGGCGACATCATCCGGGACGATGAACGCGTCAGGTGCGAAATTACCTGCCTTGAGGCAACAAAACAAAGAAATGTATGCTGTGCGTAAACCGGCAATGCCGGGAAGTTTGCCCGGCGTTGCCAAGTCAGGAGAAGCGGCATGGAAAGCGATTTGCTCAAGAAATTTTGCATTGTTTGGGCTTCCGACGGGGGCCGCAGGGGCGGCGCTCCACCGTTCAACGGACCCTCCGCCCATGGGCCGCGTATGGCATTCTGACGGAGTTGGGCGCCTCTGCAGCCGACTGCTTCTATGCCGTTGTCGGCGCCTTTGGATGGACATGGATCTCGGTTTTTTGATGCAGCGGCAGACAGCCATCCCTATTGTTGGCAGAAGCTTTCTGCTGTTGCGGGGAATCCGCCTGTGTATCTTCGTGCCGGGGAAAACGCTGTTTTTAACATAAAATTAGGAAGGACTGACGATATGAAACAGGGGCTCTCTATCCTGCTGGCAGGTCTGATGCTGCTTTGCCTGTGCGGATGCGCCGCCGGGGATTCCGGCGCCGCTTTGCAATATGCCGTCTCCGCAAAGGAGACCGGTGTTGCTCACGCGGGGCAAAGCGTCTCAAAAACGTCGGAGGAGCATGCGGTTTCTCCTGGCGAACATGAATCCACGGTCAATGAAAGCGAACAGCCAAAGAATGCGGAGGAAGAACCGGCAATGGAGCAGAATACGTTTTATGTCACGATTTCGGACCAAACCTTTGCGGCAACCCTTGCCGACAATCCGGGCGCCGAGGCATTCAAAGCGCTGCTTACAGACGGCCCGTTGACCATCGAGGTAAGCGACTACGGCGGCTTTGAAAAGGTGGGACCGCTTGGGCAGCGTTTGCCCACAGAGAATGCCCAGACCACGACCCAGGCCGGAGACATTGTGCTGTATCAGGGAGATCAGATCGTCCTGTTCTATGGCTCCAATTTCTGGAGCTACACCCGCCTGGGAAGAATCGACGACCTCACCGGCTGGGCAGAGGCACTGGGCGGCGGGGATCTTTCTGTGACCCTTTCGCTGCAGAAGCCGTAAAAGCAAGCCGCCGCCCAAACAGGCGTCTGATTCAGGGGGGCGAGGGCTGGTTGAGAGGCCGTTCTGTGCTGTGGCACAACAGGCAGTATAATGCTTGCTGTCAAAAACCTCTCTCGAGAGATTTTGAGAATCACAGACCCGCATCAGAGGGCGCTTGGCTCGTTTCGATTGGCCTCTCCGGGTCATGCCACAAAGTGACCCAAAGAAGCCGGCAAGTAAAGGGTCTATATGCGGGCGGCAGACCGTCCTTGTATTTGCTCATGCCTGCGGGTCGCTCTGGGGCCCTTGGGCCCAAGGTATCCTGTGGACACACGCTTTCCTTCGGCTCCCGTGGCACGGATGGGGAAACGAGCAGGGAACCCTTGCTGCGCAAGGCTTCCACGCGCATGCCGCTGAACTGGGATTTTCCCCCGGAGGACTGCGATCCTTCTAACCTTCTCGAAGTTTTTTATCAGTCAAAAGCTCACAGAAGTCAGGCTCTTTTGCGCATACTGAAGCGCCATCTTCGCCAGGTGAAAGATGGCGCTTTTTGCTATAGATGCAAAGGAGACTTCCCGGCCTTCCGGTAAAGCCTTCCGGACTGCTTTTCTCCATACGAAGCAGGCATAGGGATGAAATGCAAAGGAAAAACTTTCTATTTACAGGGAAAATGTGGTATAATCGGGAAGGTCACCTCCTATCATAGCAAGGGTAAGGAGATTCCGAATGCCTCATTATAAAAATTTTGCACAGTGCGTGGGACAGCTGCTGAAAGAACATCAACTGACAGCCAGCGCGCTTGGTGCGCAAATTGGTGCTCGTTCGGATCTTCGCCGCGCGCTGCACAACAGCCTCAGCAGCGCACGGCGGGCAAGTTTATGTGAAAGGATTTGCTTATCTGGTCGCTTCTCCGACGAAGAATGTAAAGAATTGAGGGAATCTTTGGAGGTAAGCAACATCGGCATGGAACGCTATGCCAGCCGACGGAGCATCGACCGTCTTCTATCCTCCGCACAGCCGGATGAACCGCTGGAGACGTGCCGCATTTCCGGCGGTCCGATGATCCAGCGGCGTCTTGCGCCACTGATTGATGCCGATGAGATCAACATTCTATGCGTAAACTGCATCTACCCCTCGGTGGTCCATGCCCTTCAGCCTCTTTTTGCCGATAAAGGGCGGAATATACGCATGCATCATTATATTCAGCCCGATGTCGGCGGTTTGAATGCCGCTGAATTTGTCGCCTGCATGTCGCCCATTCTGTTTGATAACCGCTATTCGCCTTACCAGCTCGCCTCCTGGACCGAAACCGGACAGTATCCATCGGTAAACGGAAACCTGCTGCTGTTAAGCTCCCGCTTCGGCTCGCAAACAGAGGAACAGTTTTACATCATCCGGGATGGCAGATCTGCCTATGAACTGTCCAATGCAGACTCGGTGGGCATCTGCGCCTTTTTCAACCGCATTATTGCGGAGCTTCCCTTCCGCCCCACACCCTTAAAAGTGTTTGAGCAAACGCCGATGGATTATTCCTCCCTTGTGCTGTCCTGCCTGAGCCGCGAGCTGAACCGGACTGTCTTTTGCTACGGTACGGATATCAGCTTTGCGCAGGTACCCACAGATGTTGCCGTTGCCGCTTTTCGGGACAAGGCGCTCTTCTCTCCCGAAACAGCGGACAGCCTGGTGAAGCAAATCGTTCCCCTGCACGAGCGGCGCTTTCAAAACCTCTATACCAAGAAGAAGCCTTACATCGGAACGTTGAGCCTAGAAGGGTGCCGGCGTTTTCTGGAAAGCGGCATAAGCCGCGATCAATTCGCCGGCATTCGTCCCTTTTTCCCGAAGGAACGTCTGCTCATCTTTTCGACCATGCTGAAATATGCAGAAGAAAACCGCAGCTACTCCCCTATCCTGCTCAAGGATGAAGCATTTTGGGGCAAATATCTTACTGTGTGCTATGACCGCCTCGGCGTGGCCATCACCGAATACGACACAGATTATGACCTGGACGCCGGATACGACTATGTGTTTTTGTCCTATCCGGCCTTCACCCGCCAGTATACGGATTACTTCAAAACGATCGTTCTCAAGGAGCGCTGCTATTCGAGGGATGAAAGCCTGAGGCAGTTGCACGAACTGTATCAGGCCTATGTTCCGAGGTTATCAGCAGCCCCGTAAAACCGGCGGCGGGGCTGGTCCTGCGCTTTGGGAATCTTCCTTGTTTCCTTTCATCTCCAGGGCTTTGTCCGCATCGTTTGAAGCAAGCATGCTCCCTGAATGATTCATCAAAAACCGGTGATCCGTTTCTGCCCACAGAAGTTCCGGCGCTGCCGGCCCGGTTCCGCTTTCTCCCGGCTCTCCCCCGCGCTTCTATGCCAGTACAAGGACGCAGATAAACGATTTTTCGCAGAGGCCATAGCGATATGGCCTGTTTTTTATGGCTTGTTTTCTATTGTCACCTTACGCAAAATATCGTATACTGTTTCCTGACCGCACAGACGAGCACAAGAGCACACGGAGGATTTTCATGAGCGAGGCATCTCAAAAGCGCTATCTGTCTTGCATCAGCGAGCAGTTTCCCACCGTTCAGTCGCTTTATACGGAAATCATCAACCTGAAAGCCATCCTGAATCTGCCAAAGGGTACCGAGCACTTCATGAGTGATATTCACGGCGAATATGACGCGTTTCTGCACATCCTGAACAACTGTTCGGGCGTCGTCCGGGAGAAAGCGCTGCTGCTGTTCTCCTCCACCCACAGTGCTGCCGCGATTTCCGATCTGCTTACGCTGATCTATTACCCCAAGGAAAAGCTCAAACTGCTCGGCGCCGCGGGAAGGCTGACCAAGGGCTGGTATAACGCCACGCTGCATGATTTGATTGAGCTGAGCCGCCTGCTTTCCTCCAAATATACGCGCTCCAAGGTGCGCAAGGCGATGCCTTCGGCCTATGCCTATATACTGGACGAGCTGCTCCACGCCCTGCCGGATGAGGACGACAACCAGCTGGTTTATCATCAGAAGATCATCGACGCCCTGATTGACATCGGCAGCGGAGACGAATTTATCGTGGCGCTGTGCAGCCTGATTAAACGCCTGGCGGTGGACCGGCTGCACATCGTAGGCGATATTTACGACCGTGGACCGCACGCGGACGGGATTATGGACCTTTTGGTGGATCACCATGCCGTGGACATCGAATGGGGCAACCATGATATCCTCTGGATGGGCTCGGCCGCTGGCAACCCCGTATGCATGGCCGCCGTCGTGCGCGGATGTCTGCAATATGACAACATGGAGCTGCTGGAAACCGGCTATGGCATCAGCCTGCGGTCGCTCGCACTGTTTGCCAGCCAGAACTATCCGGGCCTTACGGAGGCGCAGGCGGGGCTTCAGGCTATAACGGTCATTCTGTTCAAGCTGGAAGGGCAGCTCATCGCGCGGCATCCCGAATACGGTATGGAGAGCCGCCGGCTGCTGCACCTTCTGGTGAAAAACAGCGAAAGCATTTCCCTGAGCGGCCATATCTACCCGCTCCGGCCCGTGGCGCTGCCCACCGTCGATCCCGCCGATCCCTACCGCCTGACCGCCGGCGAGGAGGCGGTGGTGCGCGACCTGTCGGCCTCTTTTGCGAAAAGCGAGCGGTTGCGCCGCCATGTGCGCTTTCTGTACGACAATGGGAGGCTGTACCGCTGCTATAACGGCAATCTGCTTTTCCATGGCTGCATCCCCATGACCGAGGCGGGCGACTTTGACCAGGTGACCTTCGACGGAGAATGCTATCAGGGGCGGGCCCTGATGGACCACCACGAGCGCATGGCCCGCCGGGCCTATTTTGACCGTGCTCCCGATGCAGTGGATTTCATGTGGTATCTTTGGTGCGGCGAACGCTCGCCCCTGTGCGGACGTAGCATCAAGACCTTCGAGCGTGCGTTTGTCAACTGCCCGGAGGCCTGGCAGGAGCCGATGAATCCCTACTACCGCCACATCAATGATGAGGCCGTCTGCCGCCGCATTTTGAGCGCCTTTGGCCTGGACTCTCCCGAGGCGCACATCATTAACGGCCATACGCCCATCCATGTCAGCAGCGGCGAAAGCCCCGTCAAGGCCAATGGACGGCTGATCGTCATTGATGGCGGATTCTGCAAGGCCTATCAGAAGGCAACCGGCATCGCGGGATACACGCTCATCTCCAATTCGCACGGCTTGCGCATCGTGGCGCACCAGCCCTTTTCGTCCCTGACGCGCGTGCTCGATGCCAACGACGACATCCATTCCGATTCGCAGATTCTCTGGCAAAATCGCAGGCGCTGTCTGGTGGCCGACACGGATAACGGGCTGCAGATTCAACAGCGCATCCGTACTCTGGAAGAGTTACTGAACGCCTATCGAAGCGGCCTGCTGACCCCGCGGGGGGAATAAGGCTGTGGCAGAAAAAGGAGGGACGCTTTTGATGCCGGATCGCACCCAGGGAGGCGCCTGTCTTTTCGGCCCGAAACAGCATGCGGTGATGTTCGGGCTGTTGGCCAGAGAAATCTGCCGGCATTTTGGACCGGATGCGGACGCGCTGCTGCTCAGGGCCGTTGAGACCTATGGCGAGGAGCGCGGCAGGCGCATGGCGGAACGCTGCCGGCAAAACGGCGATCCACTGGATGACATGGCTTCTTATTTCGCTTATTGCGAGTGGTCATGGCCCGGCGAATCGCTTCGGACCGAAAATGATCCCCAGTGCTCCCACGTCAGCTTCCGCATGCTGAAATGCCCCTGGCATACTGCCTGGCAGGAAAGCGGATTGGCGGATTTTGGCTTTTATTACTGCCGCTGCGTGGACCATGCGATTTTGAAGGGATTCAATCCGGCGCTACGCCTGAGTCTCCCCTCCTGCCTGCCCAAAAATCCGGACGAAGGCTGTGCCTTTCATTGGGAAAGCGCGGAAAACACGCCCGCTCTCGCAGAGCGGCAAAAGCGCATCCAGCAGCGTCTGCACGGCACGCAGGTGAAGGACTTCCTGTACCATACGGCGCACCTTTACAGCACGTTGCTGCGCTGCGCGGCGGAAACGAATCCACAGGCGGCCTCCCTCGTCGAGGCGCAGGCCGGTGCGGAATTTGCACTACGCTTTGGCAGCGATGCGCTCCGGCAGGTGCAGGAGGCAGCCAAAGGCAACTTTACGGCTGTATAAGCCCCGGCAGATGGCGGTGTGCCTGTATTCCCCTGGGCCGTCAGACGCCGGCCGTATGTTTCGTAATGCGCACGTCCGTATTTCACGGGCATGCCGGCCACTCAGGCAAGGGGAGCATCATCACTGCACTGACGGGCTTTCGCCTGTCAGGCCGCAAGCGTTTCCGGCAGCTTTGCGCACGGGCTGCCGCGTTCGCTGCCAGGCAAGGCAAACCACCGCCTCGCAAGCTACAACATTTTTACCGGATGTTACAAAAAGCATCGCGGCTCCGTCTTATTATGGAGAAGGGTACCTCCCAAGAGCGTTTTTTGCTGAAGGCAAAGAACGGAAGAAAGGAAGAACCGCCATGAAAAAACGGGTCCCGTTTGCGGTATTCCTTTTTCCATCTTTCGGGCGCTTTTCTACTATGCGATCAAACGGTTTGTTTGCACCATACCGGCGTCGGGCATGGGAGCAAAGCAGCACGCAAAAAAGAAACCTGTTTTCGGAAAGAAAAAGTTCCATGGAATCAGACGATTCCATGGAACTCTGGTGCGATCGACGGGACTTGAACCCGTACCCTTATCGGACACGCCCCTCAAACGTGCGCGTATGCCAATTCCGCCACGATCGCGCGTTGCGGTTTTGCAACGATAGGTATTATATCGGATTTGGGGGGCGTTTGTCAAGATGATTTTCCGCTTTTTCTCAAACAATTGGGAAAAGCCTTGCCTGCGTGACCTTCCCCTCAGGCAGCCGCTGCGCGCTTTCACTCCTCCGCCGAATGCCCGTCCGGGAAAGAGGCGGACAGGTCGTAGGGCGTGGTTTGATATACGAAATAATCCAGCCAGTTGGAATAGAGCAGGTTGGCGCAGGAACGCCACCGGACCACGGGCTCTTTTTCCGGGTCGTCATCGGGGAAATAGTGCTGCGGAAGCTGAATGTCCACACCCGCGGCCACATCCCGCAGATACTCCTTTTTCAGGGTGTCGCGGTCGTATTCGGCATGGCCCATCAGGTAGACCTGGCGGCCGCCCTCGGTTTTCACGGCGTACACACCCGCTTCCGGCGAGGCGGCCAGGACCTTGAGGCCGGGCACAGCCTCGATATCCGCACGATCGACGGTGGTGTTCCGGGAATGAGGCACCCAGAAGCGGTCGTCAAAGCCGCGGAACAGGATGAAGTTGGGGTCCTCCACCGTATGCTCGAACACCCCAAACAGCTTGTGGGGCAGCCGACGCCTGGGAATGCCGTAATGATAGTACAGCCCTGCCTGCGCGCCCCAGCAGATGTGCAAAGTCGAATGAACGTGCGTCTTGCTCCATTCCATGATTTCGCACAGCTCAGGCCAGTAGTCCACCTGCTCAAAGGGCAGGTTTTCCACCGGCGCGCCGGTGATGAGCAGGCCGTCGAACTTCTGATCCTTCACGTCGCAAAAGCGCTTGTAAAACGCCAGCATATGCTCCTGCGGCGTATTTTTGGCCACGCGTCCCGAAGGCGCGATCAGCTCCAGCTCGATTTGCAGCGGTGTGTTGCCCAGCACGCGGGCGAACTGCGTCTCGGTGTCCACCTTGGTGGGCATCAGGTTGAGAAGCAGAATGCGCAGAGGCCGGATATCCTGCGTCAGAGCGCGGGTTTCCGTCATCACGAAGATGTTTTCACGGGTCAGGGTCTCGGTGGCCGGAAGCTGGTTGGGAATCTTGATGGGCACAGGGTTCGCCTCGCTTTGACTGATGATGGCGTTCGCCGGTCAGATGGCGTCCAACGCCTGGGAGATATCGGCAATCAGGTCCTCCCGGCTCTCCAGGCCGCAGCTCATGCGCACCAGGCCGGCCGGTACGCCGGCCGCGCGCAGCTGCTCGTCGTTCATCTGGCGATGGGTGGAGCTGGCGGGGTTGAGGCAGCAGGTGCGGGCGTCGGCCACGTGGGTCTCGATAGCCGCCAGCTTGAGCGCCTTCATAAAGGCGCTGGCCGCCGCACGTCCGCCCTTGAGCTCAAAGGATACCACGCCGCAGGAGCCGTTGGGGAGGTATTTCTGCGCCAGCGCGTGGTAGGGATCACCGGGCAGGCCGCAGTAAATCACCCGCTCCACCTTGGGATGGGCCGACAGGTATTCGGCCACCGCCTGGCCGTTTTCACAGTGGCGGGCCATGCGCACATGCAGGCTTTCCAGACCCAGATTCAGGTAAAACGCATGCTGGGGCGACTGGATGGCGCCCAGGTCGCGCATCAGCTGCGCGGTGCACTTGGTGATAAAGGCACCCTCTTTGCCGAAGCGCTCGGCATAGGTGATGCCGTGATAGCTTTCATCCGGGGTGCACAGGCCGGGAAACTTGTCCGCATGGGCCATCCAGTCAAACCGTCCCCCATCCACGATGGCCCCGCCCACCGCCGTGCCGTGCCCGTCCATATACTTGGTGGTGGAATGGGTCACGATGTCCGCGCCCCATTCAAAGGGCCGGCAGTTGACAGGCGTGGCAAAGGTATTGTCCACGATCAGGGGCACGCCGTGCGCATGGGCAGCGGCGGCAAACTTCTCAATATCCAGCACGGTCAGCGCGGGGTTGGCGATGGTCTCGCCAAAGACGGCCCTGGTATTGGGACGGAACGCCGCGTCCAGCTCTTCCGCCGTACAGTCGGGCGCAACAAATGTGCAGGTGATACCCATCTTGGCCATGGTGACGGAAATCAGGTTGAATGTGCCCCCATAGATGCTGGAGGACGCCACGATGTGGTCCCCGCAGGTGGCAATATTGAACAGGGCGAAGAAATTCGCCGCCTGGCCCGACGAGGTCAGCATGGCCGCCGTGCCGCCTTCCAACGCGGCGATCTTGGCTGCCACATGGTCGTTGGTGGGGTTTTGCAGGCGGGTATAAAAATACCCGGAAGCCTCCAGATCAAACAGCTTGCCCATATCTTCGCTGGTGGCGTACTTGAATGTGGTGGACTGAATGATGGGAATCTGCCGGGGTTCGCCGTTGCCGGGGGTATATCCTCCCTGGACGCAGATGGTTTCAATGCGCTGCTGGCTCATGGTGGGGTGACTCCTTTCCTGCCCGCATGATAAAAAGGACGGGGCGCAAAGCATGCCGGTATCATCGCGGCGGGTGCGGGGGAAAAGCCCGTTTGCGCCGTACTGGCATCATAACGCGGGCGGGGGCGTATGTCAAGGGCGGAAGCAGCCGGCCTTTTGGGGGAAGCGAGCGCGTGCCCGGGAAACCAGGCTCTTGCACAAAAGCCGTCCGTCTGCGCAGAGGGGGACGATGTGGGGAGCTACCCGTCCGCCTCTTCCCCCTCGACAAACCAGTACGGCTCGTCGTGAAACAGCACGGCGATGCTTCCCTCCACCTCGCACACATAGCGGATTCCCTGTCCGCCCGCCTTGAGCGACGCGGCCTGACGCACGTCCAGAATCCGGTCGATGCGAAAGACGGGACCATCCTCCCCCCGGAACAGCAGCGGACGGATGCTGCCATCCAGCCCAAAATCCGCCCGTACCTTCACATAGCGCTTGCAGGGGTTTTCCGGCCTGCGTCTCCTTGACTCCATGGCGTCTCTTCCTCCTTATCCCGCATAGAACGGCACGGGGTGCACCGTATGCTCCTCCCTGGGGTTCAACTGCGCATATTGCCCGTCAGCGAGCACCACCGCCCGGCGCACGATCTGATGCCCGAAGCGGCGGCGCAGCCCGTCGATGGCGCTTTCCAGCCGCTCGGTTTTGATGCGCCTCGCCTCGTCGCCCAGAAAGTCGAGCTGTACAGGCGCGTCGTCCGGGGTCAGCGCAGAGCAGCTTAGCCCCACGCTTCGGTAGGGAAAGCCGCCGGAAAACCGCCTATCAAAGAGCCGCATGGCTGCCTGCGCAATTTCTCCGGTCAGTCTGGTGGCGCGCGGCAGCATCTGCTGGCAGGAGCGGGTCACAAGTTCGGTATTGCGCGCGCTGATGCTGACGCACCGGGCCCGCAGCCCTTCCTGCCGCAGCCGCGCCGCCACGGATTCGGCCAGCAGGTAGTAAAGGCAGCACGCGTCGGCCATGGTTTCAAGGTCGTGCGGCGGAGTGGTGCTGTTGCCTATGGACTGGATGGCCATTCGCTCATCCGCCGGCATTACGGGCGAGCGGTCCAGCCCTGCGGCATATGCCTTGAGCATCAGCCCCGGCTTTCCAAGCCGGCTGCGCAGGCATTCCGCGTCAAACCGCGCCAGATCGCCGATGGTACGAACGTTCATATCCGCCAGCTTGCGCCGCGTCGCCGGGCCGACGAACAGCAGATCGCCCACGGGCAAAGGCCAGACCATATCCCGGAAGGAATCCGGCGGGATGACCGTGACCGCGTCCGGCTTTTTCATGTCGCTGCCCAGCTTGGCAAAGATCTTGTTGAACGACACCCCCACCGACACCGTGATGCCCAGCTCGCGCTTCACCCGGAGCCGAATCTCATGGGCGATCCGCTCCCCGTCCCGAATCGTCAGGCCGGGGTTGCTAAGATCGATCCACGCCTCGTCCAGCCCGAAGGATTCCACACGGTTGGAGTATTCTTCATAGAGCCTGCGCATACGCCTGCTGAAACGGATGTAGAGCGCGTAATCCGGCGGCACGCAGATCAGGTCCGGGCACTTCTGCCGCGCCTGCCAGATGGCTTCCCCGGTCTGTACGCCGAACTGCTTTGCGATCTGGTTTTTGGTCAGCACGATGCCGTGCCGTTCCTCCACGCTGCCGCACACCGCCACGGGGCTTTGACGGATGGACGGCGTGTACAGGCATTCGACGCTGGCGTAGAACGCGTTGGCGTCGCAATGAAGAATCACCCGTTCCATGGCCGTCCCTCCCGCTGTCATTAGCCTTCTATATTTATTATACGAACATACGTTCTCTTGTCAAGCCGGAAATATGTTTCAGCAAATTCTACCTGCCTTCCCGCTCCGCTTCCTTCCCCTTTACTTCCTTAACATCAAATTATTGAAGTGTATCAAAAATCCATTGAAAGAAACGGCTTAATTTGAGTGGGTATTATATAAAAGGCATCTTTCTATTTTTATCGTATTTGCATACCACTTAGATAACAATTCGTAAAAAATGTTATATTTCAAAATACGTTTGGTTATAAGCCACCTGTTTTCATAAGACCAGCCGAAGGCATAAAACCAAATTACCTAAATATTATCCAAGCAAACATAAACAATATCTATTGCATGTAAGTGAGGGGGAGAAATTCTTATGACTTTGCATCAATAGCACAACAACTGTTAACCTTCCACCTTCGTAGTACTCCAAGGGAAGATTCATTGTTTCATTATTTAGTCTATATTTAATCTATCCAGTTGCCTATCAAATTCGTATTCCGCCCATTCCCAGCGCCGTTTTGACACCAAGTCCAGCATAAGGCGCAAAACAATACAACGTCTTAAACACCTCCATCAAAGGTGCCGGCAGGCGTGCTTCCAGAACGAAACGTCCTGCAAAGCATGGAATTTTGGTCTGTTTCATCGGATATCGCAGCGTCTGCAACCGGTAATCCACAATGTGCAGCCCTGTCAGCATCGCTGCAAATGCATCAGCATCGTCAAGCGGCATATCGGGAAAGCATAGACCCCAGCGCACAATCAACGATTGCAGGATCAGCGACTCCTGCGGAAAGATCACATATCTCCCGCTCTGCTTGAAAGAAGCCGGCGTAAGCAATTCAATTGGGAAACGCCTATCAAGCGTTAACTCCTGCGCACGTTTTATGAACACATGAGGCGCTTCGATCCGCTCAAATTCACAGGAATCAAAACTGAACCTGCACGGATGAAGCCATACTTCCTTCTTATCCTCCAATACTGGCATAAACAGTTCAATCGCTTCGTTGTTGAGCAGATTGACCGTCCACCAACCTTCCTTTGTTTTCGGGTCAAGCCACAGATATTGGTGGACCGGTCGCGTTCCCTGCTCGTGCAGCCGGTTTCCAGCCTCCGCGGAGACCTGCGACAGCAACCAAGCGTACAATGGATACGCCAGCGACGGAGAAAACCGTTCCGGTATATTCTCAATATGCAGTTTTGCCTGAACGATCATGTGATGCTCACCTCACAGGCGCCGGCCACATACATCGTCTGCCCATGCTTTCCATATTTCAGCGTATGGGGAGAGATGCCAAGCGCCTGATCCTGTTCGTGATGATGGCCCCTAAAATTGCGGCTCAGATACCGGGACACAAAATCAAGCCCCTGTTCCTCGCCAAAATATGGATAGGCCAAGCTCGTAGCAAAGAAACCCGAACCGCCGCCAAGGTGCAGGAGGTTCCTTGTGCCCGGGTCCGACAGCCCATATGGCGATGCAAAATGCTTTTCGTATGTTTGCCTGTAATATGCGGCAAATGCATTAATCGCCTCAAGAATGGTTTGAGCCGTTATTCGGTTTTTCAAGATCGACTGATCCAGCGTCAACCTAAAGCGGATAGCTGTTCCCGGCGCGATGCACTCACGGCAAAGATTGATGGCATGTATCTCGCCGGCCCTAGAGCCATCCTGCTTCATCGTCAGCGTCATCATCCGGTCGGGGACCTGCTCACTATCGGAAACCTGAATACCACGCATCAGGCTGTTGACCGCGTTCGAGGGTTTCTTTGCCTCGAGTTCAAGCACATGCAGGTAGCTTTCTTCCGGCAAAACCAGGTTTTTTTCATTGCGCTTGTCCATTGGCATGTCCATCAGCCTTGCAACATTTGCTTGACGGCGCCGCGGGTCCTGCCCTGCAATCATCTGATACAGCAAAGCTGAGCGCAACGCTCCCTTGATGCTGCTTCCGGGGATATACGCCACGCCTTGGGGATTACGGATAAAGCGATGGATATCTTTGAGGCTGTGGTCTGCATCCAGGGTGCCGCCCGTGCTTACCTGATAACGGATGACCGGAGCGATTTGCTCATCGTCCAGACCGCATTCCCTGTACAAAAAAGCATACAGATCACCGCCCCTGCGCATACAGAAACCTTCAAACAGCTCCACAAGCCGGTTCTGAATCAGCAGGTCAAAGAAAGCCTGTTCTTTCAAAAAAGAGACGGTTCCCTTTTCGGGATTGAGGATATATTCCTTGCGCGGCGTCTTCTGGCCGCTGCCGATATGCAGCGGACCGCGCGTGGTCAACGTCAGCGTATAGACCTGCAGGTGATCCTGTTCAGTCAAAAGCTCACCCCCAGCATCATCGGTTTGGAATAACGGTATACGGGGTGCGCTCCCGCCTCGGCAACGCTGTACAGCGCTCCGGCAAAAGGCCGTTCCAGCATGGCGCCTGCGGCCAGGAAATACTGCGTTCTCTTTCGCTGCGGCGTGTGGCTGAAAGTATCCGACTGCACATAGCCGCCACGCCTTGTAATCTGATAGGATGCGCCGCTCAGCACGTTGTCCAGCTCATCATCCGCCGGCAGACTGGTCGTCAGCAGCAGATAATGCTTCGGGTTCTTTGCCGTCAGGGCGTCGTACAGCCATTGTGTCTGCGCGTCGAATGGCTTGTTGAGCAGGATCACATTCTCAATAGAGAACGCGCCATATCCGGCGCTGACCTTGCCGCCAATGCCGCCCGTTCCCAGCGCGTGCAGCAGCTTTTCAAGCCGCTGCGCCTGCGTTTCATCCACGCATCCCACCAGAATATAGAGCCCGCATGAAGGCTTGAAGCGGTATGCGCCCACCTGGTACGGCGTTGTATCATCTCCTTCGTGCACAGCCGCCATTGTCCGCGCCTCATGCACGCCAAAAGGCTCCTCGGACGGACAATACAGCCCATGTCCTTCAAGCGAAGACTGAAAATCCGCCATTTCCGGCACAGGAATCCATGCCATCCGCTTGATCGCCTTGCGAAGCCCGGCAGGCACTTCCTGCTTCGTCTGAGAAATGGCGCAGGGTTTGGGCAAATAATAGACGTCTTCGCCTTCCCTGCTGCGCCATGGCATGCTGTCGCTCAGCAAAAGCCTGCCCGTATCGGCTTGCTCGCACAGCACTTCAATTCCGTCCCCGCCCCACAGCGTGCCAGCCGTATGACACAGCGCCGAAAAGAGCGTATCCGCACAGAAATGATCCGATGAGGATTGCAGGGATGTTGCAGAATCTGCCATTCCAAAATGAACCGCGCCGTCAAAACGCAGCTTATACAGGTAATAATCCATAGTTGTCCACCTTGTCAAAAAGCGCTTTGAGCTGCTCCTGCGGGAAGTCCGATTCTACCTGTTCGAAGCGGAAGCCATTCAGGCTGACGCGGCCGCTGCCGCGCGAGCCATGCCCGCCGAGATAATCCAGCTGAAGCAGCCTCATGGCGTGGGCAAGCTGCTCCATGTCCTGCGCAACCTCCTCAGGCTTTATAACATCATAGACGATCCGCACGCCAAACTTCACGCCGGGTACCACCCGCTCAATCTGGCGCGGAGTTGCTAGAGAGGTCAGACGATTGATGCCATTTTCCGTTTTTACCTCGGTGATGCCGACTTCTTTAAAGCTGTCCGCGTTCATAATGAAACAGTCTGAAAATTGAAGCCGGGAGCGCCGAACCGGCTGGGCGGAGCCAAACATCCGCAGGATCACAGGGTCATCTTCATCAAACTTTGGCATTGCCTGAATGTCCCTGCACAGGCTGCGGGCAAGCAGCGTGCGCAGCTTGCCCTTGAGACTGCTGCCCGGCACGATGGGCAGTTGTGTCATGGGATCGCGGATGACCGGGCTGTCCACAGCGCCGATGGCGGAAAAGGCGCCGGATGCGCCGATATGCAGCCCTGTGACCACCTTCATCTCACAGAAAATCACGATTTTTCCGTACATACCCGCTCTCCTTCTCAATTTTCCTTGCCGCCCATGAAGCGGTGATATGCCACCAGGGCTTCCATGTAGTGCGCAAAACGGATCATTTCTGCCCGGCTGTTCCCGATACCTTTGATATAATTCAGAAGCTTCGTTGTTTCCAAAAACGTCGTTACAGCCTGCTCCCGGCCAGCGTCATAAACGATGCGCACATACAGCCGCATGAGCTTGAGCTGGCTTTCTTCAAGCAGTTCCGCTTCCGTTCGCAGGTGTTCCGTATTATAGATGTCCATGACTAGCGTATGGATGGCACGGATTTTGGACGTGGTGATGCTGAATCTTCCGGATTCATTCTTCTCCCTTAAGTCCTTCATTACGCGCTCGGCTTCGTTAACATAATTGATAGGAAGATTTTCGGGCTCAATAGGCTGCAACTGGTCATATGGCGTATTCGGACGGTCACTCCGCCTTTTCCGCTGGCCGTAGCCTCTGTTGATATAGCCGCCCGCCTGCTGGCCATAGCCGCGTCCTCCGCCGCGCTGGGGATCGTATGCCATGCGATTCATTCCACCTTTCTGTTCATATAGACATACAGATATATTGCCGTAATCAGCTGCGTCCGGTCCTCCTCGCGGCATGCCCATGCGTACATCTGACTGGAAAAACGGTTATAAAGCGCATAGGAAGGGCTGCTTTTCCCCGGCTGGAGTCGCGCCAGCAGATAGGCATAGCGCGCAAGATTCAGCTTGTCTTCCTGCGCTGCGCGCAATAGCTGCGTCATCTGATACAGGAAAGCCATGCCGCGCTCGTCCTGACCGCCAAAGAAGTCGGAAAGCACCTTCAGCTTTTTCTCCGTCACCTGGCCGGCAAAGACGTCCCAGGGATAGGTATGCTTCTGTTCCGCGTCAAAGAGGGAAACCGCGTTTTTAGACGGCTCATTCTTGGCGCGCTGTTCCAGCACGGCCGTCTCCTCCGCCGCCAGGCGAATGGGGTATCGCGCGTTGAACAGCGCAATGCCCGCGCTAAGCGTCAGGGCCCCAGCTGTGAAACCCGCAAACCTGTCTCGGATGCGCAGCGCCGCCTCGATGACATCGTTCCATGCGCCCAAGAGAAACACATCGTCGCCTCCGGAATACACCACCGATACCTGCAAGGCGTTGCCCTCTGTCAAGATCTGGCGCATGTACCGCCTGAAGAACAGCGAAAGCTGCCGGGACAGCGCCGCCGTGCGTGAAAGCGTCACAAAGCGGTATCGTTCCTCCGGCCGCATCTCCTGTGCGCGCTCAAAGCCCGCCACGAACGCGTGGCCCAAGTTGTCTACATCCATGCGGCAGACCGCCAGACGGGAAATGCCGGAGGAAGCCCTGGCGAGCTCCTCGTTCTGATTGCTTGCAAAATAATCGCACACATCCAGACGCGTACTGTATTTCATTCCGGTGAACGCGTGGTTTTTGGTGTAAACGCGCCGCACGACCTTATCCACCCCAAGCCGCCCTCGCGCTGTTTTCTCGTCCGTCAGGGTGAGATAGACCTCGCCCTCCAACGTTGGCAGCGGCAGGTCCCAGTGGCCGGAAGCGTCGCCCGTCACATAGTAGGCCACGCGCGATTCATCCTGTATACGGACTGAAAGATCCTCAAATCGCGCACACCACGCGCAGCGGCCCTCGCGCAGCACATCCGTGCTGCCACACACGGTGCACTCCCGCCCGTCCAGTCCGGCCGTCTGTGCGTTCAGCTGCCGGAGCTGCCCGGCGCTGTAGCGGCGCAGCTTGCTGAGGCTGACCGCCGTGGACAAGCGGGCGAAAATTGCCTTGTACGGCGCTTCTTCGGCAGGGGTGTTGGTCAGCTCATTGGCGGAGCATGCCGTCATCCCCTGCGCCATGAAAAGCCGCGAGCCAAACTGGCCGATCAGCCAGTCGTTCATCCGGTCGTTGACCGCTCGCGCGCTGTCGCGGACAGCTTTCGTATTGGGCAACAGCAGATAGCAATGCCCGCCGCCGCTGTAAATCAGGTTGGCGCGGCTCAGCCCACAGGCGCCGAGCACCTCGTCCACATAATGCTCCATGAGCACTTCGAGGAAAAACGAACGGCTGCGCAGGGAGCGCTGCGCACCCTTGGTTGCCACGGTATAGATGAACCGCTGGATGCCGGACAGGTCCGCTGTGAGCATCAAGAACGCCGGCTCCATACGAAAGTCAGCCTCGTGGTTAAACAGGCGGGCCTTATAATCCGTCTCGCCTGCATCCAACAGGTATTCGCTGACGCAGGCGCTGATGGCTGCGGTCATCTTGAGGTGGTCATAGAGCGAGATATCCGGGCTTTCGCCGGTATAGGTGCTGGAAGGCACGTTGGCTGTGCAGCTTTCCAGCAGGCAGAGCAAAGAATCCAGCCAGTCCGCAGAAAGCTCCATATCGTGCAGGCCCCGCCGGAGTATATGCAGCAGCGCCGCGTATTCCCCAGCAGTAACCGGACAGGCGCGCTCTGGCAGCCGCAAACGGCCATCATTTACGGATGGCTCCAGCGCCAGGCCGTTATGCTCGCCGTTGAGATGCGTAAACACGGACAACAGCGGCTGCGCGCGGTTAAACCTTGGGCTCTCGCCCTCGACCTCCCGCCGGTCCGCCGCAGCGGCGATGTTATCGGCTATACAGGCGACATAGGCAAGGCTGTCCTTCTCCATGCGCGCCTGACGAAGGGCCTTTGCATGATGGTAGCGCACGCAGTCAAGCGTGCCGCTCCACTCCTTGCCGGGAAGCAGGCCGCGCAGCATCGCATCGCCGGAAGTGGCGTGGTCGCGGGCATCCTCTCCGGCGCGGTAAACCAACTTGCCCACGTCGTGGAGCAAGCCGCCAAAGGTAGCCCGCAGGGTTTGCGGATTCAAGAAACCACCTCCCGAATTGGAAACAGCGCATCCCTGTACCGGAACCGGCCGAAACGGCAGGGATGTTGTGTCTTCTGCATTCATAGATGCTTCCATCCCACCGCTGGGATAAACAGGAATCTGAGACAATCATATCATAGTTCGTCATACAGTACAAGTTTTTGTCCCCTCGCGGGGATGAATTGCAACAACTGCACGCCCAGCTCGCCCCCTGCACGGAGCAGTTTCCGTCCCCTCACGGGGATGAATTGCAACCGCGGCATCAGCCGCATGTGTGTGAGCATGTTTGAGTTTCCGTCCCCTCGCGGGGATGAATTGCAACGACCGCTATCATCATGCCCAGAACAATTATTTTCCGTTTCCGTCCCCTAGCGGGGATGAATTGCAACTTGTTCTTTATGGCATTGTGTCCGGCTCCGGCTTCGTTTCCGTCCCCTCGCGGGGATAAATTGCAACCTTCTAGTTATCGCAAGAAAAATAATGTCGAAGTTTCCGTCCCCTCGCGGGGATAAATTGCAACCATTTCCAGCATGAAATCAACCAGCATGGAAATGTTTCCGTCCCCTCGCGGGGATAAATTGCAACCCAGAACGCTGTATACGTCCACGATACCACGGATGTTTCCGTCCCCTCGCGGGGATAAATTGCAACTCTAAAATCGTGCGAAAATCGTTGCCGCTCAACGTTTCCGTCCCCTCGCGGGGATAAATTGCAACGGTGGCCAATGCAGCCTATGAGGCCGCCGTGACCGTTTCCGTCCCCTCGCGGGGATAAATTGCAACGGTGCTGGCGTGATGAGGTGAACACATGAGACTGAACGGTTTCCGTCCCCTCGCGGGGATAAATTGCAACAATCCGGGATTGAACGTGCGCGTTGATGTGAACAGGTTTCCGTCCCCTCGCGGGGATAAATTGCAACCGGCGGATGGCGACAAAACCAGTGATGTTGATGGGTGGGTTTCCGTCCCCTCGCGGGGATAAATTGCAACCACAACGGTGATGCGATGTGGGATTTTGAAATTGTTTCCGTCCCCTCGCGGGGATAAATTGCAACGTACTCTCTTTCCGCCTGCCGCATCACCTCTCTGTTTCCGTCCCCTCGCGGGGATAAATTGCAACGATTTTCCCCACTTCCCACCACTCGCGGATGGAGAGCTGGTTTCCGTCCCCTCGCGGGGATAAATTGCAACGGACGACAGCGTATGGGACGACATCGTGCGCATGGTTTCCGTCCCCTCGCGGGGATAAATTGCAACGGGGAAGATTTGCCGTTTTGACAGGTCGCCTCGGTTGTTTCCGTCCCCTCGCGGGGATAAATTGCAACCCACTAACAGCCGCACATTTATTGAATCGCTGGAGGAAATGTTTCCGTCCCCTCGCGGGGATAAATTGCAACATCGCGTAACCATGTACGTCCCTGGGACGAATGGAGTTTCCGTCCCCTCGCGGGGATAAATTGCAACTCAAGATGTCCGACTTTGTGGGGAGCACCATCACGTTTCCGTCCCCTCGCGGGGATAAATTGCAACCAGGAAGGAGGTGTAGTAGTGACCCCAGGAAAGGTTTCCGTCCCCTCGCGGGGATAAATTGCAACAGCAAAACTGCACGATACAATTCCACTGTTTTTTGTAGTCTATCACAAATTATGGCGAAATTGCAAGCAATACAACCGCTCTATGAACAGCAGGCAGGGCAAAAAATGCTGCTTTCCTGGTGCGAACCGGTGATACAGAGAGGCTTATAGCTGCTCCAAAATGTAGGCTTCGCACCTATCGTAGACGGTAAAGAGCGCGTCGTCACAGACGTCTGGATAGGCCCGTTTGAGCATCTGGCCAAGGGCCTGCACTAATCTGGATGATCCGTAATGCTGCCCATGGCTGTCACAGCATTCTTCACAAATCTGCTTCTCCGTAACAGCATACAACTGGTGCGCAGCTGCATTGCGCTGTGAACCATTCAGCTTTTCACAGGCATCAAGCACATCCAGCAGCGCGGGCGTGAGCCCACCAAGGGCATGCATCATCGGGATGCCAAGGTACAAGCTGAAATCCTTTGTCCAGTCAATTCTGAGATTTTTCCTTCGGTTCGCCATCTCCCGCTCAAAAGCCTGCTTGATCTCCGGGGCATGTCGTTCCATCCCTTCCGGGCTGAGGTATGTATGTTTCCCACGCGTCTCAAGGATGCTGCCCAGCGGGCAGGGCAGATTCTGCTCAATCAGCCGCAGCAACAATTGCGTCAGAAAGGGATTCAGCCTCAGCACAAATTCCGTATACCGCTGCGTCCGCTGCAGATTGCGTAGCAGAAGGTAGTATTCGCTTAGCAGTCTGTAACGCTCGTCCGTCGCGTCCAGCGCCGGGTACAGCTTGAACGGCAGCGTCATCCCCCGGGCCAGCTTCGCGGCCTCCTTCATTTGAAGCTCGCTGCGCGCGGCCAGGTGGCACGCCAGCTTTGCCAATTGCGGCGGCAGTTCCTTATCCATCGCTGCCAGCGCGCCATAGTCCCGCCGTGCCAACAGGCTGCGAATCTGCGCACACTGCCTGTCACGCTGCACGGCCAGCAGTTTGGGCTCCAGGCAACGGTTGGGGGCACCAGGCTCGTCATCCTCGTTGAGCTCCAGCTCAAATTCAACGTCGTAGTCCGGATCGTTTGTCCGCTTGCTGTCGCCAGACTGTTTTTGCGGATTGAGCACCTGCACGCCAAGCACGGTAGCCTGTAAACTTACGGCAAGCTGCGCAAGGATGATTTTCATCTGAGGTGTTCCGGAGCTGAGGTTAATAAGAATGCGGTATCCGGGGTTCTCCTCTGCCACGCGGCGAAAAAATCCATACAATGGTCCGCTTACCGCATCCAGATCCGCCACATCCTCAAGATCTGTCTGTTCTTCGTGCCATTCAAGCGGATAACACCATTTTTCGGAAGCATGGCGAAATGTCCTTTCGAACCGATGATCCTTTGTCTCATAGCCGACCATTTCCTTGGACAGGAACAGGTAGACCTTCTCCGGCCTGTAATGACGCACAACATGCAGGATGCCACCGTCATGTCCTCCGCGCACAGGATCGGTCGTTCCAGCGCAGGTAAATAGTATATCCGGCATCAAAAATCCCCCTATTATGTACTGATTCACTCTTTTTATCTTCTCTGGCAATAAACCCCACTCCTGCTTAATGCCTGTTTCCATGTTCTTTAATGCTTGCAAAACCATATCATGAAGCCTGTATTCGGCAAAATCTAAAATACCAGATTCAGACGTAATACTCCACAAATAATCATGGTTAATTCAAGCCATTTAAGAACGGGAACATATACACACGCGTATTCATGGCATATAAAACGATCCATTTCATAAGACAAGGCCCATAATTCATAGCGCTGTTGATTCTTCCATGCTCACCTGCCTTCCCACTCCGCCTCCTTCCCCTTTCCTTCCTTCGCATCCCCCTGCAAAATCAGTGAAAGATTCTTCCGGTGCACCATCAATTCCCGCATCTCCTCCCTAGCCGCGCGGTACTCCGCATACGCCGCCTTTTTCTCGCCAAGCAGCCGCGCATACTGCGCATTAAGGCTCTTGACGGAGGGGAGCTTCTGAACGCCCAGCGCGTCAAAGGCTTGTTTGGCAGCCCGGTGCAGCGCGATCTCGTCCTCATGCTCCAAGCGGTATTTCGCCGAGTAGCCGGACTTGCGGTAGGCCGCGTAGACCTCGCGCGTTCTGACGTAGTTGACGATGTGCCGTTTCAGCACGGCAGTTTCGGCAAGATGCTTTTCCGCTGCCTGAATCTGCCCGGATAGGGCATGGCAGCGTGCCGCCGCTTCGTCCGCGCGGGCCGACAGGACCGAAGCGTCCATCAGATGATGCTCCTGCAAATAAGCGACGGTCCGCGCCATCTGCTTGAGGTTGAAGGCCGTTGCCCAGCGACGGTAGCCCTCGCCCCTGCCGGAGCGGAGCCTGGCCTGAATGTCGATGAGCAGCTGGTTTCGGGGACGGTTCGCGGCGCGTCCCTTCCAAGGCACATGCACCTTTTCTCCCGCGATCACAGCACGCAGTTCAGCTTCCGAATACCCTTCGCCCAGCGACTCCAGCCGGATACTCTGCTTCTGTCCCGCGCCGCGGAAAGTGATCTGCCGGCCCTGTCCGACGGCATAGCCTGCGCCGGATACGAGCGATAGCAGCGCGTCAAAGTCCGCGGGCTTTTCTTCCAGCGCCGCGTCAATGGCCGCGCGCAGCAGGTCGCGCCGGGAGGGCCGGGCACGGTCGCCCAACCAGCTCTTGTAGCTGGTGCCTCCGCGTTTGGGATTTTCGATCACGGAAAGCCCGTGTTCCAGACAGATCAGGTCGCTCAGCCGCGCAACCGCCTTACCGGAGCCGAGGAAATCCCGGAATTTTCCCCGGCAGTCCATCGAGGTGGAGTTGAAGATGATGTGGTTGTGAGTATGAGCCGTATCGCAATGGGTGGCCACGAAAAAGGCGTGGCGTTCCTTGAGAAAACGCTTCGCCAGCTCGTACCCGATGCGGTTGGCTTCCTCCGGCGTCACTTCGCCGGGCTTGAAGGACTGCCGGATCTGGTAGGCGATCACGTCGTTTTTCGGCTCCCGGCCCGTAAATTGCCGGTACTGCCGCTTGGCAAAGAGAAACTCCGCGTCGGCGGTCCTGGGATCGCAGCCAAAGGCGGAGATCAGCTCGCCGCCCATTGTCTTGCCGGGGTTTTTGGCATAGTCCGTTCGGTCTCTCAGGCATTGGGCAATCGTGCGGCCCTTGTTCAGGTGCATGGCCATGATGCGCGTTACCGCCATGTTTCGCTCCTCTTGCTCCGGTACTTCCGGCAGGCCACGATCTGCGCCCGGAAGCTCTGCTTGCAGTCATGCCGGCAGTTGCGGCACAGGTCGTTGTAGGTGATCCGGTTTCGGCGGTTGAGAAAGAAGTCCCATTCCTCCCGCCGCTTCCTGCTCATTCTCGGCATCGCGTTCCTCCTTTTTTTCTGTATGGTTTCGGGATGATTTTGGCGGATTTTTTTCGTTTGCAGGCCCCTTGGGAAAGATGGATGGATGGTGGGTCGTCCGATGGGCTTTTTCTCTTTTTGCAGGGTTTCGGGGTGTTTTTCGCCCTTTTTTTCACTCACGCAAAAAAGAGGCGGCCCGCATGCCGCCCAGACTGCTGACAAACTCTTTCCGGGAGGTTTGGAGGGCCCGCAGGCCCTCCAAAGTGGATTCGTATCGCCCGGCTTTGCCGGGCGGGCGGGGAGTTTGCGCCCCCGGCGCAAACATTTCTTAAGCCCTTGGCGGAAAAGATCGCCAAAGGCGAGCTTTTTCGACACGCCGCGGGCCCGCCGCGCGTCAGCGGTAGCGGACCTTGCCGGTGAGCAGGCGGATGCGCGCCGCCTCGGCGGGGTATTGCGCAATCAGCGCTTCCGGATCGGAGGCGTGCTCGTAGTCGGAGTCCTCGTAGCCGGGGCTCATGGTGGTGCCCATGAGGCCGTAGCGTCCGCCGGGGCAGAGGCGGCTGCCCTGCCACGCGCCGGCGGGGACCACATGCTGCACCTCCTGCCCGGCGCAGAGGTCGCTCCCCAGCACCGTCACCCGGCTGGTGCCGTCGGGCAGCAGCTCCAAAAGCTCCACCGGGTCGCCGGCGTAGAAATGGTACACCTCGTCGGTGCACAGCCGGTGCAGATGGGAGTACCCCTGCCCGGTGAGCATGAAGTAGATGGCCGAGCCCATGTCCCGTCCGTCCACCTTGCCGGGGGAGCGGTAGCTGGAGCGGAAGAGCCCCCCTTCCTGCGAAAGCGGGGTCAGGCCCAGAATATCAATGATCTTCTGAATGTCGTCCATGCCCTCTCCTCCTTACACGTCCGCCCAGACCCCGTTTTCCCGGGCGCTGCGCTCCACCGCCCGGCACAGATACGCAAGCCGCGCCCCGTCCTCAAAGGTGGGGAAATCCCCCTGCCGCTCCGGGAACGTCCAGCCCAGCGCGGCATAGTAGCGCGCGGCCAGCGTGATAAAGGTATCGGTGAAGCCGTTGAAGCCGAAGGGGTAGAGGGCGGTCTGCACCCCGCTGCCCTTGGAGGCTTCGTGCAGGGCGGTGCTGGCCTCGCTGTCCCACCACAGGCTGAGGTTTTTGCCGGTGATTTCCAGGCTCAGGCGGTTGGTGCGGCCATGGGACACCTCGGAGAGGACCGCCGAACCGATGGCCCCGCCCGCCATGCGGAAGTGGAGGAGGGCGCTGTCCTCCGAGCGCACCGTGACGGGGACGCCCTCCGCCGCTTCGGGCGGCTCCATCATGCCGTCCTTCAACATCCGCTGCGGCTGAAAGCAGCCGAAGAGGGCCTGCACCGCCGTGATCCTCTCGCCCGTGAGGTACTCCGCCAGATCCAGCCAGTGGGTGCCGATCTCGGTGACGGCCCGCATGGTCCCGCCCACGGCCTCGTCATACCGCCAGCCATCGGGGGCGGGGAGGGCGTGGAACTCCTGCAGATAGGCGCCGTGGACCAGAAACACCGGCCCGAAGGCCGGGTCCGCCACCCGCGCCTTCGCTTCCTGACAGGCCGGGTGAAAGCGCACGTTCAGGTTCACCGCGCACGCAAGCCCTTTCTCCCGCGCCAGATGGGCCAGCTCGCCGGCCTGATCCGGGTCCAGGCACAGGGGCTTTTCGCACAGCACATGCCGGCCGTGTTCCAGGAGGAATTTGACCATTTCATAATGAAGCCCCGGCGGGGTGCAGACGTGAACCGAGCCGACGGACGCGTCCAGCAGCGCCGCCGGGTCCGTGGACCACTCGGGAATCCCCCACTGCTGCGCGAAGGCCCTGGCCCCCGCCTCGCTGTGGCTCACGACCGTGCGGATGGGGATGCCGACGGCCCGCAGGGCCATGGCGTGGGTCTGCGCGATGCCTCCGGCGCCCCAGATGGCTGCCTGATGCTGATTCATGGCGGTGTGCCCCCTTTTTACGCCTTCGGCGTGTCGAAAAAGCTCGCCGAAGGCGAGCTTTTCCAACGAACGCGCGAGCGTCAAATCTCCATAATGATCGGCAAAATCATGGGGTTGCGCTTGATCTTGTCGAAGATGTAGCGGTGCAGTTCGTCCTTGATGCGGTTTTTCATGTTCTGCCACTCGCTGCCGTCCACCTGGCCGTAGCTGAGGACGATGTTGCGCGCCAGCTCGCGGCTGCATTCGATGATGTCCTCGTTCTCGCGCACGTAGACGAAGCCGCGGCTGATGATATCCGGGCCGGACACCAGCGCGCCGCTGTCGCGGTCGATGGCCATGACGACGATAATCAGGCCGTCCTGGCTGAGGTGCTTGCGGTCGCGCAGGACCACGTTGCCCACGTCGCCGATGCCAAGGCCATCCACCAGCACGCCGCCCGTGGGCACCTCGCCCACGATGGCCAGGCTGTCCTGGCTCATCTCGATGACCTGACCGATCTCCGGGATGACGATGTTTTCCGACCGGGTGCCCAGCGCCTCGGCCAGCTCCGCGTGCTGCCACAGCTTCGAATACTCGCCGTGGATGGGCAGGAAATACTTCGGCTTGACCAGCGCGTGCAGGAGCTTGATCTCCTCCTGGCAGGCGTGGCCGGAGACGTGCACCTCGCCCAGCTGGCCGTAGATGACGTTGGCCCCGCAGCGGTAGAGCTGGTTGATGACCCGCGCCACGGGCTTTTCATTGCCGGGGATGGGGTGGGCCGAGAGAATGACCATATCCGTGGGGCGGATCTGGAGCTTGCGGTGCTCGCCGTAGGCCATGCGCGTCAGGCCCGCCATGGCCTCGCCCTGGCTGCCGGTGGTGACGACGAGAATCTCCTCGTCGGCATAGTTTTCCAGATCATCGACGTCGATGAGGTTTTCCTCGGGGATGGACAGTTCCCCGATGGACATGGCCACGCGCGTGACGTTGACCATGCTGCGCCCCACAAAGCACACCCGGCGGCCGAACATCGCCGCCGAATCCACCACCATCTGCACGCGGTGGATGTTGGAGGCGAACATCGCCACGATCACCCGGCCCTTGGCCTGCTGGAACATGTCGATGAACGTCTGGCCGATCTTGGTTTCGCTCATGGTGTAGCCCTTGCGCTCGATATTGGTCGATTCGCACAGGAACGCAAGCACGCCCTTCGAGCCCAGCTCCGCAAAGCCGGCCAGGTCCGTCACCTGCCCGTCGATGGGCGTATAGTCCACCTTGAAGTCGCCGCTGAACACCACCGTGCCCGCCGGGCAGGTGATCGCCAGCGCCACCGCCCCCGCGATGGAGTGGTTGACGTGAAGGAAGCGCACCTGAAAACAGCCCAAGCGGATCACGTCGCCCGGACGCACCACGTTGAGCGGCACGCCCGCGATGCGGTGCTCCTTGAGCTTGAGGTCCACCAGCGCAAGCGTCAGCTTGGTCCCGTAGAGGGCCATGGGCACCTGCCGCAGCACATAGGGCGTGGCCCCGATGTGGTCCTCGTGCCCGTGGGTGAGCAGCATGCCCCGGATGCGCTCGCGGTTTTTGATGAGGTAGGTCACATCCGGGATGACCAGGTCTACGCCCAGCATGTCTTCCTTGGGGAAGATGGAGCCGCAGTCCACCACCAGCATGTCTTCTCCGTATTCGACAACGGTGATGTTTTTGCCGAATTCATCCACACCGCCCAGCGGGATGATGCGGATTTTGTGTTCGCTCTCTGCCATTGGAGCCTCCTTTTGCGCGGCGCGCCGCGCCTGTGATGGGGTCCCTATCTGGAGGCGGACGCGCCATCCGGCCGCCGACCGCCCGATCATTTCCGGGGCAAGGGCTCCGCACGCACGCAAAAAACACGCTTCGGACCGCGCCATTGCAGCCCGCGCCGGAACCGGTGTATGAAGGGGGCGCGAGGTCCCCGCCAAAGCCCACGAACCCTTATATCGTTGTTAGTATATCACAGAAAAGGCATTTTGAACAGCAAAAATGCAAAGGATTTCTTCACAGAGTTTGTGAAGCCTTTTTCGGGCGGGTTTACCGAAAAAACGGCGCGAAACGGGGTTTCTGGCCATCTTTCGGCCAGAAACGCCCGTCCGCGCCGCGCCGGGACAAAAAAAGGGGGGCGGCGGGGATGATTTGCCGTCGCCGACACTCGCAAAAGGCTCAATGGGGAGGTTTGGAGGACCCGCAGGTCCTCCAAAGTGAATTCGTATCGCCCGGCTTTGCCTCTTCATTTTGCGCAACTTATAGTACCTTATCCCGCCGGGCGCATATTCTGGAAACGTGAACCATTTTCTTGC
>OLPF01000353.1_pt1 | contig 51459 bp, 55 predicted proteins | sample 1673121 | NCBI WGS metagenome assembly OLPF01 (sample SAMEA3136756, study PRJEB25190) | human gut metagenome
GAGCATAGATAGTGTAAAATAGTTGTGGAGTTTTTAGAGAAAAGAAAATAGAGATTAGCTCCAATGTGTTAAAATAAGAATTTGGAAAAACACTAACCAAAGGAGAAATCTCTATGGAAAACATTATACAACAAATTGCACTGGATTTGGTAGAAAAAATTACAAAAAAAGCTTGCTATTTCTAAAATGTTGTATTACAATTTAAGTGAAGTGGAGAAAAGTGGTGGAAAGTGCCACAAAAAGATAGCGAGGTGAAACAAAGTGCTAATCGGTGAATTTGAGCATTCTCTAGACATAAAAGGCAGATTAATTTTACCATCAAAAATTAGAGAAGACTTAGGAGAAAAATTCATATTAACAAAGGGCTTAGATGGCTGTTTGTTTGGATTTTCTAAAACCGAATGGGCAAACTTTGAAGAAAAGCTAAAAACACTTCCACTTACTAATAAAAATGCAAGAGATTTTGTAAGATTTTTCTTATCTGGTGCAACAGAATGCGAGATGGACAAGCAAGGTAGATTTTTAATAGCAAGTAATCTAAGAGATTATGCTACATTAGAAAAAGAAGCTGTTATTATTGGTGTTGGTACTAGAATTGAAATTTGGAATAAAGACAAATGGAAAGATTACAATAGTGATGAAAACATTTCAGCAGATCAAATTGCAGAAAATATGACAATGTTAGGAATATAAAAAAGGGTAATTACTAATTAATTTGTTATATAACTTTAAAAAGTTTATATAAATTTAAACTAAAGAAAATTAGAGAAAAACAAAAGATAGCTAAAACAAAAGAAAAGAAATAAGATACAAAAGATAAAATTATTTGAGTATTTACAAAAGATAATCAAATAATTTACAAAAGTATTAAGTATCACCAAAGAAGGTTAAAGGCCTACTAAAGAAAAATATATAAAAATACGAAAGTATCAAACGAAAGATAAGAGAAAAAAATACACATAAGAAAAATTATTTGTTTCTTAAAGTTTATAATATCTACACAAAAGAAAAAGCCAAACAAAAGATAAAGAAAATAGGAAGCATATAACAGTTGGTATTTTTATACCAACTGCTTGTGCTATAATATTTTAGTATTTTAGAAACAATGTTAAAGGTGGTATTACAATTGGAATTTAAACATGAACCAGTTTTACTAAAAGAATGCATAAAAGCACTTAATATAAATCCAGATGGAATTTATATTGATGGAACATTAGGTGGAGCTGGGCATAGCTTAGAAATTGCAAAAAAACTATCACCAAAAGGTCTATTAATAGGAATAGATAGAGATACAGAAGCTTTAAGAGCTGCAAAAGATAAATTAAAAAATTATACAAATGTAAGATATATTCATGATAATCATGATAATATAAAACAAATTTTAGAAGAATTACAAATAAATGGCGTAGATGGGATTTTATTAGACTTAGGAGTTTCTTCATACCAGCTAGATGAAAAGAGTAGGGGATTTAGCTATATAGCTGATGCTGAGTTAGATATGAGAATGGATAAAGAACAAAAGCTAACAGCTAAGGAAATAGTAAATACTTATTTAGAAGAAAAATTAGCAAATATAATATGGGAGTATGGAGAAGAGAGATTTTCTAGACAAATTGCAAGAAATATTTGTAAATCTAGAGAACAAAAGAAAATAGAAACAACAGGAGAATTGGTAGAAATTATAAAAAAATCAATACCACTTTCAAAACAAAAAGATGGGCATCCTGCTAAAAGAACATTTCAAGCCATTAGAATAGAAGTTAATAATGAAATTCAACCATTATATAATACTATTTTAGATTGCATAAATTGTTTAAATAAAAATGGGAGATTAGCTGTATTAACATTTCACTCTCTAGAAGATAGAGCAGTAAAAAAAGCATACAATGAAGCAGAAGGAAAATGTACTTGCCCAAGTGACTTACCATATTGTGTATGTGGAGCAATATCACAGGGAAAAATAATAAATAAAAAACCAATAGAAGCGACTAAAGAAGAAACAGAAAGAAATTCAAGAGCTAAAAGTGCGAAGTTAAGAATTTTTGAAAAAAGATAAAAACAAAGGAGGTGAGATAACTTATGGCAAGCTATAGAAATGCTGGATATCAATATGAGACAAGTCCACGAAAAATAGCTCCAGAATATAGCCCAAGGAAAGAACAAACAGTAAATAAGACTAAAAAAGTAAATACCAAAAATAAAGGTAGAGCAAAAACTAAACCAAAATTAAAACCACATGCAAAAACAATATTATATGTGTTCTTTGGGTTTGCGTTGTTATTTGCCCTAAGTTATCAAAACTCATTAATAAACGAAAGTTTTGACCAAAAAGAAGACTTAAAAAAAGAATTAGCAACATTAGAAAAGGAAAATGAGCAAGCAAGGGTTAATATTCAAAACAGCTTAAATTTGTCTAATGTAGAGAAATCTGCAAAAGATATGCTAGGAATGAAAAAATTAGATGCTTCTCAAAAAGTATATGTAAGTTTACCAAAGAAAGATTATGTAGAACCTGCAACAGAAAAGGTAATTATAAATGCAGAAGAAACATGGTGGCAAAAAATACTAAATTCAATAATAGATTTTATAGGATAAAATAAAAATTTTAAAATAAGATTTATAATAAAATTTTTAATAAATGTTATTAAAAAAAGGCGTTTTAAAAGACGTCTTTTTTGATAATTAATAATATTGCTGATTTTATTGTTATAAGTATTAATTTATTAAATTAATACTTATAACAATTTTTTTTATTTATTATAAGAAGAGTTATAAAAGTAAATATTAAAAGTAAAATACAGTAATTATTATATTGCGAAATGCTTAAAATTGCAGTATAATAATATCGATTAGATAAGAAAAGAGGAGAACAATTATGAATTATAAGGATTTAGCAGATTTACTTTTTCCAGATGCAAAGCCAATAGCATATTACGAGGAAAAATATCCAGCGAGAAATTTAAAAGAAGGAGCAGCTGTAGTTAGGTTTGCACCAAGCCCAACAGGATTTGTTCATATTGGTGGACTTTATCAAAGTATTATAAACAGAAAATTAGCAGACCAAACAGGTGGTGTGTTTATATTAAGAATAGAAGATACTGACCAAAAAAGGCAGATAGAAAATGGTGTTGTACAAATAGTAGATTCTTTAAAGGACTTTGATATAATACCAGATGAGGGAATGACAGGAGAAAACATAGAAAAAGGAATATATGGACCATATAAACAAAGTGCTAGAAAGGATATATATCAAGCATTTGCAAAATATTTAATAGAGCAGGGAAGAGCTTATCCTTGTTTTGCAACATCAGAAGAATTAGAAGAAATGAGAGAAAAACAAGAATCTGCAAAAATTAGACCTGGATATTATGGAATCTGGGCAAAATATAGAACTTTATCTGTAGATGAGGCAATACAAAAGGTAAAAGCAGGAATTCCATGGGTTGTACGTTTTAAATCAATGGGTCAAGAGGATAGAAAAATTAAGCATCATGATTTAATTAAAGGAAACATAGAGTTTCCAGAAAATGACCAAGATATAGTTATAATAAAAGCAGATGGACTTCCAACATATCATTTTGCACATGCTGTTGATGATCACTTAATGAGAGTAACACATGTTATTCGTGCAGATGAGTGGTTATCTTCTGTACCATTACATTTAGAACTATTTAAAACATTAGGATTTAAAACACCAAAATATGCACATACAGCATCTATAATGAAAGAGGATGATGGTAAAAAGCGTAAGATTAGTAAAAGAAAAGACCCGGAGGCAGCAGTTAGTTATTATCATGAAGAGGGAATTCCATCACAAGCTGTATATGAGTATTTATTAAATATTGCTAATTCGAATTTTGAAGGATGGAGAAAGGCAAATCCAGATAAAGATATTTCAGAATTTAAATTTGAGCTTGGAAAAATGAGTGTAAGTGGTGCGGTTTTTGATATGGTAAAACTTTTAGATGTATCAAAAAATGTTATATCTAAATATACTAAAGAAAGATTGTATGATGAAGTCTTAACATGGGCGAAGAGATATGATTCTGAATTGGAAGAAATGTTAAATGATAAAGAATATTCTTTAAATGTTTTTGGAATAGAAAGAGGAAACACAAAGCCAAGAAAAGACATTGCTAAATGGAGTGATGTAAAAGAAAGTATTATATATATGTATAATAATAAATTTGCAGATACAAATGTGGAATATCAATTTGGAAAAATAGACAATAAAGAAGAAATAAATAAAATTTTAACATCATATATAGAAAAACATTTTAGTATTTCAGATGATAAGCAAACTTGGTTTGACAAAATGAAAGATTTAGCGGAAGAATATGGGTATGCAAGAGAAGTAAAAGAATATAAGCAAAATCCAGAAAATTATAAAGGACATGTTGGAGATATAAGTACAGTAATAAGAGTTGCTTTAACTGGAAGACAAAACACACCAGATTTATATGAAATAATGCAAGTTTTAGGAGAGAATAGCATTAGGGAGAGAATAGAAAAGGTTATAAGAAAATAAAATATATTAAAAATGCAAAAATATATTTTTATACTATATTATACCAATATATTTTACAATATAGTATAAAATATATTGGCATATAAATATTGAAACCAATTTTTATGAAAAATATTATATATCAAAAGAGACAGGTGTTTTAACATCTGCCTCTTATTTGACCAATTACTAAAAAGTAATCAGAATGGGGTGAAACACATAATCTTGCGGCGAGCATATGCGCTGTTTTCAGACATAGCGCGAATGTCAGCCAGTGCGGATTTGGGAGCCCAAATACATACCGTCACATCCGAAAGGGTGAATTTACAGTCCGGAAAACTTGAGGTAAGACCTAAGGTAAAGGCCTCAGCCCGTTCGTCGGTTGCAAACTCCATGCGGATATCTTCTTTGGGTGTTTTAGTTTTTTTCTTTTTCTGTCCCATAATGTCACACTCCAGTTGGGTTATTTGTTCAACTGAACAAACCGTGATAAACGTTCATTGAACATAATAATATTATAATACGAAAAACGTGTTAAGTCAATTAAATTATGTAAATTTAAAATATTGTAGATTAAAAATGACTAATTATATATCTATATATTCACATATTTTATTCCAAACATCTTCGGTATATATTTTTCTTTCACTAGAAAATGGAAGAAAAATAAAATCACGCATAGGATTTAACTCATCTTGTAATCTTTTTACAGAATCTGCTACTTTTGTAATAGCAATTTTGTCTGCTTTATTTGCTATTACAATACAAGGCAGATTGCAATGAACAATGTAGTCATACATAATTTTATCATTAGCTCCAGGAGAATGTCTAATGTCAATTAAAAATACAACTAAGGCTATATTTTTAGATTTTTTTAAGTATTCATCTATAAAAAGATTTACTTTTGCTTGCTCTTGTTTAGACATTTTACTAAATCCATACCCAGGTAAATCAACAAAATAAAATCTATTATCCATATTATAAAAATTAATTTGTCTAGTTTTTCCAGGTTCACTACTTGTTCTGGCAAGTTTTTTTCTGTTTACCATTGTGTTAATAAATGATGACTTTCCAACATTTGATTTACCAACAAGAACAATTTGGGGTAAATTGTTTTGTGGATATTGTTTTGGATTAACAGCAGAAATTTCAAACTGAGGATTTTTTATAATCATATGATATTCAATTCCTTTTTAATATATTATTTTTTAGGTACTAGTTTTTCTGTACCACCCATATAAGGCCATAATACTTTTGGAATAGATATAGTTCCATCTTCATTGTAGTTGTTTTCTAATAAAGCAATTAACATACGAGGTGGGGCAACTACTGTATTATTTAATGTATGTGCATAGTAATTTCCTTTTTCGCCTTTTATACGTATTCCTAAACGTCTAGCTTGAGCATCTGTTAAGTTAGAGCAACTTCCTACTTCAAAGTATTTCTTTTGTCTTGGGCTCCATGCTTCAACATCACAGCTTTTTGCTTTTAAATCTGCTAAGTCACCACTACAACATTCAAGTGTACGAACAGGAATATCCATGCTTCTAAATAGTTCTACAGTATAAGACCATAATTTATCATACCAATTCCAACTGTCTTCTGGTTCACAGACAACAATCATTTCTTGTTTTTCAAATTGATGTATACGGTAAACTCCACGTTCTTCTATTCCATGTGCACCTTTTTCTTTTCTAAAACATGGAGAATATGATGTCATTGTGTAAGGAACTTCATTCTTAGGAAGTAATTGACCTTTAAATTTTCCTATCATAGAATGCTCGCTTGTACCAATTAAGTATAAATCTTCGCCTTCTATTTTATACATCATAGCATCCATTTCTTCGAAGCTCATAACTCCGTTTACAACATCACTTCTTATCATAAATGGAGGGATACAATAAGTAAATCCTTTGTTTATCATAAAATCTCTAGCATATGATATAACAGCAGAATGTAATCTTGCGATATCTCCTACTAAATAATAGAATCCATTTCCTGCAACCCTACGTGCCGAGTCCAAATCTATACCAGATAAAGATTCCATAATATCTGTATGATATGGAACTTCATAAGGAGGTACAACTGGATCTCCAAATTTTTCTATCTCAACATTTTTGCTGTCATCTTCTCCAAGGGGAACAGATTCATGCATAATGTTAGGAATTTTCATCATTCTTTCTTTTATTTCTGAATTATATTTTTCTTCAAGCTTTTCATTTTCCTCAAGTTTTGAATTTATTTTTTGAACTTTCTTTTTTATTTCTTCAGCTTCGGACTTTTTATTTTCTTTCATTAAGACACCTATTTGACTGCTTAATGAATTTCTTTGCATTCTAAGTTCGTCACCTTTTAATTTTACTTCGCGGTTTTTTTCGTCTAAATCTCTTACTTCGTCTACTAAGACTAGTTTATGGTCTTGAAATTTCTTCTTGATATTTTCTTTTACAATATCGGGATTTTCTCTAATTAGTTTAATATCAATCATGAACATTACCTCTTTTCTTAAAATAGTGATATTATTCTATCATAAAAGTATGGTATAATCAAGTTTTGCATATTAAAGTTTAACTAATTTGTATAGACCATAAACTAAAAAGTTAAATATAATTTTGTAAATATTAAATTGTATTTAATTTTTTATTTCATGTAATTTGTATAAAATTAAGTAGATTGACATATAATAGTAATATTAACATATTAATGAAAAATGAAAGACGTAAATATAATTAAATTTTTAATATTTCTAGTATTTAAAATGTTAAAAAAATTAGTGTGTTTTGCATTTTTAAAGCTTTAAAAAACTTAAAAGTTATTTGCAACATTATTGTTTTTCTAAGTATAAAGATAATATAGAAAGGGAATGAAAAATAATGGAAGATAAATATATTCAAGATGGAAAAAAAGTTAAAGATAAGACAGAAGAGCAAAAAAATATAGAACTTGTTGTTAGTATACTCAAAACTAAAAGAGATTTAGATATGGCTAATCACAATTTTGAATTTGCTGAAAGGGAACTAATAGATTATTATGCATATCAAATTAAAGCTAATAAAAGTAAATTAGATTATTTAATGAAAAAAGCAAAAGAACAGGGAATAGCACTAGACATGACTAATGAAATATATTTAAGAAAAAATGAAGTAGTATAGTAATAATTGTCCAAGAAATCTCATAATATTAATTAAAGAGGTGAGATTTCTTGGACAATAATATTTTAATAACATTTGCAGTATGTGTTATATCAATTTTTATATTAGGAAGAATATTTGCTTGGCCATTAAAAGGAATATTAAAGTTAATAGGAAATTCTATTGTTGGAGGAATTATTATATTTTTAATAAACCTAATAGGTGCAAATTTTGGTTTTCATATAGGTTTAAATATAGGTACTGCATTAGTTGTAGGAATATTAGGTATTCCAGGAGCAATTTTATTAATTATATTAACACTATTTTTATTATAAAATTATAAAATTTATGTATAGATGATTGAAATATAGTACTAAATTGGGTTTACATGTAATATATGGATAAAAATAGTATTAAACTGGATTTACATGAATTATCGATAAATAAACACTTGGTAATTTATTTATCTTTTTTTCCAAGCTATCAGCTATTTTATGGCTTTCAAAAGTAGACATATTTCCATCTAAATCTATTGAGATAGAAATTAAATATTGGTATCCAACAGGAGTAGATGTAAAATGCTTTGCTCCTTTAATTTCTTTATATGTACTTATAATTTCGAAGATTTCTTCTTTTGTTGTATTATCAATTGCTTTATCCATTAAAACATTATAACTTTCTATAAAAATTTTAATACCTGTTATACAAATCCATATAGAAATTCCAATACCAACAACACTATCAAACCAATAAATATTTATTATACTAAGAAGAACAGAAATTAAAGTAAATGTAGTAATTATACAATCATTTCTGTGGTCTTTCATATTTGCTTTTAATAATAAATTATTGTTTATTTTGTACAATTTAAGTGTATACAAAAATAGTGATAATTTAGTAATTATTGTAATGAAACAAACTAAAACTAATATCCATGAAAATGTGAATTTTGTGCCTAAAATTAAGTTTGTTGTTGAATCATATAATAATTTAAAAGCAATAATAATCATAGAAAGACTTATTAAAAGCGAAAAAATATATTCTGCCTTTCCATGACCAAAGTTATGGTCATCATCTTGTGGTGCGCTTGCAATTTTACTACCAATAGAAGTCATTGCAGATGCAAAGATATCTCCAAAACTATTGGCTGCATCAGCAATCATTGCTTGACTATGGGTAAAAAATCCTATAGCTCCTTTAATAATTAACAAAAATATATTTCCTAGTATTCCTATAATTCCAGCTTTTTGAGAACTTTCGTATCTTTCTTCCATTTTTTATACCTCTTATAAAATGATATAATAAAAATATTATATATTTTTATTATATATATTTTCAAATTTATTTAATATTAATATTTTTTTAGTTTTAATATTTAGTTTTAAAATGAAAATGAATATTAAAACTAATATCCATTTTCATTTATATTATATTTATTATATTATTATTGAACTATATATCCTTTGAGTGTTAAAAAAACATCTAACCCCTTAGAAAAAATCTTCAGGTAGATCAGATGTAAATTTTTCTTCATTAATATAAATTTTCCTTTGAAATTTATGTTTATATTCCATAGTAATATAATTATTATCTGCTAATTCTTTTAATAGGCTTGATATTCTTCTTGGACCTACTCCAAGATAATTTCCTAGGTATTTATTATCAGCATAACAGTAACCTTCTTTATGAGATAAAAGCATAATTATTCCATATAAAAGTTTGTTACCAACACATATATTTCTATCTAAAATTATAAACCATGGTATTTTTACATATTTATCGTATTCCATTTATTACCCTCCCTTCGTATTTGTCTTTAGTATTTCTAAGTAGCCTCTTTCTAATAATTCTGTCATCATTTTAGAAATAGATACTCTATAAAATTTAGACATTAATTTAATTCTATTAAATAAGTCTATTGGTAAATATAATTTAAATATTCTCAAACTATCACTCCTTCCTAAATAGGATGATTGTCCTATTATTTTTAATGTTTTTAATTAGAGCAGGATAAGAAGATAGCACCACAAACAAAAAAACTCCTTATAATATAAGGAATTGCTATGGTGCTATTCTTATTTCGTACTTACGAAATTCATCCTACTTTGTAGGTTCATATAAAGGATGATTAATAAATATATCCTTTATTTCTCTTAGTTTTAATTCTTATTAGTTCATCCTATTATTATAAAAATATAAAAATTAATAGGATGATAGTACATAATTACCACCTCCTTAAAATGAAAAAAAGAAGACCTAAGTCCTCTTTGCATAATTATTTCATTTTACTATATTTTACCACTTGACTTTTATAAGTCAATGAATATCCGATGCTTTTTTGTGCTTTATTTTTCTTTTTTTTGCTTTTTTTAACTTTTTTTTGCTTTTCGATGCTTTTTGATGCTTTTCGATGCTTTTTTGTGCCAATCAACATTATTCTAAACAAACATACTTTGCATAAGTCCTTTTTTCAATTCTTGTAATTTTAATAATTTATTTTCTTCAAGTTCTATTTTTTTATTATGACAATTTATAATATTTGAAATTTTAATTTGATTTTCTTTACTTGGTATTTTAATTACCATATCCGACAAAGTTGATAGTACAATGTAAGGAGTATTTCCTTCCTTTTTTTCTGAATTAATTCTTTTTGCTAAGTTTTCTTCCAAATAACATTTTATAAATTGAATATTTTGAGAAAAGTTATCCAACACATAAGTCCTTTGATATGCATTAAATTTTCCTTTATAATAATGTATATATCCAACGTATGCTCCATTTCCCGAAATTAAAAGGGCCTCTGTATCAAAAGCATATTTATCAATTAAACTATATTCTTTAGCACAAGTGTAGAATCTATATTTGCCATTGTCTATCATAGCATTTGCATCTAGCTTACCTGTGGTAATGTTACATATTTTTCCTAATTTATATTCCTCAAAGTCTCTTAAACTATTGAAAATAGTAGTAGATAGTCCTTTTTTAAATAACTTAAGGTCTTCAATTTTCTTGGATTGTAGCTCTATTTTTTTATCTAATAATGATAGAAAATCGGCTACCTTAAGTTGTTCTTCTTTTGATGGAATATTGCACTCAACACTTTCGATAGTAGACGAACTCAAGCTCGGAACTCCTGTTGATTCATCATATTTTTTCCAATTAACATTTTGAAAAGAATAAAATAAATATTTAGGTATATTAGGTTCATATATATGCGAATAAAATAAAGTGTCAACAGTCCAAAAAGGTGTTTCCATATATTGTGGTTTATTGATTGTTCCTTTTCGTCCTATTAAAACAGATGGTTTATCATATAGGAAAGAATTTGTTTTCCCTATTTGTCCTCCAGTTCCTAAAATTGGATAAATACCACTTTCGCATTCAACTTTTTTTTGATCTTTACCACTTTTTATTTTCAAAACATCTTTGTATTTTAGATTTATATATTCATCATTAAATTCTTTAAATCTTAGTTTAGGAGCATTCATTTTATCACCACTTTTCAAGTCCTTAAGTTTAATAAATAGATACTAAACTATTCATATTAATTATAACACAATTTCTTAAAATTTTATTCCAAAAAGAAAAAGTCACTTGTTAACTTTTTCTTGAAATACTTTGCTTACTAGATCTATACATTTTTTCTTTTGAGAATATCTTGGATGAACATATAAATTTAAAGTAATATTAACATTAGAGTGTCCTAACAATTCACTTACCGTTTTATAATCACATCCTAAGGAAATACAATTTGTTGCAAATGTATGTCTTAAAGAATGAAAATTGAAGTGTTTTATTTTTAATTCATTTAATATCTTATTAAAATATTTTCTATATGTTCTTGGCTCAATATATTTATCATAATTAGATAAAATATAGTTATCCTTATCTGTTTTTAATGGCTTTAATAATTCTATAAAGTCTTTATTAATAGGAATTTCTCTATTAGCATTTTTAGTTTTTGGAGTTGTTATAATAACCTTAGAAATACTTTTATCTTTGTCTTTAATATACACTCTTTGAATTGTCTTTGAAATCATTAATTTATTATTTTTAAAATCTATATCTTTCCATTGTAAAGCACAAAGTTCACCAATTCTTATTCCTGAATATAAAGATATTAAAAATCCTATGTTTTTTGTATTCCTATTATCTAAAACATAATTAGTAATTTTATTTTGTTCATGTTTTGTTAGTATATATATACTTTTTTCTTTATTATCTTTTGGATAATTAAATGATAATTCTATATGTTTTATTTTACCTTCATTAATACCTTTTTTAATACTTCCTTTTACAATAATTGTAATATCTTTAATAGTTTTTTCTGATAATCCACCTGTATTATCCTTTCTTCCACTTTTGGATAACTCTAAAAGAAAATCTTGAATAATCTTATGATTAATCTCATTTAATGTATAATTACCTAATTTAGGAATTATGTGATTAAAAATATTATTTGAATAATTTGCATAAGTAGATTCCTTAATATAATCCTTTTTCTCAATAAGCCACGTATAAATCCAATTCTTGTAAAGTATCTTTCTTGATTTAATAATCATTAAATTCTTTCTCCTTTCCAAAGATATTATATATAAAAATAATTAATTACCGCTTTTCAAGTATTAAACTTAAGGACTTGAAAAGTGGTGATAAAATGAATGCTCCTAAACTAAGATTTAAAGAATTTAATGATGAGTGGCAATCAATAAATTTAGCAACTGTATTTCAATACTTTGCCACAAACTCATTTTCAAGAGATCAATTATCAGAATCAGGAATATTGAAAAATCTACATTATGGAGATATTCACAGGAAATATAACTCTATAGTAAATGAAAATGATGAAATTACAAGTTATATTAAAGATATAAATTATGATAATAAATATGAACTGTTAAAAAATAATGACCTGATTTTTGCTGATGCCTCAGAAGATTACGAAGGAATAGGAAAAGCTGTTGAAGTATTAAATATAAATAATAAAACAATATCTGGTTTACATACAATATTAGCTAGAGATAATTTAAATGTTTTTGCACCGATGTTTAAAGGATATTATTTTAATTCACCAATAGTTCATAATCAACTAAGAGTTTTAGCAAATGGATTTAAAGTATATGGGATTTCTAAAGATTCAATTAATAAACTAAACATTAAAGTTCCTTCTACTAACGAACAATATAAGATAGCAAATACTCTTTATTTATTAGATAAAAAAATAGAATTACAGAGAAAGAAAATAGAAGACCTTAAGTTATTTAAATTGTGCATTAATAATATTTTGTTTAATGGAAATAAAACAGTTAAGTTAAAAGATATATGTGAATGTAAATCTTCAACAATTAGTCTTTCTGATATAGAATATGATGATGGTATATATCCAATCTATGGAGCTAATGGCGAAATCAAAAAAATAAATAGTTATCAAAATGATAAAGATTATCTGGCAATTATTAAAGATGGTGCTGGAGTTGGTAAAACTATTATTTGCAATAAAAAAAGTTCAATTATTGCAACTTTAAGTGCACTTATACCAAATGGTATACCTGTGTATTATTTCAATGAATTAGTAAACAAAATAGATTTTTCTAAATATATAGTAGGATCTGGTATTCCTCACATTTATTTTAAAGATTATTCCAATGAAAAATTGTATTTACATGAAGAAAAAAAGAGAATATTAATAAATAATTTATTTAAGAAAATCATTATAAAAATTGAATTAGAAGAAAATAAACTACATTTATTAGAAACGTTAAAAAAAGGACTCATGCAAAATATGTTTGTATAAGTCCTTTTTGTTATTTAGAAATCAAGTTAAATTTTTTATCTATTTTCTCTATTTCTTTTGGTAAAACGTAAATATATTGTATTATATATTCTACTAATTCTATGACGCATTCTATTTCATTGCTATTAATATTGATATCAGATTCGTGTGCACCAATATTTCCAAGTTTTCTTATAATAGTTGACGCTGATTTTAGTGTTATCGGTATTATTCCTTTTTCAGAGATATTTATTATTTTTTCCAATAAATTATTTCCATCTGCATTCTGATTATTACATATCATTTCTAATGTTTTTCTTAATTTTATAAGACATGATTCTTCATCATATAATTTTAATTCTATCGCCTTCCTAAATGTTTTTATTATAGTATCAGGTACTAAATCAGACTTACTAGACACTAAGTTAGAATGAATTGGAAATATAATAGACTCGTCAACATTATCTCCATCATATAAATCATATTCATCAGTATATTCTAATTTTCCATATGTATTGTCCCAATATGCACTAATTATATTATATTGATTACATATTGGGCATAATAGTACTGATTGAATCTCATAATAATAATCATCCTTTGACCTATCAGAATAATTGTGCTGAATTGATGAGATAACTTCCATAATTGTTTCATTATTACAGTGCTGACATTTTAATTTTTTAATTTTACCAGTACTACTTTTTAACATTACACATCTCCTAACCCTAGTTCTTTTAAGTAAACATTAAGTTCTTTATCTACTTCTGCTATTTGCTTATCAATATCTTTAAGATCTTGTTGAACAGCTTTAATATCTATTTCTTCTTCCTCTTCAAATGTATCTACATATCTAGGAATATTTAAATTATATTCGTTTTCTTTTATTTCAGACATAGGAGCGACATGACAATATTTTTCTATCTCAACCCTGTTTTTATAAGTTTCAATAATTTTATCAACATCTTCATCTCTTAATCTATTTTGATTTTTTCCTGGTTCAAAATCTTTTGATGCATCGATGAATAAAATATTATCTTCATTTTCTCTACATTTTTTAAATACTAATATACAAGTAGGAATGCTTGTTCCGTAAAATATATTAGCTGGTAATCCAATTACTGCATCTAAATAGTTCTTCTCCGCAATTAAATATTTTCTAATTACTCCTTCTGAAGCTCCTCTAAATAAAACTCCATGTGGAAGAACTACTGCCATTGTTCCATTATCTGATAATTGGTAAATCATATGTTGAATAAAAGCAAAATCTGCCTTTGATTTTGGTGCTAATTTACCATAAGCACTAAATCTTTCATCTTCTATAAACTTTGGATCAGCACTCCAGTTTGCAGAATATGGAGGATTAGCAACTATTGCATCAAATTTCATATCTATATGTCTAGGTCTTTCTAATGTATCATCATTTTTAATATCAAAATGCTTAAATGAAACTCCATGTAATAACATGTTCATTCTAGCTAAGTTGTAAGTTGTAGAATTAAATTCTTGTCCATAGTATGAACTTACCTTACATTCTTTACCTACTCTTAAAAGTAATGATCCAGATCCACAAGTAGGATCATATACATTTTGAAGTTTTGATTTATTTAATGTAACTAATTTAGCAAGAATTCTTGATACTTGTTGAGGAGTATAAAATTCTCCTGCTTTCTTTCCTGCTGATGCTGCAAAGTTAGAAATTAAATATTCATAAGCATCCCCTAAAACATCTATTTCAGCATCTTCATGGTGGAAATCTATATCATCTATTTTTAACATAATAGTTGAGATTAATTTAGTTCTTTCTGCTTCTCCTCTTCCTAACTTAGAGTTATTTAAATCCATATCTTCAAATAGATTTTCAAAGTCATCTTCTGATTCATTTCCTAAAGTTGACTCTGAAATAACATTGACTGCTTTTGCAAGCATTGAAATATCAAATTTACCAGTTTTAATATTATTAATTAGCGTACTCCATAAATACTTAGGCTCAATACAATAACCAATGTTTTCCTCTTCTATCAAATCTGATCTAAATTCTTGTGCTTGCTCTTTATCTTTAAACATATCAGCATATTTCATTTTATTTCTTAGCATTACATTTTCAACATAACTAACTAGATTTTCAGATAAATATCTATAAAATATCAATCCAAGAATATAGTTTTTAAAATCATTAGCATCCATATTCCCTCTTAAGGAATTAGCAATACTCCAAAGTTGTTTTTGAAGTTCTGATTGTTGTGATTGTTGTTTTTCTTCTCTTGACATATTATCCTCCTATAAAAACTTCTTGAAGATGTTTTTAATAAATTCTTTTATACTATTTTTTACAGTTCTTCTTTCCCAATAATCATCTATTTCAATAGCTTCATTTATTTCTTTATCTGGAAATATACTACTATATTCATATTCATTAATTATTTCGTTCAATTTTTCTAAATTAATTTTGTTATTTAAAGCAAATTTTTCTATTTCTTTTTCTCTTTCTTTATTCATATGATTATTAAATGCCTCATCTATTGAATCATCTTCTTTTAATGCTGGCAATATTGAATTTAAGAAACTCTTAATTAAATCTGCTTTTAAGAATAATTCATCATCTGTAATATTATTTAATTTGTCATTAATTACTTCTATATCTTTTTTCTTTTGTTCTTCATTTGTTAAATCAACATTTCTAATTAAATTAAGAATATATGAAACATTAATTTTATCAGTTTGAATCAATTCTAAAGAGAAAGTAACATCATTTAAAATTGAACTTTTTTCCTTATCATTAGAAAGTTTTCTATATAATTCATAATATTTACTTTTATAATCTTCAAAGATTTGGGCATTGATAGTTGTATCATCATTATCTAAATCAAATTGATTAAATGTTTTTAAACTAACTAAAACTTTAGCTACTTCTCTAAATGCTATAATAAATTCTTTTATATCTTCTTCTCTTTCAAGCGAATCAACACTCTCTACAGTTGGAGTAATACTTAATAGCTTATCTACTGCTTTATTAAATTTCTCTAAATAAGTATCATAAGGTGCCATTATTACAGTATCAATACTATCTGTTTGTGAGAACAATTTAACTGCTTCATCTACTCTAGCTTTAGTAGTCCTGTAACAAACTATATTTCCAAATGGTTTAGTATCTGATTCAACTCTATTTGTTCTTGAGAATGCTTGAATAAGATCATGATATTTAAGAGGTTTATCAACATATAAAGTATTCAATCTTTTAGCATCAAAACCCGTTAGCAACATATTTACAACTATAACTATATCAATCTCTGTATTTTTAATTCTTTTACATATATCTCTAAAATATCCATCAAAGTTGTGGGTAGAGAAATTTGTATTAAACATTTTATTATAATCTTCCATATATCTATCTAATACTTCTCTTGAATGTTCAGGATTTTTATCTAAATCTTCATTTGCTCCATAAGTAAATATTGCTCCTATTTTTAAGTCATGATTTATTTTTTTAAAAGCATCATAATATTTTATTAATAACGGTATTGAAGATACAGTAAATAATGCATTATATTTTCTATCTCTTGTTTTAATATTATGATGATCAATAATGTGTTGAGCAATTAAGCCTACTCTTTCATCTGCTAAGAATACTTCATCAGTATCTATTCCTTCCACCATAACATCTTCTTCTAATGCACCAGTATTTACTTCCATAAATTTTATATAATCAACGTTAAATCCTAATACATTTTCATCTTTAATAGCATCTTTTATTAGGTATGTATGTAAGCATTTTTCAAATATATCAGCAGTACTTCTACCATCTTGTGATGGATTTTCTTTAAATCTAGGTGTACCAGTAAATCCAAAGTATTGTGCTTTACTAAAGGTCTTTGAAATCTGTTTATGCATATCACCAAATTGTGATCTATGACATTCATCTATTATAAATACTGTTTTTAAATCTTTATATTTTTCCATAATATGTGCATATTTAGGATTAGTACAAGCATTAGCCATTTTTTGTATTGTAGTTATAATCAATGGTTTAGAACTGTCTTTAATTTGTTCTATTAATTTATCTGTTTGATTAGTCATATCAACACAGCCTGGATCGAATTTATTAAATTCGTCTAAAGTTTGTTTATCCAAGTCTTTTCTATCTACTAAAAAGAATACTTGATTGATAGATGGATCTAAAGAAAGAATTTGACTTGTTTTAAATGAAGTAATAGTTTTTCCAGAACCTGTTGTATGCCATACATAGCCATTATTATTTGTATCTAGTGCACGTGATACAATATTTTCAACTGCATATACTTGATAAGGTCTCATTACCATCAACATTTTTTCTGTTTCATTAATAATCATATATCTTGCTATCATTTTTCCTATATGACATCTATCTAAGAAAAATACACAAAATTGTTCTAAGTTATTAATTCTATCATTATTTATATCAGTCCAATAAAAAGTAAATCCATAATTTAACTCTTGATCTCCATTTGCAAAATATTTAGTTTCTACTCCATTACTTATTACAAATAATTGAATAAATTTATATAAGCCTTGATATGAATGTCTTTTATATCTTTTAATTTGATTAAAGGCTTCTTTCATATCAATACCTCTACGTTTTAATTCAACTTGAACCAAAGGTAATCCATTTATTAAAATAGTTACATCATATCTATTTGTATATTTTCCTTCAACAGTAGTTTGATGAGTTACTTGAAATATATTCTTACACCAATCTTTTGTATTAAATAATTCAATATAAACAATACTACCATCATCTCTTTGAATATCTTGCTTTTGTCTTAATTCTTTTGCTGATTGAAAGACACCTTTACCAGATATTTTAACCATTAATCTTTCAAATTCTTTATCGCTTAAATTTTTACCTTTAAGTTCTATTTTGTTATGAATATTGACTTGTTCTCTAAAATTTTGTTCTAATTCCTTAACATCATTTATTACTATCTTAGAATACCCTTGCTTTATGAGTTGATCTATCATTCGATCTTCTAGTCTAACTTCACTCTCATATATTCCCATCATTACACCTACCAATCAACATATATTTCAATTATATCACGAAAATTGGTAAACTTTGGATTTGAACTAAAAAATTATAAAAAAAGAGAAAATGCATTCTCTTATTAAAACCAGTTATTTAATATTTATTATTTCATTTACCAACTTACCAACATTAGTACCTAGTTTATTTTCTAAACCGATTATGTTTTCTTCATAATTTTTTTCACGTTTAATTGCTTTTTTAATATTTGATTCTAATAACGCAAAATTAATTTTAGTTTTTGTATAACCACACAGTTCATTCAACTTTTTCTCGATATATCTTTTATCAGGCGTAACATATTTATTTTTTAATAAGTCGGTAGGATTTTCCTTTTCAACATCACGAAAATGAAGATATAACCAAAATTCAAAACATGGATTACTAACATAAAAATCAACATTATTTTTTCTACAAAAAGTAGTTACTTCATTATATTGTTCTTTAGAAAAACTTTTATTATCCCTGTCAACAACAAGACATATTTTATCAGTTATAGGAGAAAATGTACAATTTTGACACAACAAATATTTCATAAAATTCTTTGATAAATCGGAATAGATTTCCCCAGAAAACAGTTCAAATATTATTTTCTTTAATTCTTTATATTTAAAAGCTTTTTTATCTTTATAAGATGAAGTAATTATATTTAAAATTTCTTGAATATCACGGTCACATTCATGACCCCAATTTTTTAATTTACTTTTTAATTCTTTTATTGTAATTTCATCATCATCAACAATTAACAGTTCATCAATAAGATTTATAATATCAGAAGGATTACTATTCCCAGATTTTGCATAATCTCTTAATACATTAATAATTTCAACGTTTTTAGAAAGAATAGATTCATTTAAATTTTTAAAATACTTTCTTTCAGTTGCCTCACCTTCAGAAAAAATATAGTACTTTGGTTTAACTGAAAATACTCCAGTTTCTCTTTCTTTACCAAATTCACTTTCAATTCTACTCATCAATATCTATATTGGCAATACCACCAAATCTACCTTCCATATATGCTTTATCTATCTTTCTATCAAATCTAGCAATATCTTTAAACTCTTCTAATGAATATAATTTTGAAGAACAATCAATATTTTTTTCAACAAACCAAATTTCATCTCTTCTTACAAGATCAAAATCTAATGTTTTTGACTCATGTGTAGTTACAATTAATTGCGTATCATTTTTTTCTCTTAAAAATTTAGATAAAAAGCCATTAACTAAAAGTGGATGTAAACTATTATCCAATTCATCAATAACATACACTTTATCTTTTGAAAAAATGATGTCCAGTAATTCAAATATTCTTATAGTTCCATCGGATTCTTCATATGCTCCAAATTCATCATTACAATTTTTATGTTTAAACTTTAATGACTTTATTTTTGGTTCCCCATTTTCATCAATATTAAATGTATAAACATTATTTCCTACTGTTAAGGACATTCCTCTTCTTCTATTATTTTTTAAATTATTAATTTCATTTATCAAATCTGAAAAAACTTTATCTGGCAAAATATTTTTTATATTCTTTAACTCTTCGTCTACTTCAATCAATTCTTGAATATTTATATCTAATTGTTGTAACATTTTAATTTTTTCTTCTTTATTATCCATAAAACAGAACTCAACTGGTCTATGAGTATTTGGTCTAATTATAATAAAATCATCTTTAAAAAATTTATGTACATTAGCAATTTCTTCTATAAAAGAATCATTTAAATTGAACATAGATGTTCTTCTAATAATTTCACTTAAAAATAATAGTGAAGAATTAGTGCGCATTTCTTCCAAACAATTGAGAAAACTACTATTTTTTATATTTTTTAATGTCTCATAATCACCTTTTATTATATTTCTATCAAACAGAATTCTTTTCTTTGCCGTAGTCATATCAATTAACCACTCTGATATAATTTTTCTCTCTTTAATAATAATTTCAAATCCATATGAATATAATTTTTCATTTATCAAAAGCTCATATTCAAAGTATGAAGGTTCTTTCATTAATATTTCTTCTCCTCTGAAGTATAGGTTTTCTACAATAAGATTTGTTCCAAATTTTAATATATCATGAATAAAATCCATTGCAATTATTAGATTACTCTTACCACTTCCATTTGCACCATATATGCCTGAAAACTTTAATATTTTTTTATTATTTTTTTCAATAATATGATTTTCATTATTTCTTACTTTTCCTGCAATCAAAGAAAAATGTTGTAAATCTCTAAATGATTTAAAATTTTTAACCTTAAATCCTATTAACATTTTATATTCCTCCTATCTTACTATATTACATTATATTATAATTTTTCTCATTTGTGAAGACTATTATACATACTTTTTTATTTTTTTCAAGTGTTTAAGTGATTTTTTCACATTTAATTGATATTTTTAATTGACTTATTATATCTTTAATGATAGAATGTAGTTGTCTAAAAGATTTAGACAAAAAAAGAAAATAGCTAAATGATATAACTATTTCCTCGACCAAAATAATTATATCATATTCTTTCTAAAATGCAAAGCACTTTAGTTTTTAGCAGAAAGGATTTGAAAATTATGGGTAAAACTCAACATGTAACTCACAATTCTAATGGTGGATGGAATGTTATTGGCGCAGGAAATTCAAAGCCTACCAAAATATTGCCAACTAAGCAAGATGCAATAGATTATGGCAGAACTATAGCTAAGAATCAAAAATCAGAATTAGTAATTCATGGTTTAAATGGAAAAATCCAAGATAAAGATTCTTATGGAAAAGATCCATGTCCACCTAAGGATAGAGTGTATTAAAGATGCATAGCAATTATGCATCTTTTTCATTAATAAATAACTTTTTTTGTTTATTTAATATTAATTTAATTAATTATACCAATCAATAGTTTTGTTCAAATACAGCCGTCTTAATACCCAATCAAATTATGTAATGGTAAGTAAACTCGCCACCTCCTGCATTTATGTGATTAGAAATTATTATGACATCGGTACCATTTCCAAATGGATCTGTCATCCTTTTGATTCTTTCATTTCTTGTTAGCGTTTCATCTGTATCTCTAACTATAGATGTTGGCACGCCTAACTCTTGTAATCTCTTATACATGTATTGTGCAGCTCTTAATGTTAAATCTTTTTCTTTTAATGAACCGCTTATTGCTCCCGGATCATCTCCGCCATGACCAGCATCTACGACTACACCTATTTTCTTTCTAAAATCCATGTTTTCACCTCTAGTATATGATATGTAAAACGTACAGATTAGGAAACAAAAAAAACTTATTCTAACTCTTTTCGTAGCGTAGATAAGTTTTCTAAAAAAATGTTTTTTGTATATTCTGGGAATAATATACTCTACTGCTCATTATTTTTGATGTTGTTTATATCTCCACCTATCACAACCGTAGGCATACTATCCCAATCTATTTTTGATTTCTTAATATTTTCTTTCTTCAAAACCTTAACAATTTTATTTTCCAAATCTTCCTTTTTAAATGGTTTTGCAAGATAATCAATAAAACCTTCACTCATGTATTTTTCATTTGCTCCTGCCACTGCATCGGCTGTAAGGGCAATAACAGGGGTTTTAAAATCACTACTATTTCTTAGCTCTTTGATAGTTTCCTCTCCATCCATTTCTGGCATCATTATATCCATTAATATCAAGTCATAACTATTTGATTTTAGTTTTTCTAAACACTCTTTACCATTGTAACATTCATCTATCTCATATGGTAAGTCGGACAAAAGTCTAGTAGCAACTTTAATATTTAATTTATTATCATCTACTATTAATATTCTTTTTTTAGTACTGTTACTCTCTGTTAAAGTTTCTAAATTATTAGTGTGTTCTTCTAATTCATCCAAGTTATCAATTATTTCAACTGGTTTTCTTATATAATTATAATCTATTGTTTTATCTATTGTTTCATCAACTAATTTTCCTATTTTCTGTGGAATGTTTACTATAAATAATGATCCTATTCCAAACTGCGATTGAACATTTATCGTTCCATTCATTAAATTAACAAGAGATTTAGTTATTGCTAAACCAAGACCTGTTCCTTCAATTGTAGTATTCATATCTTCTTCTAATCTTTGAAACTTAGTAAATAGCTTTTCTATATTTTCTTTCTTTATTCCTCGACCGGTATCTTGAACACTAATAATTAGTTTACTAATATCTCCCTTATTAATACATTTTACATTTAAAGTTATTTTTCCTTTTTCTGTATATTTAATTGCATTAGTAAGAAGATTATTAATTATTTCTTTTACATGTGTTTTATCACCAATTAATATATCTGGAATATCTTCGGCCATCTTTAATTCAAATTCAATCGGCTTATCTTCTATTCTTGTAGAAGTTATCTTAGCCATTTTAGATATCTCGTTTTTAAAATTATATTCTTTTTCTATGATGTCCATATGTTCACTTTCTATTTTATTTATATCTAAAATATTGCCTACTATTTCTAATAATGTATCAGAAGCATTTTTAATATCCTTGGTATCCTCAAGGACTTCCTTTGGCACTTGATCTTCATAACTTGAAATATCTTCTGATAAACCAACAATAGCATTTAATGGTGTTCTAATTTCATGAGACATGCTAGATAAGAAATCACTCTTAGCACGATTGGCTTTCTCTGCTTGATCTTTTGCTAATTCTAATTTAGCAATCATTTTTAGATCAGGATTTTCTATTGTAAAATACATTAGGCAACAAATTAGGCTTTCCATAGCTGTTGTTATTACCAACTCAGGATATTTCATTTGAATAACCATAACGCCTAATCCAAGTAATAAATATATCCAAATTGGTAGAACCTTTTTATTTAAACCAACACTTTTTCTTTTTGAAATTAAAATTACAAATATGACTAAACTTAATATACCAGATAAATAGAAAATTATTTGAACAGCTGGTCCATATGTATAATAAATTTTTTGTTCAACATCTCTGTGTAAATTATATGGAAGTAAAAATACCACAATAGATATTAATATATCAACTATCAAAGTTATTATATTAGCAATCTTTTTGTGTTTAAATGAAATTTCAATTAAATAAAAAATTAATAACGATATAAAAATGATAAAGTACACTAAATAGATTCGTAATATAAAGTCACTTATAACAGGTGATATTACATCATATTTGTATGATACATAATCACATAGAAATTGTAATACCAGTCCGACTAAATTTGTAATAAGAATATATTTATATATTTTATTTTCACCATTGTCTAATCTTGTTTTTGAAAAATATAGGAATGACAAAGCAATAACATACATAAAACTAAAAATTATTAACCATGTAAGATTCGAGATAACCATAAACTCACTCTCCTATATTAATATATTATCATATAAATTCACTATTTTAGTAGTTTTTCGATTATTTTATACAAAAAAATTATCTCATTAACGAGATAACTTTTTTTGCTTATTTTCTTCAATAGTTTTATTAATTACAATAAATCCATCCTTTTCTTGTTTGATTTTTGCAACATCTCTTTTACCAGACTTAGCATATGGGAATGATTCCCTAATTTTAAATCTACATGGTACCATATTTTCATTATTAGTTTTTTCATAAATATATTGTTGAAGACTATGCAATTTTTCTTCCAAATAATTTTTATTTGTTTTCATATTTTTTTGAATTTCGTCAGTAAATATTATATGTACTGCTAATTCTTTTTTGTCATCATCATCAAATTCTAATACATCGCACATTTTAATTCCATCTAATTCCATTATAATGTTTTCTATATCAAAATTATATATTTTTTCTCCATTTATTATTGAATAATCGGATGCTCTACCTTCAACAAACAGATTACCCTTTTCATCAATATATCCAATGTCTCCTGTACAATTCCACTTTCTACCATTTTTATCTATATGAAAATACTCTTCTGTTGCCTTGTCGTTTTTATAATATCCTAACATACTACATGGAGTATTTGCCAAGATTTGTCCTCTTTCATAATAAGGTAGTTCATTGAAATCGTCATCAAAAACTCCGATTGTAATTCCAGGTAGGGGAATTCCAACAGATCCTCTTGTACTTTCAGCCATTTGAGTTTGCGTTGTTATTGCAGCTCCACATTCACATTGTCCATAAGCAACCCTTAATGGTGAATTATTTCCATGTTGTTTAAATACTGTCTCTATTTTAGTGGCAACTTCATCACTTAGTGGTTCTCCACCTTCAAATGGATAATTAAAAAATGATAAATCCTTATTTTTAACCAGTTTTTCATCTAAAAATCCTTCATACATACTTGTTGGGGCAACACAATAGTTTGGTTTTGCCTTAACAATATTTTTTACAAATACATCTCTTTCAAATCTTGGATCCATAAATACAGATGTGCCATAAGATAATGGTAAATGAATTGATGTACTTAATCCAGTTGAATACCAAGGAGGTATAATTTGATAAAACTTTTGTCCTCTTGAAATGTCAACACCAGATGCTGGATATGATTGAATCGAATTTTGAAAACTATCATTTGATAATAATATACCTTTAGATGCACCGGTTGTTCCGCTTGAATATACCATAGTTAGTGGTAAATCTTTTTCATATGGAATAGTTTGAATTTCGGCTCTATTCTTTCCATCTTTGATAAATTGATTCCAATATAATTCATTGCTGTAGCTATCTATTTTATATTTTTTAGAGGCAAATCTTAATATTGAAGAATTTAATGTTGGAAGAATAATTATATTTTTGATTCTTGAATTTTTTATCGCGTCCTTTAATTCTGGATAAAATTTATCCATTATTATCAATATATCACTTTCGCAATCACTAATTCTTGCTATTAAATCTTTTTTTTCAAAATGTGGAGCAATCATATTAGCAACTGCTCCTAATTTTGATAAGGCATAGAATGAATAAACGGTTTCTGGAATACCTGCTGCACAGATTGTGGCAAAGTCTCCTTTTTTAATTCCATACTCTTGAAATGCTTTGGCTGTAGCTTCAATATTTTTAAAAAATGTTGAATAATTTATTTTTGTTCCAAAAAATTCCAATGCTAAATCTTTGGGAAAAGAAAAATTGTTATTATAAACTTCCTGAAAAACTGTCCTTTTAGGTATCTTTTTTCCTAACTCCTTTTGATTATAGTTAACAGTCCACGGTTTATCTATTGTTGGATAACCGCTTAATTTTAATGTTTTAAGTTTTAATAAATTTTGTTTCGCTTCTAATAATTCTTCTTTAATCATAACAAATCCCCCTAGTATCCTCTTAGTATTGTTCTATAATTCCATGTTTCCTTTTTTGTGGCATATTTTACCACAAAAGGTTGTTTTTGTCAAACTGACAATACTAGTAGATTGTGTATAACTTTTTATACGAGTATTATACTACAGAATCTCAAAGAGATGTTAAATAAAATTATTAATTTAGTACTTTAACAAGTAAATACAATTTATATTCTGCATGTTTTCATAGGAAAAATGAAAGTATGAAACAAAAAAAGACTTATTCTAAGCCTTTTGCACTATTTTAACAAATTATATAGTCCTACTTGTACTCCTAATGATACTAAAATAAGAATTACTATTATAACAAGTGCATATATTACAAAAAAGGATCTAGCATAGTTTCTTCTGTTAATATTATCATTACTAAATGAAAATACTATAAGGAGTATAAAACCAATAACTGGTATACTAAATAATATATTATATCCAAAGTATGCCCAAGGTGATAATGGTTTATATTTTGTTAAAATTGTTTCATTATTTAAATCCATATTTTTACCTACTTACTTTCAATTAATTTTTTTAGTCCTTGAAGTCCAAATATAACAATTGCACCTATAATGAATGATATTATACTAAATGTATGAATACTTAAACATGGCAATGGTTTATCTAGTGTTGTTGGTCCCATGACAATTGCGTATAGTGATCCTAGCATCATTCCTAATATAGCATATACGGTCTCACTACGATGTTTGTTTAGACTTTTCTTAATTAGTCCTACAAAGAAAATTATTCCACAGATTACACCTAACCCGAAGATGATTAGAGCTGGAAGATAAGAAAAATTAAGATGAATTGTTTCTTTAATACCTGTCATAATTGGAATATAAAGACCAAATATTAATAGTAGAGTTGAACCTGATATACCAGGTAAAATCATTGCTGATATAGCAATCATGCCTGCTAGAAAAATGTATATAGCAAGTGGAATGGTAAGATGAGTAATGTTGCCAACTTTTATAAGATTAGTACTAGAATTAAGTGATGAAATTACAACTACTAAAGCTATACCTAGTATTAAAAATAATATATTTTTATATTTTCCCTTTAAGACTTTCTTTTCTTCTGCTACAACAATTGGAATTGCAAATATAATAAATCCTAAGAATAATGAACTCATACTGTAAATCTTTTTATCAAATAAGCTTACTAGTATTGTTGCACATAGTAAAAATCCTACTACCCAACCTATACCTAATTTTACTAGGAAAGACAAGGCCTTCTTTTTTTGTTGTAAATTACCTTTAAATAAGTCATCTAATGAATTTATAAAATCATCATAAAATTCCAATAGAAAGGCTATTGTTCCTCCTGATACTCCTGGAACACTATCTGCCATAGCCATACAAAATCCTTGTATAAATCGCATTATGTATTCTTTTAATTTCTTCATTTTTTCTCCTTCATTTAATTTTCTTTTCCATCTTAGTATAGCATATAATATTTTTAATTACTACTTTTTTCTATATCTGGATTAACATGTATCATACAGTGTTTACATTCCTTAATTTTGGCTTCTACTTCATCATGAACATTATGTGCTATTTGGTGGGCTTTTTTTAGGCTTATATTGCTATCAACCGAAATTTCTAGATCAATATATATTTTAGAACCAAAAAGTCTTGTTTTTAAATCGTCAATTTTATGTACATCTTTTTGATTATTTATTATATTTCTAATATTTTTTTCAACTTCCTCTGATACTGAACAATCAACCATTTTATCAACAGAATCATGCCAAATATCAACAGCTGACTTCATAATCAAAAGAGCTATTGCGATACAAGAGATAGGTTCTAATATTTTTATCCCTATAATTGATCCAAATATTCCTATAAATACTCCAATACTGGATAACTCATCTGCCCTATGATGCCAGGCATCGGCCATTAGAGCTGATGAATTGTTTTTTTGAGCGATATTTTTGATATATTTGAATGTTAATTCCTTTGTTATGATACAAATGAGAGATATAAAAATAAGTTCAAAGCCTGGTATAGTCATGGTAATATAGTTTTTCTTAATGATAGTTATAATTCCATTATAGCCTATAAATAAACCAGTTAAAAATATTATTACAGATAGTAATATAGACGTAATACATTCATATCTTTCGTGACCATATTGATGTTTCTTATCGGGTTTTTTACGAGATATCTTTATACCTATTATTACTACTAAGGTAGCAAAGACATCAGATAGAGAATGAACTCCATCTGATATCATAACATTGGACTTAGTTATTAGACCGCTAACAACCTTTAATACCGCTAAAAATATATTAACAGCGATACTTACTATTGTTACTTGATATATATTTTTTTTATTAGATATAGTTTTTTTCAAATTTATCACCATATAAAAATATCTATGAATTTAATACTTCATAGATATTGTTTATTAAAATTATATGCTTTTGGAATGATTATGTGTATATTATTGATCTGATGATGATGATAATGTTACCTTTGTTTTATAATCTTTACCATTTCTATAATATGTAACCTCAATACTTTCTCCTGGTTTATATTTATATAATTCATATCTTAAATAGGCTGTATTTTGAACTTTTTCACCATTTATTGCGATGATGATGTCTCCTTTTTTTAATTCTGACTTACTAGCACCTGAATTAGCTGCAATATTGGCTACTACAACACCACTTGTAATAGTGCTTGGAACAGATAGGTTATTTCTATATAGGGTTCCTGTATCTTTGGCATTAATCATACTTATTCCTAGTACTGGCCATTTAATACTATCTCCTTTTTCAAGTGAATCAACGTGACTCATTGCATATTCTATAGGAATAGCAAAGCCCATACCCTCTATTTCCTCTTGTACTAATTTCATAGAGTTTATTCCAATAACTTCACCATTAATATTAAGAAGGGGTCCTCCACTGTTACCTGGGTTTATAGCGGCATCTGTTTGTAAAACTTTCATTACATAATCTTCTGTATTGGAATTGCTGACGCTTACTGAAACCATTCTATTTTTACCAGATAGAATTCCACTTGTTGCAGTACCTCTGTATTCATAACCCATTGGTGACCCAATAGTAAATACGGTATCTCCTACATTAGATGTTGAAGAATCACCAATTATAGCGACACCTTTTACATCCGATTTATTTATTCTGATAATTGCTAAGTCTAAATACTCATCTCCACCTAAAATTTTACCTTCTACTTCCCTGTCATCACTCATTACTAAAATGACTTTATCACTATTTTCGATTACATGTTGATTTGTCATAATATAACCATATTTATTATCAGTTTTATAAACAAAACCTGTTCCTGTTGATGCTTCAGTGTCTCCTTTGTAACTACTAATCATTACTACTGCATCTTTTGCTTTTTCAACAGAATCACTTATACTTGTTTTTTCAACAATTGTTTTTCCATTTTTTGTTATTGTTTTAGTTAACTCTAACATTTCACTTAATTTTGTATATTTGATTAAGACAAATGATATTATGACACCTAAAACTGCTCCTAATATCACGAATAAAACTGTCTTTATATTAGAATTTTTTTTGCTTTTATCCATTTATTTTATTTCCCCTTTCAATGGTCATTAATTCTTTCCAGTTTTTAGGAAAGCCCATTCTATTTAATACTTCACCAATTTTTATAACATTTAAATTATAATCTAAAGTGGTAATGGCATTATCTAGTTCAAGCATCATACTTTTGAACTCTTCTGGTTGAAGTAATTCTTTCATTATGATAATTAAAGCGAATAAGTCATCTTTACCATACTTATATTCACCATCTACTTTTTCTATGTTTAACATCTTATGATAAATTGTATCATCTATTTGTTTATGAGTTCTATTTTCATATAGAATATCCTCATGTGCACATAAATTACGATAATTGGAAAGAATTGGCAGATATGTTACTAAATCATTTTTATCAACACCATAGACATCTGCTATGGCCTGCTGATCTTCGTCCTTTAGAACTGAATACATCTCACTTACTATACCAAATGATAAAACCTTAACTAAAATCCAAAGTGGTATATAACCATAATTATTCACATAATGGATTGTTGCTGTGTTTTCTCTACTATTGCTTCTTATTTGACGCTTCATTTTTTTAATTAAATCATTTACTTGTCGCTTTTTTTCTGGACTAGTATTGAAATTTGATTCTTTCAAATAGTCTTTTTCCTTATAACCATACCTTTTGGATAACTGATATGATGATATTGATTTTAGATTATTTTCAATAATTAATAAATTTTTGAACAAAATGTTTCTTAATCTTCTATCAAATAAGAAAAGACTATATAATTCTTCAAAATGAGTTCCTGGTTTATATACCTTTTCTGTAATTGATTTTAAAAATAAATGTCTATACCCACTAAGGAAAAAATAATTTTCACGCAACAAAACATTTTTGGCATAAGCTTTGTTTGTAATTATTAATCCCTTATATTTTAAGATTTCTATTTGTTCGTCAAGGTTTTTAAATTGTTTCTGTATCATAATCTCACCTATTGTAATTATAACATATTTTTTATAAGATAAATATGAAAATGTCTTATTTATTAGCAATATATTTTTAGTGAGGTGAATTTTATGCCAGCAACTGCTACACACGCTATTTTTGCAATGGATGTTTATAATGAATTACCTAATACAATAAAACAGTTAATAGATGAAAATACATTTCAGTATAAAATGTTTTCACAATCTACTGATTCTTTAATGTTTTATAATATAGAAAGTTTAAAGCCAGGTAAAAAGGTAAGAAAATTACAACATACTTTTCATACATCTAAATCGAGGTCATTTTTTATTACTTTAGTAGAGTATATTGAAAGAAATAAATTATATGATAATTCTTATGTAATGGTGTTTTTATATGGTTTTATTTGTCATTACGTACTTGATAGTAATGTTCATCCTTTTGTTTTTTATAAAACAGGATTATTTGATAAAAAAGATAAAAATAGTTATAAATATAACAACTTGCATGCTTTTATGGAAACTTATCTTGATAATTATATGATAAAAGAAAAACTATTCATAGATCCTTTTAAATTTAGAATTGATAAGTTTTGTTTTGATAATACTAAATTTAATAATGAACTTAATAAATGTATTGATTATGTTTTCAGAGAAGTTTTTCATGTAGATAATATGCACAAAATCTACTTTGATTCTCTTAAACAAATGAAGGGATTTATTAGAAGATATAGATTTGATAAAACAGGCATTAAAAGTTTTGGATATAAATGTATTGATAAAATTACTCCGAGGAGCGTGTTTAGATTTGAAGCTTTATCATATCATTACAAGTCAAAAAGGGAAGAATATTTTTTAAATAACAGTCATGAAATTTGGTTTAATCCATGTGATAAAAATATTTTTAGTTATGAATCGTTTGATGATTTATATAAAAAATCTATACTGGAAGCAAGAGATATTATTATTAAACTAGATATGTATTTTAAATCTAAAAAAGTGAATTTATGTGACATTTTTTTAAATAAAAGCTACTTAACGGGATTAGATTGCGATGGAAAAAATACTTTAAAATTCTTTTATTTTTAGTATAGTAAGTATATATTTGAACATAATACTGTTAGGTGAATATTATGTTTTATAGATATGAAATTAAAAAACATGGTGGTAGAGATGTACTTTATTTATATATGAGCATGGGAGAAGAGGAATCAAACGAATTTGTTAATAGAGATAATGTTAGTATAGAAGAGCGAATTAAGCGATTTATAAATCAAAACAATATTAATTATTCCAATGGTCCAGTTTATTTAGTAATGAACGGAATAGTAGTAAAGAGTATGGACATAAGTAATAGAAAAGTAAATGTTGAAACATTAGATGAAGAAATACCTTATACGAATAATAAATTTATTGTAAGAGTCAAAAATGAATATGAAACTATTAGTATGAAATTAAGCGATTATTTATTAGGATTAATGCTTACAAATGTAAACTATGATTTCGATATCGAAGTTTTAAAAAGTGTTGCTATTCTATACCGAACTTATGCATATAAACAAATGGGAAAAATTGGATATATAGAAATAGATGATCACTTCGCTAAATTTAGAAATATTTCATATTACAAATTATTATGGTTTAAAGATTATGATAAAATTAGTAAGAATATGCTTAGAGCTATAAATGAAACTGAATGTATGTTTATAACATATAATAATATTTTTATAAAACCTTATATACATAATACTAATAATGGTAATACCGATGTTCTTCCTAATGTTGAATATCTTGTTAAGGTACCAAGTTTGTGGGATTTAACCTCTTCAATGTATTTAAATATTACAAGATATACTGTGGAGAAAGTGGCTCAATTATTAAATTTAGACAAAGATGATTTATTTGGCATAAAAATATTGGATTTAACTGAGGGTGGATGTATCAATAAAGTTAAAGTAGGTTATACCATATTTGATGGTGAGGAGTTTAGACAAAATTTAAATCTTCCATCAAAAGACATGACAATTTTAATTGACGATAAATATATAACTTTTGTCAATAGAGGTCATGGCGATAATTTGGGGCTTTCACTGAACGGCTCTGCTGAACTTGCTAAGGCAGGATGTAATTATTTACAAATACTTAATTATTATTTTCCGACTTGTAAAATTAAAAAATATGTATAAAAAAACTTCAGAATATAAACTGAAGTTTTTATGCATTATTTTGTTTGATACGTTCAATAACAATATCAGCATCTTTATTTAAAAGAATGTTATCTTTTAGATTAGCAATATATTTATCAATATCTGAGCAAAAATGAAGCATTTTTTCTGTTCTTGATGAAATATTATTATTATCTTGATAGCTATTTAAGACACTACGAATATTTTCTGAAGAGCTTGCCATGATAGTTATTAGATTTTCTATTTCTTCATAACTTAAATTTCCTATCATTTATCACTCGCTCCTTCTACAGTATTTTGTTGCATGTCCTCTTGTATTAGTCTTGCAAAACTGATAGCTGATTCTTTATATTCGTTTAAATTACTAATATTGTTTGAGTTTTCCTGGTTATTAAGCCCTGTATCTAATTTTTCTAGACAAGCAAATATATTATTAACCGCTGTCGTATATATTTCTAGATTATTCATATCACTTTCTCCTATAATAAAACTACTCTGGAACCATTTTTTAGATCAGTATCTTTAACTAATAGTTGAACATCATATACTTTACCAGTTTCTTTACTGTAAAGATTGGTATCTTCCGCAAGCACATAACCATTATCATTTTGTTCACTAATACATTTTTCTAAAAGTTGTTTTATAGTACCAACACGTTTATTAATTGGAATGAATATGTCATATTCTTCTTCAATTAATGGTATATATAATCTTATTAATATTTTATTGTTCATCTTTATCACCTTCTAGTAATTTAATAATATATGGCTTACCTTTATCTACGTATACTCCAAAACCTAGTTTTAATTCTTCTCTTAATTCACGTGGAGAAACAGATAATTTTAGAGCATATTGATCTAGAACGCCACTTCCTAACCAAACTCCATTACTAGGATCGACTGCAGCTTTATACCATGTTTCGAAGGCCTGTTGTTTTAATTTATCAGAATTGTCAATTAATACTATATGATATGTACCTAAATCCTTTATCATTGATAGAGCTTTTGTAAATTCCATTTTTTTGTCTTGAGAAATACGAGATAATAATTCATTAATACCTATTATAATAATTGTTTTATGACTCTTATTACTTAAACTACTGCGTTCATAATTATTATTAGTATATATTTGATATTCATCTGACATCTCTTGTAATATAGGGTTTAATGCATCTTCATAATTTTTTGTTACAAGGGTAGTATTTTCTAAAGCATTATCTATTATATCATAGGTATCAAAAACAAATATTTCTTCATTTTTAATATAAGTAAATGTTTTATATAAATTTTTAATAAAGCTACTATATTCTGATATATCATTACTACTAACAATTGATGTATAATTTTTTAAAGTATTTAGAATTGCAATATTTAGACTTTCTTTAAATATACCTACTGGTACACTTTCTAAGTTTCCTAAAGCATTGGATACCGTTTCGTGTGTAACAACACTTGGTAAAACCGGTATACTTGGGGCTTTATCTGTAAATATGTCATTTAATTTTTTACTTATAACTCTAATATATTCATTCATCTTTTCGTGTTGATATGGATAAGCTGTTTGGAATTCATATATGTCATCTCGTGATACTAAACCACGGCCATAAATTTTAGATGGATATTTCTTCTGAACATTTCCTAAAATGGATGAATAGTCACCTGTATCATTAAATTGTAGTACTATATTTTGTTTAAAGTTTTGTCTTAATTTATAACGAAGTGTATTAGTATTGTTAGCCGTTACTATGAAAACAATACCGTATTTAGCACCTTCTCTTGTTAAAATATTAAAATCTTCTTCATGATCCTCATAACTTTCAACATAGGAGTCATAATTATTTATAATTACTATTAACATTGGTAAAGTTTTTCCACTGTGTTTACAATAAAACTCAAAGTCACCATTATAATCAACAAATAATTTTTTTCGGTTATCTAACTCATATAACAATTTTTTATATAAGTTATTAACCTTTTCTTCTTGAGAGGATAAAATTACATCACCTACTTGCGGAGCGTTGTTATATGCTCTTAATGTTTCCCCTCCAAAATCTAGGATATAGAAATTTACTTCTGATGGTGTATGATCAACAATAGTTGAGTAAATTAGGGTTGTTAAGAGTAACTCTTTTCCATTACCAGCTGAACCATAAATAATGGTGTTTCCGTCAGCACTAAGTGATAATGTTAAAATATCTTGTCTTTGATTATTTGGATCATCTAGTTCACCAATAATAGGATTAATTACGCCTTTTTCAGGTAAATAATTATATTTTTGTCGTAGTTTTTCTACATAAATAAATTCTGGAATTTTATCTAACCATAGTTGTTTTACGGATATATGTCGTTCATCTGAAACTTTTATAAGGTATTTAATAATATTGGTAATCTCTTCACCTTGTGGTTTTACATCCAAATCTTTTTTTATTGTATCTAGACTCTTTACTACATTACCAACATTATCAACTATATTGATTGTTTCATCTATCTTTTTCTTTCTCTTTTCTGTAGGATAGTACTTTGCTCCTGTCCATGCTGATTGACCTAAAGCAAATAACTCATTATAACCAACTTGTAAATAGAACCTACCTGTTTCTTTTAAAGAGGCAGCATCTGGACATTTTATCATATCCATACTGTCTGATTTATCTTGAACTTTTAAACATACTCTAAATTTTGAGTTGGACCATATTTGATCATCAACTACACCGGCTGGTTTTTGGGTGGCAAGAATCAAATGCACTCCTAAACTACGTCCGATACGGGCTGTAGAAATTAATTGATCCATAAATTCTGGTTGTTGGCTCTTTAGTTCGGCAAACTCATCTGAAATTATAAATAAATGAGTAACTGGTTCTTGGACTAGTCCTTCTCTGAAGAGGCGTTGATACTTATAGATATCTATGGTACTTTCATTTAATGCATCTCTTGCATCATTAAATATTCTTTGTCTTCTACGTAATTCACTTTGAATAGATGATAAAGCTCTGTTCATTTCAACTGTATCAAGGTTTGTAATACTACCGGCTAAGTGTGGTAACTTCATTCCAGTTTCTTTATTTTGGAAGGCCCCCGCTAATCCTCCACCTTTATAATCGATTAAAATAAAACTGACTTCATCTGGGCTATAATTAATAGCCATTGATAGAATATAAGTAATAATAAATTCAGATTTTCCGGATCCTGTCATTCCGGCTATTAAACCATGTGGACCATAGAATTTTTCATGTAAGTCTAGTTTAAATAATTCACGGTTTTTATCAACTCCTATTGGAGCTTGTAGAGATTTTGTAGGATCATTGTTTTTCCAACGATTAGTGATATTTAATTGTTCAACTTTACCAACATCATACATTTCTAAGAAACTAATCATAGTTGGTAAATTACTATTTTCTTTAGCTATTTCTATTGGAATATTAAATAGTGTTTCACTGCATTTATACATATCAATTTCTGTGTTATAATCCGCTACAAATTCTTTTTGTTTATTAGAAACTAACTCATTTTCAAATAAGCCTGACATTTTGTCTCCAATACTTATAAAACTGTGACACTCATTAGGTAGATTTGTAATACGATTATTAATGATCATCAAGCTGTACCCAATATTAATCTCTTGATTACAAACATCTTTAATAATTTCTAATTCACGAATTGCTTTAAAGTTATCACTTATTATTAAGTAATATGGTTTATGATATAAGTAATTGGAATTATCTAATTCTCTTGTTCCATCTTTAAATTTACGGGCTTGGAACTCTTGCTCTAAGTGGAGAGATAGTTCTTTTGCTTCATCTTGATTAGTTGCAAAATAACGTATTGTTTTAGAGTTATTCCAACAATGAGGTAAAACTTTTAAATAATCCCAGCGATTAGCGTTTTTTTCGTTGGTAAATAATATTATTTTTAAATCTTCATAACTATGAAATGTCATTATTTGGAGTAGTAGCCCATCTATAAAACTATTTTTTTGAGCTCCTTCTCCTATAATGGCCGTAATATTATGATTAATTAAAGAAAAGTTTATTGGTACATTTTCTAACTCTTTTGACTCTCTACCTAATGAGAAAACTAGTTCTTGAAGATTATCGTCCTCTAAGGTAAATCTTTCTTCCGGATAATTTACTTTTCCATTAAAGTTAATATTTCCTATGCCTATGCGTAGATTTAGAAAGTCACTTTGATCAATTTCTCTTTCCCATAAATTTCTTTTTCTATTTAATACTATTTTGGCACATTCATCTAAAGTAATATTATTTTCAAGTAGAGCCTGTTTTTGCTTTTCCATTTCGTTTTTTATAGTTTGTCTTTTTTCTTCAATATATTCTGTATATTTTTGTTGACGTAACTCTTCCTTTTTCTTTTGTTGTTTTTTCTGATATCTTTTATTCATTAGTGGTAAGAGTATCATTGCAAGCAGCATTGCGAAACAAGTAATAAGGGTGGGAAGTGATGACTTTATGGTAGAGTTTCCCGCTACTAGGTTTGACACAGAAGTGTATCCTGTCATGAGCGATGTCATTCCCATACAAATCATTGGTGCGATTACATACATTATAGGGGTATCATCTTGTTGTTGCTTAGCTGGTGGGGCATCTATGTTAATGTCTACTTGTTCTATTCCAGCTTTGAAACGAGGAGACCTAAAAAAATAATCCTCTTCCTTGAAAAATTCTACATTTTCCTCTAAAACGTTATCATCATTAATTATTGGTTGAACAAGTGGAGTTACAGGTAAGAAAAAGGAGGGAGCTACCTTTACTAACTTTCCTATATTGTTAATAATAATAGTATTATCAAGAACTATTATTTTAAGTCCCATAATGAATATGATATCTCCGTGGTCAAGATGTTTTTTTTGAGTCAATTCATTATTTACGTAAGTTCCATACTTGCTTCCCAAATCTTCAATGTACCAGTTTGAATTACTATAAGTTAGGGCCGCTTGGGCTTTTGAAACTAGCGGATAATTATAACTTATTTGACAATCAGGACTATTACCAATTATAACTTGGCAATCACCTTTAACCTTTAATTTGCTAATGGATGCATCTACTGATGGTGAACAATATAATAAAATATAACTATTGTCAGAATTAATACGTAGAAAATATAGAGAATATTCCCTAAGGATAACCGAATCTAACTCTTGATTATTTACAACAATTTTTGTTTCAAAATTACTTTTTAGGCGCCATGCCCCATCATCTTCTTCTACATTAACCAAGTTTCTAACATTACCTAGATTATCTAAATCGGTAATCCAGTAGTTTCCTTGAACTGTAGTAGGGAGATGAAAATTATAAATTTTTGTCCTTTTTATCAATCTAATAATCATATTTATTACCCCATATTCTCTTATTGTTACTATATCATATTAATTATATCTTTTTTATTTGTTTTTAGCAAGGTATAAAGAAAAAAAGAAAAGCCTATAATTATTTGTTATAGACTAATCTTTCTTTTTTTTATAATCAAAATGCTTACATATTGTTACGCTCTAAAAAAATTTTATCCCCAACCTCTAGGTTAATAGCGTAAATATCATCTTTTTCACAAGTAAATATTAATTTTTTTGATTCATCTGTAGGAGTGTTTTCTTTGTCATTAGTATTATTGTCATTATTTTTTTGATTATTATTATCATTTTCTTTTTGACCATCGCTACCATTATTATTAGAGTTTTGGTTCTCTTTTGGTACACTTTTAAAAGTATATCCTTTTGAGTCTAGTATTTTTATAGAATCATCTATCCAAAAACAATCACTTGGATTTTTGCCATTGTTTATTACCCAATAACCTTTTGAATTAGCATGCCAACCTGTTCCAGTAAATTTTCCTTGGCCACATTCAATATGGCAATGGTTTCCTGTAGCATTTCCTTTTGTACCTTCAAAATAAAACTTTGCTTTTTGATTAATTTTTTTACCTATAAATAGATTACTTACATCATTGGCGTGAGCAAACATAACTGTCATATAATCTATTGTTCCATCAGGATATTCAACCTTGTCTAAACTTTCTAACCATACTTCATTGGCATCTTTAGTATATATTTTTTTTATGATACCTGTGAAAGGCGCTAAAATATAGTCAATTCCTCCATCCATTCCAGCTTCATCAATAGCAAAGCTATCAATATGTGTTCCCACGTTGTGTTGTTGAGTAATACGCATATATGGACTAGGATAAATAGGCTTTTCCATCATTTATCACTTCCCGTCGAAATTATATTTTCTTTTGGAACCTCTACAACATTTTTATTTAATATTTCTCGGTAAGGTGTTAATTTTCCTTCTAATGATTTATAGATTGTATCTGCTCCTAAGAAGCTAAATACTCCTATCCATAGACTCATAGGAAAAGTAATGCTGGTAAAAGAAATGCAAAATAATAAGCCCATGACAATATTAACAAATAAACTATAAAAGCAAAGGCAACTGGAACAAGGAAAGTATCTTTTTGTTTTTTGAACAAATGAGCAGCTTATGGTACTTAGGGCAATTGATATTATGAGCATTTGCTCTAAAAGATTTATTTTTAACATAGTTCCTCCTCTTTATATTATATGAAAGGATGAAATTTATGTTACAAAAAAAGTGTTGTAAACCAACACTTTTTGATATTATCTCTTTGAGAATTGTGGAGCACGACGTGCTTTCTTTAATCCTGGTTTCTTACGTTCTTTCTTACGAGAATCACGAGTAACGAATCCAGCTTTCTTTAATACTTTTCTGTAACTATTTTCAGAGTCAGCAGGAGTTGTTGCATCATATTGTAATAATGCTCTAGTTATACCTAAACGGATAGCACCTGTTTGACCAGAGAAACCTCCACCATTTACTTTTGCATCTACATCAAAAATTTCTTTTGTATTAGTTGCTTCTAATGGTTGTTGTAAATCCATTACTAATACTTCATATGGTAGGTAATCATGTACGTCTTGACCATTTACTGTAATTTTTCCTGTACCTGGTGTTAATGTTACACGTGCAACAGATGTCTTTCTTCTACCAGTTCCAATATAAGCTTTCTTTTCTTTTGCCATTATTTAACCTCCATTATTTCTGGTTTTTGAGCTAAATGTGGATGTTCGCTACCTGTATAAACGAATAATTTCTTATACATTTGACGTCCTAATCTATTTTTAGGAAGCATTCCTTTTACTGCTCTTTCTACCATTTCAATTGGATATTTTTCTTGCATTTCTCTAGCTGTTCTTTCTCTTAATCCTCCTGGATATCCAGAATGATTATAATATTTTTTATTATCTAACTTATTTCCAGTTAGAATTGCTTTTTCAGCATTAATGATGATGATAAAATCACCACAGTCAATATTTGGTGTATAAGTTGCTTTATGTTTTCCTCTTAAGATATGAGCTGCTTTGCTAGCTACACGTCCTAATGGTTTACCTTCGGCATCTATAACATACCATTTGCGTTCTACTGTTTCTTTCTTTTGAACATAACTTGTCATAAAATTTTTCTCCTTTATCCATTCTAAATTAAGTTTTCCCACGACTTAATTTATGTGGGGATATTTCAATGTACCGATTATGATTATACTAAAACTTTATTAGAAAATCAAGTTTTTTCTTTTATTTTCTGGGCTTTTTTTAGTTTTTTCGGCATTTTATTCTTCTATGATGGATTCTTCTAGATTGTTGTATTCTACATTTACTAAATATAGACCTGCAGCAGGAGCTGTTACACCATTTTTCTTTCGGGATTTACTATCCAATATTTGTTTTACCATGATAGGATCTATTTTTTCTTGACCAACTTTTAAAAGCAATCCGACCATGTTCCTTACTTGGTAGCGCATGAAACCATTTCCTGTAAAGGTTATTATATATTTTTCTGGATTTAGTAAATCAGTTGTAATATCTGCCATAGTAATTGTTCTAACACAATTACTTTTATTTTCATTTTCAGTGACAAAGGCTCGATAATCATGAGTCCCAATTAAATATTTTATGGCCTGTTGCATCTTAGAAATATTTAAAACATAATTATATTGATAGACATAATTTCTTTCAATCGGACTATATTCTCCTGTATTAATAAGATATTTATATGTTTTAGATGTGACATTATATCTTGCATGAAAATCATCTTTTACAGAATATACTTTTATTACGTGTATATCATTTGGAAGATTACTATTTAAGGCCCTTTTAAGTTTATATGGCGTTATTGTTACATCAATATCTGTATGTGCATATTGGCTTAGGGCATGAACGTGTTTATCTGTTCTTCCTGTCGCTGTTAAGGGAGTATACTTTGAATTATTAATCTTAAATAATGCATTTTCCAATTGCTCCTGGATAGTATTCAAGCCTTTTTGACGTTGATAACCACAATAGTTACTTCCATCATATGAAAATTTAATTAAATAGCGCATATTTAACTCCTCCTATGGTTGCAAAAAAAATGAATATTAATATAGAAAATATTAAAGACAGAAGATCTTTTTTACTATATTCATAACTTTTATTGCAAGAATTAAAATATAATCTTCTTTCGAAGGTGTTGGTTAAATTTTTTAATTGAGTTACAGTTAACTTATAGTTTTGATTCCATGTTAGTATTATAGATTTATTATTAGTTAAGGTATTTTTAGTTTTTAAATTTTTCTGGTAATATTTTGGGAAATAAATGAGTTTTATAACAGTTTTTTTTAACTTGATGCTGCCTGAAATGGAATTAATAAAACTAAGTATTTGTCTTTTTTTTATATTAAGAGTTATCCACAGAATTGTGTCAATAAGTAGTAAAATATTACAAAAAAAGGTGAGTTTTCCACAAAAAGTGTTGAAAAGTGCTGTAAAAAGTGTTATTTTGGCAAGTTTTTTATATTTTTGGGAAAAAGTTGTGGAAAAAAGTACTAGCGATAATATAAGTTCAATAATACTATTTTTTAGAAAAAATAATGATAAAAATAGTAAAATAAATTGAGTGATTGTGAAATACGGATTTTTGCTTTTAAACATGTTTATATATGTCCTTTATAAGGTCACGTATATCACGGTGGAAATCTATTTTTACATTTTTTTCTTGTTTAGCTATTGAGGTAAACATGACTATATCTGGTATTTCGAAGTTGTGTTCTCTCATAAATTTGACATTTTCATATACTTCTTTAGTATTTCCTTCTAAAAGAATTGTATTGTTTTCAAGAAGTATTAACTTTTTTGTATATTGGTATAATATTTCTGAGTCATTAGTCGCAATGACTATACTTATATTAAATCTATCATTAAGTTGATCAAGGAGACGAGCGAGTTTTTTTTCATTCTTATTATCTAAATTGATAAATGGATCATCTAAAAGAATGAGTTCAGGATTACTAAGTAGAGCTGTTGCTATTTGTAATAATTTTTTTTCACTCGTAGATAAAGTAGAAATATTTCTGTTTAAATATTTGGGATTTAAGCCTACTATTTTTAGAGAATCCTCTAATTTCTTTTGAGGATCCTTAATATTTAATTTATAATATTGCATGAAATATATTAAATGTTCTTCTACCGTATTACAAAAGAAAGTATTTTCAAATGTTGTTTTTATAAGACTTACTTTCTTTATTAGTCCCCTTTTATTCTTTAATGTTTTTCTTTCATTATTATACTTAATAATTCCTTTTCCCTGAACTATACCATTTAAAAGTTTTAGTAGACTTGATTTACCAGAACCTGTTATACCCGTTATTTGTTTATCTTCAATGGTGAAGGTTAGATCTTTTAAATCTTTATATGATAATTTTTGTACTTTTATTTCCATAATTTATTCACCATTCCATTCATATCAAGAGTCATTTTACTAATTAAATCATAATCTTGCAGTTTTACACTTAAATCTATCATAAATGGTATTTTTAGACCTATTTTATTGATGATGTTATCTTCTTTTAAAATATCAAGAGGTTTTCCCTCCAAAGCTATTTTACCTTTATCTAGTATGTATAAATAATCACAATTAATTGTTTCCTCTAAATTATTAGTAGTCATAACAATTGTCATTTTTTCTACAGAGTTTAAATAGTTTAAAATATTTTCCATTTCATGTCTTTCAGCTTTACTCATCATTGTACAAAGATCATCTATAAACAAAACATGTGGTTTATGAATAACTGCAATGGCTAGTAAAACTTTTATTTTTATATTTCTATTTAACTCGTTGGGATTTAATTTTTCATACTTGGTTAGATTAAGTAATTTTATAATAAAATTATATCTTTCTTTTTTCTTTTCATCACTAATATTAATATTGTCTAAAACGAATAGTATCTCTTCTTTTACTGTATCAAAAAGAAAATCAATTTTTTCATTTAATATAACTATCCCTTCATCATAAAACAATTTATTTTTGTTAATTGATTCTAGATATAAGTCATTAAATTTTACAGTATCCTTTACTGTAATTAGGCCGCTTAATATTTTAATTAGTGTAGTTTTACCACAATTATTTGAACCTGAGATAGCAGTGATGGTATTTTGTTTTATTGATAAATCTAATCCATCAAAGATATTTTTATATTTTAAGTTTTTGACGCTTATTATATTTTTTTTATCCATTGCTACCACCTCTAATATTTAAACTTTATTATAATTATTTTTGAAAAAAAAGAAAGCTATTTTCTAACTTTTTTCTTTTGAATTTTATAATTTGCTTTTAATAAGAATTCATCCGATACAAATCTTGATATAAATTTTACAAATTTCATTTTAAAACCTGGAATAATTAGGCGCTTCTTTTTGAACATTTCGTCAATGGCATACTTTGCTACAAACTCAGGATCTAATGCTTTGACACCAAATTCTACATTAGCAACATTATTGAAATTAGTATTAACAGGTCCTGGACACAAAAGTGATATAGACACATTACTTTTTCGTTTTTTTAATTCATAATAAATTCCGTTAGTTAAACTACTCACATATGATTTAGATGCATAATATGTTGTCATAAGTGGACCACCAGGTAAAAAAGATGCTGATGAAGAAACATTTAAAATATAACCGCTATCTCTTTCTATCATGTCACGTAAAAATGATTTTGTTAATATGTGTAGTGCTCTGATATTAGTGTCAATTAATTCTAATTCTTTTGATATTGGTATTTTTTCATAATCCCCACATAATCCAAAGCCAGCATTATTAATAACTATATCGATATTTTGATTTCTTGTTACTATATATAACTCTTTAACCTTCTGTTCGTTTGGCAAGTCCATCACAATTATTGTTGACTTAGTGGGTAATTTTTTTTGTAACTCCTCTAGTTTTTCTTTTGAACGGGCTACTAAAATTAGTTCACATTTATGTTTGGCTAAAATTTTAGCTATTTCCATGCCAATCCCACTAGATGCTCCAGTTATTAAGGCTTTCATAATATCACCTCTTATGTTTTAATTATATCAATATTTAAGCAAAAAGAAAAGAAGTAGTATTATTTACTAGCTTCTTCTTTTTCAGCTTTTTTAGGAGCTTTTTTTGCTTTTTCTTCAACTTTTACTGGTTCTTCAACTAATTTTAAAATTACCATAAGTGAATCATCTCCACGACGTTCACCAAGTTTAAGAATTTGAGTGTATCCGCCATTGCGATTTTCATAACGTTTTGCTAAGTCATCAAATACCTTGCTTACGATTTCTTTATCATTGTTAAGGAAAGCTAATGCTTTTCTTCTAGATACTAAATCTCCTTTTTTTCCGTAAGTTATCATTTTATCAACGAATTTACGAACTTCTTTAGCGCGAATTTCAGTAGTAGTAATACTTTCATTTACGATTACTTGTTTAGTAAGTGTTGAAAGCATACTTCTTCTATGTTTATTATCGCGTCCTAGTTTTCTATATGCCATAATACATCCTCCTTCTTTTAGTCTTCATCACGTAATGTTAGGCCCATATCTTTAATTCTATCTAGAACTTCTTTTAATGATTTTTTACCTAAATTACGAATTTTCATCATATCTGATTCACTCTTATTAACAAGGTCTTGTAGAGTATGAATACCTGCTCTTTTTAAGCAGTTATATGCACGTACAGAGAAATCTAAGTCTTCGATAGAAGTTTCTAAGGCCTTAGTCTTAGGATCTTCTGTTTTTTCAATCATCATACCGCTAACATCTGCTATAGAAGATAAATCTGTTAATAGTTCAAAGTGCTCTATTAATATTCTAGAGGCTAAAGCGATTGCCTCTTCTGGCTTCATTGAACCATTAGTCCAAACTTCAAGAACTAATTTATCATATGTTTCATCTTGACCAACACGTGCTGGTTCAACTTCATATGATACTCTTTCAATTGGAGAATATGAAGAATCAATTGCAATTACACCTGGTTTTTTGATATCTAATAGTTTTTTATTAATTTCACTATCAACATATCCACGACCATTAGTAACTACGATTTCCATATTTAATTTTCCACCTTTACTTAAAGTGGCAATTACTTTATCTTTATTGATTATTTCAACATCTGGATCGCTTTCAATGTCACCAGCTGTTACTTCACCTTCTTCTGTTGCATTTAGATGAAGTGTTTTTGGTCCATTAGTATGGTTTTTAATAACTACACCCTTTAAATTTAAGATAATAGTTGCAACATCTTCATATACACCATCAATTGTTTGGAATTCATGAAGAACACCATCAATCTTGATACTACTGATAGCACTACCTGGTAATGAAGATAACATTACTCTTCTTAAGGCATTACCTATTGTATTACCAAAACCTCTTTCTAATGGTTCTAGTTCAAACTTTCCATAGAAATTACTTTCTACAGAATCTGTAATTTTATAAACTGGTTTTTCAAATTGTAACATGAAACTAACCTCCTTTAATCTCTATTATAACTCTTATCCACGTGGACGTTTTGGTGGACGGCATCCATTGTGTGGAATTGGTGTTACATCGTTAATTGATGTTACTTCAAGTCCTGCTGTTGCTAAAGAGCGGATTGCAGTTTCACGTCCTGGACCTAATCCTTTAACAAAAACCTCTACTTTACGCATTCCCATATCATAAGCTGCTTTACCAGCTGATTCAGCAGATAATCCTGCTGCATATGGAGTAGATTTTTTACTTCCTTTAAATCCTAATGCTCCACTTGATGCCCAACTAATTACGCTACCGTTTTTATCAGTAATAGTTACGATAGTATTATTGAATGTTGATTGGATATGTGCAACACCTTCAGGAACATTCTTCTTTACTTTTTTCTTTCTAGTCTTATAAGCCATGATTTAACCTCCTATCTATTAAACTTTCTTCTTGTTAGCTACTGTCTTACCTTTACCCTTACGAGTTCTGGCATTACGATTAGTTCTTTGTCCTCTTACAGGTAATCCTTTTTTATGACGAGTACCTTCGTAAGAATTAATTTCCATCTTAGTTTTTATATTCATATTAACTTCACGACGTAAATCACCTTCTGTTAAATGATTATTGATTTCATCACGAAGTTTAATTAATTCCTCTTGAGATAAGTCTCCTGCTTTTTTTGTAGGTTCAACACCTGCATTTTCGCAAATTGTTTTTGCTAAATTTCTTCCTATACCATATATATAAGTTAATGAAATTACGATATGCTTATCATTTGGTATATCTACACCTTTAATACGTGCCATTTTTATTCACCTCCCAATTAACCTTGTTTTTGTTTATGTTTAGGATTTTTCTTACAAACAATCCTAACTATACCTTTTCGTTTTACAACTTTACAATCTGGACAGATTGGTTTTACTGATGGTTTTACTTTCATAATTTTCCCTCCTATTATTTACGATAGATAATACGCCCACGTGTTAAGTCATAAGGAGAAATTTCCATCGTTACTTTATCACCCGGTAGAATGCGAATGTAGTTCATTCGTATTTTACCAGAAACGTAGGCTTCAATCATATGGCCATTTTCAAGCTCTACTTTAAATTTTCCACCAGGAATAATTTCTAGAACTTTGCCTTCCATTTCAATTGTATCTTCTTTTGCCATCTCTTCACTCTCCTGTTAATATCTCGTATCCATCTTTGGTTACAACTACTGTATGTTCATAGTGAGCTGATGGACTATGATCTTGTGTTACAACAGTCCAATCATTATCTTCAATATAAATTGATGGACTGCCTAATGTTAGCATTGGTTCTACTGCTATTACCATTCCTTCTCTTAGTAATGGTCCTGTACCAGCTTTTCCATAATTTGGAACGTCTGGTGATTCATGCACTGTGGTACCAACGCCATGACCACATAATTCTTTGACAACACCTAGATGATTCTTTTTGGCAAATTGCTCTATAGCATTACCAATATCACCAATTCGATTTCCTGGTTTTATTTGTGCTAAACCTATAAATAGTGATTCTTCTGTGTTTTTTAGCAAGGCCTCTTCTTCTGGAGTAATCTCTCCAACTTTATATGTCCAAGCAGAGTCACCATGATATCCTTTATAACATGCTCCAATATCGATAGTGATAATATCACCTTTTTTTAATTTTCTATTACTTGGAAATCCATGTACTACTTCATCATTTATACTAATACATAAAGTATATGGAAATCCTTCATATCCCTTAAATGAAGGGGTTGCATCTTTACTTAGAATAAATTCTTCAGCCATTCTATTTAATTCAGAAGTTTTAATACCTTCTTTTATATATGGCTTTAAATATTGATGTGTCTGATAAACTATGTTACCAGCCTTTTTTAAAAGTGCAATCTCTCTTTCACTTCGAATTGTTATCATTTTTAATCACCAACTTTCAAATTAATTATTATTATTAATAATTTTTTCTATATCGTTAAATATCTGATTAATTGATTGATTACCGTTTACATGATATAAAACCTTTTTTTCTTCATAGTGTTTAATAATTGGTTCTGTTTTAGCTTGATATGTAACGTATCTGTTTTGAAAGGCTTCTATATTGTCATCATTACGTTGTCTTAACTTGCCACCACATTTATCACAAACAGATTCAATTATAGGTTTTTTTGCTTCTTCATTAATATTGTAAACAGCATGGCAACTATCACATATTCTTCTTCCAGTTATTCTTTTTTCTAACTCTTTTTTATCTATGTCAATCGCTATTACTATTCCTATTTCATATCCTAATTTTTCTAGTATATTATCGTAAGCAATAGCTTGTTCATAATTTCGTGGAAAGCCATCAATAATAAATCCATTCTTACAATCATCTTCTGATAGTCTTTTTTCTATTAATTGATAAGTTATTTCATCTTTAACTAAATTTCCACTTATTAATGTTTCATGTACATAGTTACCAATTTCACTGTTTTCTTTTGCTATTTCTCTTAATATGTCACCCGTTGAGATGTGGGGAATTTTATACCGTTCTTCTATTAGTTCGGCTTGTGTTCCCTTTCCTGCGGCGGGTGGAGCAATAAACATTATATTTTTCATTTTATCTTCTACTATATCCTTTTTTATAATTTCTTGTTAGGAGACTTCCCTCTAACTGTTTATAAGTTTCAAGAGCAACTCCAACAACGATTAATATTCCTGTACCACCAATTGAAACACTTGTTGGTAAGTTTGAAACTGCAGAGAATATAATAGGTATTCCTGCGACTACAGTTAAAAATACCGCACCTAAAACTGTAATTCTAGATAATATTTTACTTAAGTAAGTTTCTGTTTCTTTTCCTGGTCTTACCCCTGGAATATATCCTCCATTCTCCTGTAAATTTTTAGAAAATTCATCAGGTCTCATTTGAATGAAAGTATAGAAATATGAAAACAAAAATATAAGTACAGTATACATTATAAAACCTGTTGGGGTTGTATAACTAATATACTTTTGAACAAATAATGAGAATCCTTCTTTGTTTATTGCTGCTGCAATAATACTTGGAATACTAAGTAAACTTGATGCAAAGATTACTGGCATTACATTTGCTGAATTTATTTTGATTGGAACATATGACTGACTTTGAGAATAAGAACTTGTTGATTTATTTGCATATTGTATAGGTACTCTTCTTTCTGATTCTTGAATGAAGATTATTCCTACTAATATTCCAATATAAATAAGTGTAAATATTATAAATTTTACAATACCAAGTACTGTTGTTTGAGCTGTATCAAAAGCAACTAAACTTTCAAAAGCTGTAACAAACATTTCTGGTAAAGTAGCAATGATACCGGCCATAATTATTAAACTGATACCATTTCCTACACCTTTTTCAGTTATTTGATCACCTAACCATAATAGGAAGGCTGTTCCAGCAGTTAAAACTGTAGATATATATAAATAATCTAGAGGATTTCCTGACTTGCCATAGAAAGCAAAGGCAAAGGCATATCCTTCGATAAATGCAAAAGCAATTCCCATATATCTTGTTATTTTATTTAGTTTTTGTCTACCAGTATGACCTTGTTTAGCCAAATCTGCAAAATATGGAAAAATATCCATTTCTAGTAGTTGCATTATAATAGATGCTGTGATGTAAGGCATAACCCCTAAAGCAAATATTGAAAATTTCTTGAATGCTCCTCCACCCATAGAATTTAATAACTCAAGGAAGCCTAAATTGTTACTAACATTTTCAGTACCAGGAACCCTTATTGAGCACCCAATGATGAATATTGCTAGAACAAGAAAGGTAAAATATATCCTGTGTCTTAAATCCTTATTTGTTGGAGTAAATAGTTGCTTCATGGTTTTGAACATACTAGATCACCTCAATTTTGCTACCTGATTCATTGATTTTTTCAATGGCAGATTTAGAAAATTTGTTAGCTTGTACAGTTAATTTCTTTTCTAACTTTCCTTCACCTAGTACTTTAATACCATCTAATTCTTTTTTTACAAGTCCTGCTTCTTTTAATAATGCAGGTGTTACTACTGTTCCATCTTCAAATACATTTAAATCTTCTACATTGATAATAGAATATTCTGTTTTGAATAAGGCATTTGAGAAACCTCTTTTTGGAATACGACGATATAGTGGTAATTGTCCACCTTCGAATACTGGGTTGATGCTACCACCACTACGAGCCTTTTGACCTTTTTGTCCTTTTCCACTAGTTTTTCCTAATCCACTACCAGAACCACGTCCAACACGCTTTTTACTATGAGTAGCTCCGATATTTTTTTCTAATTCATGTAACTTCATTATCCTAATATCTCCTCTACTGTTTTACCGCGAAGTTTGGCAACTTCTTCTGGTGTTTTAATTGATTTAAGTCCATTTATAGCAGCTTGTGCCATATTTAACTTAGTTCTTGCACCTAATGCTTTAGATACAATATCACGTACTCCGGCTAATTCAAGAACTGCACGAACAGATCCACCAGCAATGATACCAGTACCAGCTTTAGCAGGTTTTAAAATTACACGTGCAGCTCCACTAGTTCCAATTGTTTCGTGAGAAATTGTTCTTCCGTCAATTAGAGGTATTTGAATTATGTTCTTGTTGGCATCTTGAATTGCTTTTTTAATTGCATCAGGTACTTCGGCAGCTTTACCTGTACCTAATCCAACTTTTCCGTTTCTGTCACCTACAACAACTGTAGCTGAAAAACGTCTTTGACGTCCACCTTTGTTTACTTTAACAACACTTTTAACGTCAATTACTAATTCTTCAAGTAATTTTGCTTTAGGTTCCATGTTTTTCTTTTGCATAATACCCTCCTATTAGAATTCTAATCCATTTTCACGTGCAGCATTTGCTAATGCTTCTACACGTCCATGATAAAGGTAACCACCTCTATCAAATACTACTTTTGTGATGTTAGCTTTTTTTGCTTTTTCAGCAATACTCTTACCAACAACTTTAGCTGCTTCTACATTACTTCCATTTTTTAAGTTTAAATCTTTATCTAATGAGGAAGCAGATACTAGAGTAGTTCTTGTTTCATCGTCTATAATTTGTGCATAAATACCAGCATTTGAACGATATACGCTTAATCTTGGTACTTCACTTGTTCCCATAATTTTATTACGAATACGTTTATGACGAATTAAACGCATACTATTACGAGATTCTTTTTTTATCATAACCTTTATTCTCCCTTCCTACTATTTAGCAGCTTTCTTTCCTTCTTTACGATTAACATGTTCACCTTTGTAACGAATACCTTTACCTTTATAAGGTTCTGGTTCTCTTACCTTACGAACATTAGCCGCAAATTCAGATACTTTTTGTTTATCAATACCATGAATAGTAATTTCTGTATTACTTTCACTAGTAACTGTTAAACCAACTGGTGCTTCCATTACAACTGGATGAGAATAACCAGCATTAATAGTAATTTTATTACCACTAACTTGGAATCTATATCCAACACCAACTGCTTCTAAACCTTTATCATAACCTTTAGAAACACCTGTTATCATATTACTAATTAATGAATTTGTAGTACCTTGCATTACATTAGCATCTTTACTTGGTTTAATTTGTTTAGTTAAAACAACACCATCTTCTACTACAACACTAACAAGTTTACTAAATTCTAAATTAAGTTCACCCTTAGGTCCCTTAACATCTACAACGTTTCCGTTAACACTAACTGTTACGCCGTCAGGAATAACTAATTTTCTTTCACCTATTCTACTCATAATAACTTACCATATATAGGCAAGAACTTCGCCTCCTAACCCTTTAGCTCTAGCTTCTTTATCAGTCATTAAACCTTCAGAAGTTGAGATTATAGCAATACCTAGTCCGTTTAGAACTCGAGGAATTTCATCCACTTTAGCATAAACTCTTAAACCAGATTTACTAATTCTTTTAAGTCCAACAATAACTCTTTCTTTTTTAGGACCATATTTTAATGTTAAAGTTAATTTATCACCATTTGTATTTTTTTCATATACATAATCAGCGATATAACCTTCACTCTTAAGTATTTCAGCAATACCTAAAGTCATTTTAGTACCTATAACTTCAACAGTTGCATATCTCATTTGATTAGCATTACGAATACGAGTTAACATATCTGCTATTTTATCTTGTACAAACATTATTATATCTCCTTTCTACCAACTA
>OLPF01000356.1_pt1 | contig 51222 bp, 44 predicted proteins | sample 1673121 | NCBI WGS metagenome assembly OLPF01 (sample SAMEA3136756, study PRJEB25190) | human gut metagenome
AACGCTTGCCCCCTACGTATTACCGCGGCTGCTGGCACGTAGTTAGCCGGGGCTTTCTCCTTAGGTACCGTCACTTTCTTCTTCCCTAAGAACAGAAGTTTACAACCCGAAGGCCTTCATCCTTCACGCGGCGTTGCTGCATCAGGCTTTCGCCCATTGTGCAAGATTCCCTACTGCTGCCTTCCGTAGAAGTTTGGACCGTGTCTCAGTTCCAATGTGGCCGATCACCCTCTCAGGTCGGCTACTGATCGTCACCTTGGTGGGCCGTTACCTCACCAACTAGTTAATCAGACGCAGGCCCATCCCTGACCGATAAATCTTTGGCCGATGAAACATGTGTTCCTTCGGCGTTATGAGGTTTTAATCATCGTTTCCAATGGCTATCCCTCTGTCAGGGGCAGGTTGCCTACGCGTTACTCACCCGTCCGCCGCTGTCCTTTCCCAAAATCAACCGAAGTGTCAATTGAAAAATTCTCGCTCGACTTGCATGTATTAGGCACGCCGCCAGCGTTCATCCTGAGCCAGGATCAAACTCTTTATAAAATAGTATCTGTTCAGCTTTCGCTGCTCAAATCAATCCTGATTTAAGATGACGCGTTCGCGTCTCGACTCGTTTCCGAATCATTATTGTTTGTGTTTAGAATTGTACAGGGACATCCGATTACAGTGTATGACTTAAAGTCATTTGTACATCGTTTGTCTCTTATACTGATCTTAGACGAAATCTCCATCGAAATGTGTTCCGTCTTTGACCGGTTCTGCACTATGAAGTTTTCAAGGTTCTCGCTGTCTCATTCGAAACAGCTTATTCATTATAGCGCTTCAGTTGACTCTTGTCAAGCACTTTTTCAAACTTTTTTAAAAAGTTTTCAGTGCTCACGAGCGCATCCAATGCCACGAAAGGCTTGGAGCCTGCACGCTGCGCCTCCGAGAAGCGTTTGCTTTTCGGTGACGACAAAATAGAATTATACTCGCGTTACGGGCACTTGTCAACAACTTTTTAAAACTTTTTTTAAAAAGGTTAATTGTAAAAGTAACTTCACAGAACTGAACGCAAAATACAGTCCATTGTAAATTCTGAGGCTATAGTAATTCTCCTCTTCTGTCATTCGATTCACAGTTTAATTTTCCAACTAAAAAAAGAAGCGGGACATCCGGAGACGTCCGCTTCGATTTGCATTTGCGTTTTTCAATTGTGGTTTTCACTTCACCTTACCAAATGCCCATCACGTGCTGCATCAGCAGGCTCACGGCGGTGATGCCGGCCCAGCACACGGCGCCCAGAGCGATTGGCTTTCCACCGGATTTTACCAGTTCCACCAGGTTGCTGTTCAGACCGATGACGGCCATGACCATGGTGATGAAGAATTTGCTCAGTTCCTTCAGCGGGGCAAAGACTTCCGCAGAGACACCCGCCATACCCGCAAGGGTTGTGATCACCGAAGCGATTACGAAATACAGCAGGAACATCGGAAATGCCCGCTTCAGGCTGAAATTGTTTTTACCGGAGCCGGAAGATTTGCGGGCGCGGTGGATGGCCAGACCCAGAGTAATCGGGATAATCGCCAGCGTCCGGGTGAGTTTAACCGTTACGGCTTTGTTCAGAGTTTCGGCGCCCAGGTTCCACATGCTGTCCCAGGTCGCGGCAGCCGCGGTCACCGATGAGGTGTCGTTGATAGCCGTTCCCGCGAAAATACCGAAAGCTTCCCCGCTGTGGGTATCGAAGCCGATGGCGGCGCCCAGCATCGGGAAGAAGATGGCGGCCATCACATTGAAAAAGAAGATGACGGAAATCGCCTGAGCGACCTCCTTGTCGTCAGCATCGATAACCGGTGCGGTGGCGGCGATGGCCGATCCGCCGCAGATGGAGGAACCCACGCCCACCAGAGTGGAAATATTTCCCGGAATGCGCATTGCTTTGTGGAGCACCCACGCCAGAATCAGCGAGGTGGCGATGGTGCTGATGATAATCGGAAGGGACTGTCCGCCGGTGCGGAGAACCACGCCCAGGTCCATGCCGAAGCCCAGCAGCACGACCGCCGTCTGCAGGATGTACTTGGAGGTGAATTTAATTCCCTTCTTCGCTTTTCCCTGATCCTTCCAAAACAGGGCGATGATCATGCCCAGCAGGATTGCGATTACCGCGCTTCCCACCACCGGAAACTGTTTCCCGATGAACCATGCCGGCAGCGCCAGCAGGAAGCAGACCGCAAAGCCCGGAGCTTTTCCTTTAATCGTATTACTCATTTTACTCTCCTTAATTCGTCCTATGCCGCCCGTTTCGCAAAGCGACCTTTCTATTATATGCCGAACCGGAGGCCTTGTAAAATCATATTTTGCGAATGCTCCCTGCCACTACCGAAGTCACTGTCTTTGATGTATAATGTTCATCGTGTCCGAAAGATTACAAAAAACGCATATAACATATAATATAGAAGGAAGAATCTCATGAAACAATTCTGGTCCAAAACATCCACGCTGGTCATCACCGCCATTTTCTGCTGCACCCTGTGGAGCAGCGCCTACCCGTGCATCAAGGTCGGCTATCGCCTGTTCTCCATCGCCTCCGGCGACGTTCCCGGACAGCTGTTTTTCGCCGGCTGCCGTTTCGCGCTGGCGGGAATCCTGGTGATTCTGGCGGGCAGTCTGCTGCAGAAGAAACTGCTTTTGCCGGAGAAATCCGATTGGAAGCCCATCGCTGCGCTGGCCCTGTTCCAGACAATCCTGCAATATATCTTCTTTTATATGGGCCTGGCCCGTGCCTCGGCGGTGCGCTCCTCCATCATCAACGGGACCGGCGCCTTCGTGGCGATCCTGCTGGCGGTGTACATGTTCCGGCTGGAGAAAATGACGCTAAAAAAATTCATCGGCTGCTTCCTGGGGTTTTCCGGGGTGCTCCTGGTGGAGACCGTCGGTCAGACGGTGAATTTCGGCTTTGCCTGGAACGGGGAGGGGTTCATCCTCCTTTCCGTGTTCGCTTCCTCCATGGCGTCGATTTTGATTAAAATCTTCTCCCGAGACCACAACCCGGTGCTGCTTTCCGGTTGGCAATTTTTCACCGGCGGACTGACCATGGCCATCGCCGCCTTCCTCTTCGGCGGCCGAATGACGGTGGGAACCCCAACATCCTTGCTGCTGCTCCTGTACATGGCCTTCATCTCCTCCGCTGCCTACACCCTGTGGGGTGTTCTACTGAAATACCACCCGGTGAGCCATGTGACGGTGTTCAACTTCGTCACACCGGTGGCCGGCGTGCTGCTCTCTTCTGTCATCCTGTCGGAACACGGCGTGCTGAACGGCTCCGTCCTCATCGCTTTGGTATTGGTGTGCGGCGGAATCCTGGTGGTTTCTCGGGAATAATTCATTGTGCAAAATATTGCCCTTGATTCCCCGCGGTTGTATAATTCAAGCGATGTTGCAGTTCATAAGGGGATGGACGGAACATCTATGACCAAAAGAAAATGTTTTTGTCGGAGGATTTACAGGGGGTATTGAGATGACTCAACGAAAAGCAGAAGCGCTGATTGCGCTTGGACTCACTTTACGGGGAACGTCGCTGCTGTTCAGCAAACTGGCCATGCAAACCATTGGGCCGTTCACGCTGTGCGGCATCCGTTTCCTGATTTCATTCGCAGTGGTAGCACTAATCTTTCACAAGCAGATTCGCAGTGTTACCAAAAAGGAAGTATTGCACAGCGCAATTGTGGGTTTCCTCTATTTCTGCTGCATGGCGTTTGAACTCTTGGGACTTCGGACAACGCCGTCCTCCACAACTGCTTTTATTGAAAATACGTCGGTGGTCATCGTGCCGCTGCTGGCGGCCATCGTATATCGCCGGCTGCCGAAACGCATGGATATCCTGTGTGCGCTGATTGCTCTCGCAGGCATTGCATTCATGACCCTGAAGGGCAGCAAGCTGGCATTTACGCCGGGAGAGCTGTTGATCTTCTGCGATGCGGTAAGCTACGCGATTACCGTTGTGGTCATGGATATCGTTACGGTGGACGACAACGCGCTGAACATCGGAGTTTTCCATCTGTTCTTCATCGGATTCTTCAGCCTGCTGGCGGCGTTCGCCTTCGAGGATTTCACCATCCCGACCTCTGCGCCGGAGTGGGGTGCGATTTTGTACCTGGCACTGGTGTGCGGTGCCATCGGTTTCACGATTCAGCCGGTGGGACAGAAATACACCACGCCGGAGCGAGCCAGCCTGTATGTGGCGACCAATCCGCTGACAGCGATTATTCTGGGCGTTATTTTCCTGGGCGAGCGGTTCACCTTCCTGGGAATCATCGGCTGCGGATTAATCCTGCTGAGCATTTTCCTGCCGGCTGCGCTGGAGAACGGACTGGCGAGGAAGAAGGCGTAGCGAACCCTTCTCAATGCAGATGCTCTTCACGAATTTGCGGGCCTTCCCGTCCTTCGGGAAGTACACCTCCAGGAAATCTCCTTCGTTGGAGCGGATGACGCCCACGCCGAAATTCCGGCTCCGGACCTCCGCTCCCGGGACGAATTCCGCCGCCTTCTCCCGGAACTCTTTGGAATCCATCCGGAACACGCTTTTTTGTTTGCCGCTGCGGTCCGGCAGTTTGCCGAAGCATTCCCGCAGGAACGGGGAGGAACAGTCTCCGTAATCCGGAAGAATCAGTTCCTCCCGGGCACGGGTGATTGCCACGTAGAAGATGCGCCGCTCCTCCTCCCGGTCGTTTTCCGAGGAAGGAAGCACATCCCTCACGGCGTCCACCAGGATTACCCGGTCGTACTCCATTCCCTTGCTGCCGTGAATCGTGCTGAGAATCACTTTGGCATTCGCTGACTCCAAATTCCCGGTGCCGGCGGAAATCATCTGCTCCATTTCCCACAGCTTCTGCAGGAAATCCGCAATGGTATCCGCGGGTTCCGCAAGCGCTTCCAGCACGAAAAGCTTTTCGCTCTTCTCGTTCCGGTACCGAATGCCGGTGCGAATCATTTCCAGCGCCTCTTTCGCGTTATTCCGAAGGCGCATATCCCGCAAGTTATCCCGAAGAATCTGAAGGTCTTCCTTCTTCTGCCGTCCCAGAAGCGGTGATTCCGTCAGCACCGCCAGGATGGGGTCCTCTCGCCGAAAGTCCATTCGCCGCACCGCGTCTCCCACTGCGTTTTTCGAAATCCGGTAATTCAGCTTATAGTAAATTCGCCAGAACAGCTCGCTGTCCGCCGGATGCATGACGAATCCCAGGATATCCTTCACATCCCGCACCACCCGGCTGCTGAAGAACAGGGTGTCCAGCCCCCGATTTCGAAATGAAATCCCGGCATTTCTCAGGTGATACATCAGAGGGATGGCGCTGTCATTATTCCGGTAGAGCACCGCCGTTTCCCGCTCCGGATCCTCTCGAATCCAGTCGGCAATCTGCCGATACTGATCGGACCGCCACGCCACCGGTTCCACCCGAACTCGGCCGGAAGACTCCGCCGCGGGCTTCATGTTTTTATCGTATCGCTTTCGGTTGTGCCGGATAAAACGATCCGCCAGGGCCACGATGTCCTTTCCGGACCGATAGTTGGTCTCCAGCCGATGCACTTTACCCCCGGGATAATGGCGCTGAAAATCCAGCAGTGCCTCCGGGTACGCCGCCCGAAAACCGTAAATGCTCTGATCTTCATCCCCCACCATGAATAGATTTCCCCCGTCCTGCGTGAGAATCTGCAGAATCCGGTGCTGCAGCCACGAGGTATCCTGCGCCTCGTCCACCATCACATAAGGATATTTCCGCCGGTAATGGTTCCGCACCCCCGGCACCTTCTCCAGGAATTTGCAGGCATACACCAGCTGATCGTCGTAATCCATGGCATTCTGCGCCTTCATGCTCCGGATGTAAGCGTCATACAGGGGTTTCGCCGGGTAATCTCCGATTCGAAGCTTCTCAATCTCCCCCTCCGAAAGCTGCATGTTTTTGATATAGGTGATTTTCTGCGCGAACTCCCGGATGTCGCTCTCCCCGGGAAAAGAATCTCCCGCCACGCCCACGAGAATCCGGCGCAAAAGCAGCCCGGTGTCCGTCAAGTCTTCCGGTTTCTGCCGTCCCGTCTTGTCCGCATAAAAGCAAACTACGCGGTAGCAGAAGCTGTTGATGGTCATAAAATCCACCCGATTATTTCCGTACTGCCGCCGGAACCGCTGCTTCATTTCCTCCGCCGCATTGTTGGTAAAAGTAATTACCAGCACGGAGGTGTCCGGCACTCCGGAACGAAGCAGGTTCTCCAGGCGGGCCAGAAGCGTGGTGGTTTTCCCGCTTCCGGGCACAGCAAGAAGCAGCGAGCTTCCGCTGCAATCCGCTGCGGCCGCTCGCTGCTGTTCGTCTAAATGTGTATTTCCGGTGAATGAGGAATGATTCATACCTCTCCGTCTCCCTGTTAATTTTTTACAATCTTTCCGTACAGGAGTTTCGATTCCAAGTCAATCTCCTCTGCGTGCTCGTCCAGAGTCTCGCCGGCAATTTTCTTGTAATCCGCCTCACTGGTCGCTCCTCGGTCTTTCATCAGCTGCTGCTTCGCCGCCTTCATCTCCTCGGAAGAAACGTAAATCTTCTTTTTTCTGGAAATGGAATGGAGAATCAGTTTCTCCTTCACATTCTCCTTTGCCAGCTTCTCCACCTGCGCTTGGAATTCCGATTCCGTAAAATCCGACTCCTTCAGGTATTCCTTATACGTCAATCCGTATTCCTTAATCCGCTTGTGGTACTGACTGGTGATGTACTTCTCTTCCCGCTTCAGCTGCGCTTCCGGATACTTGCTTACCTCTGCGGATTTCACCAATTTTTTCCATTCCTTCGCCGTCAAGGTATCTTCCTCCGGCATATCGAAGGACACGTACCGATCCAGCAACAGAATATTGTATCCGTTATAGCGGTTCAGCGTTGCGCTCAAAAGAAATAGAAGGAATACCAGAAACACCAGCATTCCTACTATAATTTTCTTCTTCTTGGAAAGCCGGCGAAAACGGGAATGTTCTCGCCATTTCTCGTGTGCGGATGAAAGGTGGTCACGAAGGCTAGTTCTTTCCGGAACTTGTTGTGACATCGTTGCTTACCTCCTTATCAATCAGTCGCACCTTGTTCGTCTTCTCTTTGCTTACACCGGAAAGTTCGGTGTCGTTCTGAACGGCCTTATCGATAATATCGGTCTTCTTGTTGTTCTTCGGGGTCGCCGTCGCAATGACCTTGTTTTCTTTCACCGTAGCGACCTTCACCTGACTCTGTTCGCCGTTCAGGAACACTTCCGTCCGGTTGGTATCCACGTGCTGCCATTCCTCACTGTTGGAATCTCTGTAGAATACTCGGTAGTTACCCACGTTGCTCTCCGCTGCGGTGAACTTTACTTGGGTCTTTCCGTTAACCTCCGAAGTAACCACATCCGTTACCTCATTGGCTCTCTCTTCTTTCTCGATGGTCTTGCTGCCAATCCGGAACGGAACGCATTCCGTATATCCGCGATACTTGCCCTTGCCCTTTACGATGACATAGCCTGTGCCCTTGCGGATGTTCTTTGCGTACACCAGAGTGTAGTCCTGATTCTCCGTGAGCTTCGTCACGCCATCCTGAACGGTCACTTCCGGCTCCACCGGATTGCCGGTATACGCCAGCTGCTCGTAATCCATGGTGGCTTCCATCTTCTTGTTGCCGTTGGTGTTTTTATTTTTCGGAATGTACATATAGTTGGAGTCCACTCTGCCCCGAATTCCGGAGATGCGGTCGATGCTGCTGTACTGCCAGTAGGTATAATCTTCCGAGGAAGTGTTGTTAATATTGTACTGCGCAATCCACAGCTCGTGGCCGTCCTTCACCAGCTTCGCCACATCCACACCGGACGTCTTAGACGTCAAGCTCTGCGACACGTACAGGCAGGTGGTATATCCGTGATCCCTGCAGTAATTGAGGAACGCGTCGGCAATCAGGGTCAGCTGCTTCCGGGCATTGGCGGATCCGCCTTCCGAAACCCAGCCTGCATACGCCGCATCCAATCTGCCGTTGGAGAACTCCATATCCATTACAATCGGAAGCTCCAGCTTTTTGCCCTCGGCATACTTGCATACTTCCTTTGCCTCGATTACCGCTTCTTCCGTGGTAGTCGCCTGGGAGTACCAATACACGCCCCGGGCCACTCCGGCCTTTGCCGCCTCGTCCATATTCTTTTCATAGGTGCGATCCTTAATCATTTCAAAGGAATTCTGTCCGGTGGCTCCGGCACGAACAAATGCATAATCCGCTCCGGCATGCTTCACCTTCTGCCAATTGATGTTTCCCTGCCATACGGAAACGTCAATTCCATAGAAAGCGCGGTTAGACGACACCTTGCCCGGCTGGCGCACGGTGTCCTTCGTTGGGAGAGCATACGTCGGAAGAGTCGAAAAGACCATGATCATCACTACGATCACAGCAACAGCAATTCTTCCCGCTTTCATTGTTCCGATAAATCCTCTCAACATCCACTGCCTTTCTATCCTACAAGTGACTTCCTATAAAATGACCATATTATTATAGCATACATGAGGCGGTTTTTATGATGAAAATATGATTGAACCTGCAATTTCCTTTTCAAAGTTTTTATATTCCTTTAAGTTCACTTTAAGTTTTTTTCAGTATATTGGTACTATCAAATGCAACACGACAATGAAGGAGGATTCCCCATGAATAATAATTTCAACGAATCCAACACCGACTTCATTCTGATCAATCCGAATGACGAGAATCGGGATGACCATAAAAAAAACCGACCGCCTCGGCAGAAGCGGCCGAAAGAACATGCTTTTAGGAAACGGACCATCGCCACGGTGCTGAGCTGCGCACTCATCGGCGGCGCATCCGGATTTGGGGGTGCTATGATTGCCGAGCGCACCGGCGCTGCTACCCTGCTGGAGGGGAACGGCGGAGACCGGACGGTGAGTGTGAAAAACGTGAATACCGGCAAGAAGATGACGGCGGCGCAGGTCTACGCCAAGAACGTGGATGCGACGGTAGGAATCTCCACCAAATCCACCACCCGGAACATGTTCGGTTACTCCACGGAGTCCGCGGCTTCCGGTTCCGGCTTCATCGTTTCATCCAATGGATATATCGTCACCAACTACCACGTAATCGAGGGAGCGGATTCCATCACGGTTTCCACCAACAACGGCAAAAGCTACGAGGCGACGGTGCGGGGCTACAACGAAAATTACGATGTAGCGGTGCTGAAAATTAACGCCACCGGGCTCCGAGCGGTAACACTGGGCAAGTCCTCCGATGCAAACGTGGGGGACGAAGTGGTGACCATCGGAAATCCGCTGGGCGAACTCACTTTCTCACTGACCTCCGGCGCCATCAGCGCCCTGAACCGGGAAGTGACTTTTTCTCAGAACAACACCATGAAGCTGATTCAGACTGACGCGGCCATCAACTCCGGCAATTCCGGCGGCCCGCTGTTCAACCTGTACGGAGAGGTCATCGGCATCACCAATGCCAAATACTCCTCCGGCAGTTCTTCCTCAGAGGCGTCCATCGACAACATCGGGTTCGCCATTCCGATTGATGAGGTGGATTCCATCATTAAAAATATCATCAAGAACGGAACTAAAAACAGTTCCGATTCGTCCGGCAATTCCGGAAGCAACGATTCCTCATCGGATTCCCGTTCCGGAAGCAGCGGGCAGTCTCAGGACTCCTCCGGAAGCCACCACGGCAGTGTTCCGGATCAGGATGACAGCTGGGAAGATTCCATCGAGGATTTCTTCTCCACATTCTAGCTTTCCATCCGGGGGTGCACAGGCGGCAACTCCCATGGATATATATATTTTCCTTTCTTTGGCGAGGCCGGCATGCAAATGCCGGTTTCGTTTTTTGTCATTTCTTAAGATTTCCGAAAGCTTTTCTTAATTTTCACCTGCCTTTCTTGATATCCTCCCGGCAATAGTGTAAGGTTATATCAATTCAAGTTGAACATGAACGGGATTCCGTTTCCAATAACGAAAGGAGTATTATATGAAGAAGAGATTAATATCTGTGATTTTGCTGAGCACACTGGTATTGCTGTGTGCCTGCGGTTCTTCCTCATCCAAACCGGAGGTGACCCCATCGAAGACGGTGGATCAGTTTCTCAAAGGAATTCAGGATGAGGATCAGGATGCTATCAAAAAGGTATACGAAGAGAGTACCTTTGATCTGGGTGCCGAAGCTTGGGACGACGACGATGACGAAGAAGGCATGGACACCGCAATGAACAAAGTGCTCACCGACGATTTCTACCCAAGACTGATCGATTTCGAATACAAAATCGGTGAGGAAGAGATTAACGGCGATGAGGCCACGGTAAAAGTAGATATCACCACCTACAAGATGGGCGACGCCTTCGTGGCCGGTTTCAAAGATTTCTTTGCCGGAGCCATGGATCTGTACAACTCCAACGCTTCCGACGAGCAGGTCAGCAAGGTGATGAGCGAGAAGCTGCACCGGCAGATTTCCGCACTGAAGAAGAAGGAATACAAGAAAACCGCTACCTTCCACCTGATGAAGGAAAAAGGCGTATGGGTTGTGGAAGACATGGACGACGACAAGAACGAAGCCGCTCTGAACATCCTGTCCGGCGGAATGCTGGATGCGGAGAACTCCATCGACCGCATGACGGATGACTAATCTATATTTCCTATAAAACACGAACCCCCGGCAGCAGGTACTTGCATAATCGCAAGCCCTCTGCCGGGGGTTTTCAATTGTTTTTTATCTTTTCCTGCAGGAACGCTCCTTGCTGTAATCCACCAAGGTATCGCTGCCCCGGCCGCTTCGGACGGTGGAAACACTTTTTACCATGTACCGCCCCTTTACAATCTTCCGCTTGCGGGTCAGGTTCAAGGTTCTCCCATTGGCCCGCCCGGTCCACCTGGCCACGGTGGTCCAGTGACCTTTCGAAGATTTCAGCAGGTACACCGTAGTGTACAGCGTGGTCTTCTTTGCGGCACCCTGATTCACCCGGACCCGAACATGCGCCCGGTCTTCCCGAATCCGAAGGCGGGTATCCACCGAAATGGAGCCTTTTTTTGCCACATAGACCTTATCCGTATGAGTCTTTTTATGTTCCGGCCGGTCGCCCTGACTGCCGGCGAAAACCGGCGCGGACATTGCGGTCATCAGTACAACAACCAGTGTGAATATCAGCAGGTTCCGCTTTCTCATTGCTGCACCCCTTTCTCTTTACTAAGCTACACATTTACTAAGTCACGCACATACTTGCCTTATTCTACCATGAAGGCGCGGGCTTTCAAATAAATTTTTCCTATAAAAAGATTATTCACTCGCCAAATGGGTTTCCGGACGGCCTTGTTGGCGTGACCCGACGGTGGATTAAGGCTTTGCCGGGAGGGCGACGCCAACATGGGCGCCGGCAGCGCGGGAAAGGGCGGGCCTTGTTGGCGTGGCCCGACGGAAAACAAAGGCTTTGCCGGCAGGGCGACGCCAACATGGGCGCCGGTAGCGCGGGAAAGGGCAGGCCTTGTTGGCGTGGCTCGACGAAGGATTAAGGCTCTGCCGGGAGGGCGACGCCAACATGGGCGCCGGCAGAGTGGGAAAAGGAGGATCTTGTTGGCGTGGTCCGACGGAAGACAAAGGCTTTGCCGGCAGGGCGACGCCAACATGGGCGCCGGCAGCGCGGCAAAATCCGGGCCTTGTTGGCGTGACCCGACGGTGGATTAAGGCTTTGCCGGCAGGGCGACGCCAACATGGGCGCCGGCAGGGTGGGAAAAGGAGGATCTTGTTGGCGTGGCCCGACGGAAGACAAAGGCTTTGCCGGGAGGGTGACGCCAACATGGGCGCCGGCAGCCAGTTCCGCAATGCGGTGGTCCTGGGTTTCCCCGGGTTTCCGAAAATGTTTATAAATCCGGATTAACACGCCGGCAGCAGCGGAAATGGACACGATGGCACCGGCCACCCATAGCACCCCCGCCGGGGTAATAATAATTTGCGTATTCACTTAATCACCTCCTTTCTCTTCTAGAGCTGTTTTTCTGATTTCATTCTTGCTCCTTTCATTTTTTCAAATAAAAAACCGCCTTTCGGCGGTCAACTAACTTATTCATCTTCTAACAGCCTTTTTTCTACGGCTTTCCATATGTATTCACTCATGCTTTCGCCTTTTTCCTTGGCTTTCGCTTTTACGATATCTTTCTTTCCTTTGGCAACCATGATATTGATATGGTCATAATTTTTTCGGTTGTATTCGTTTTGGTATTTTATTTGGTCAAACTTTTTTTCGCTTGTCATTTTTCCCGTTCCTGTTATAATAATTATAGGTTTTGGGGGTGCCAGTGGCAAGCCTGACACCCTTGTTGATTCAGAAGTTCAGCTTTTCAAGCTGGGCTTCTTTTTTTATTCTTCTTCTCTTTGATTTGCTCCGACGATTCTTCGGATTAATTCCAGAATTTCGTGTTCGCTGTGCCCTTTTTCATCGCACCATTCAATAACTTCCTTGATTTCTTTTTTGTCCATCTCGTCCATGATAACCTCCTTTCTATGCTTGCCCATTACTCGCTGATTCGTTTCCTTATCAACTGTCTATATTATATATCATATTAAGTAATATGTAAAGCTTGTTTCAAAATATTTTGAGAAAATTATGAATCCTACGCTCCGCCGCCCGGTTGCGCGCCGGTGCCGCTACCGCGGAAAGGGCGGACCTTGTTGGCGTCGCTCGACGGAAGACAAAGGCTCTGCGGGCAGGGCGACGCCAACATGGGTGCCGGCAGCGCGGGAAAGGGCGGGCCTTGTTGGCGTGGCCCGACGGTGGATTAAGGCTTTGCGGGCAGGACGACGCCAACATGGGCGCCGGCAGTGCAGGAAAGGGCGGGCCTTGTTGGCGTGGCCCGACGAAGGATTAAGGCTCTGCGGGCAGGGCGACGCCAACATGGGCGCCGCCAGCGTGGGAAAGGCAGGTCTTGTTGGCGTGGCTCGACGGAAGACAAAGGCTTTGCCGGCAAGGCGACGCCAACATAGGTGCCGGTAATCAGTCATCGCAGAAGGGACGGTTTCTTCGCCCCATTAGAAAGAAAAGGGCGAAGCCGCCGCACATGAATTGCGACTGCTCCGCCCTCTACTTGCTTAATTGTCCGGCAGGTCCTACTTATCGGATTTGTTTGCCTTCTTTACCTCGTCGGTCTTGAAGATGATCTTGCTCTCTCCACTCTGACCGTCCTGCTTTCCGCCGATGAAGGAACCATCGGAAGCAGCGTCTACCGTTGCCTTTGCCCGGTTCACCATGCTCTTAATATCCGAATCCTTCAGGGTGGATACCAGCTTCTGGATTCCGGTCTTGTTGAACGTTGCCATTCCGCTTGCCAGAGTATCCGCACCATCGGACAGATCCTCGGCACCTTCTGTCAGCTGACCCATGTAAGTCACCAGCTTTCCGGCTCCGGCATCTACCTGAACTGCGCCTTTTGCCAGCTTTGTGGTGCCGGCATCCAACTTATTCACGCCGGTTACCAGGCTGGTCTTATCCTTGGTATCAACCTTGATTCCCTCCTGCAGGCTCTTGAGACCCAGAAGTGCGCCCGGATGGAATTTTCCGTCCTTGTCGGTATATCCGTTCACGCCGGCATCCAGCTGTGCGGCACCGTCTTTCAGTCCGTACACAGCCTTCGACAGGCTCGGAACCTTTGTACTGCCTACATTGACCGCGGTATCCAGCGCCTGAGTTCCGGCCTTCAGCTCATCCGCACCGTCCTGCAGCTTCTTCAAGTCATCATTGGAAGAAGATGTAATACTCTGATACATTGCCTTCGCCGTCTGATTTGCGGTAGTAATCTTCTGCTTGTCGGTATTTACCGAAGAAACCGTATCGTTTACGTTTGTCTCGTATGTTCCCAACTTTTCTTTTGCATTCTTCAATGCATTGATGGTGTCCTGATCTCCGGAAGCCTCTGCCGCTTTGATAGCTGTTTCCAGAGCGCTGTCCACATCGGCGGAGGATGGAGCGTTTACCTTCTCGGTATTCACGCCGTCCAGATTGTCGCTGATGGATTTCGCAGTCTTAGCCAGCTTGTCGTTCTGTGCCGCAATCGTTTCGCCCATCTGCTTGATTCCGGCATCCACCCGAGCTGCTCCGGCACTGAGATTCTTAGCGCTGCCGTTATCACCGGCCAGTCCGTCCGCACCGTTCACGCTGGAATTCAGCGCCTCCGTTCCTTCTTTCATCTGAATGATCCCGGAAGACAGGTCCTGAGCACCGGTTACCAGCTTATCCGCACCGTCGGACAAGTCCTTCACGCCGGTCTTCAGGTCTCCGGTTCCGGTCTTCAAGTCCTTGGATCCGGTCTTCATGCTCTCGGTGCCGTCCTTCAGGGTTTCGGTTCCTTCTTCAATCTGAGCGGAGCTGTTCGCCAGCTTATTGGCACCCTTGGCCAGCTTGGAACTTCCGTCCACCAGCTTTTTGGAAGCATCGGACAGCTTGTCCAGTGCGCTTTCCAGCTCGTCAATCTGACCGGTGGCGTCATCTAATTTCGTGGTATCCACATCATTCATGAAACCGGAATCCGCTACGGTGTAGGTTCCGTCGATTTCGAAATTCGTGGTCTTTGCGTTGATGGTTACGTGGTCCGGAATGTCCAGCTCGTCAATCTGCAGGTTGTCGCTCATTCCCGGAAGAGCGATTCCCACAACGGCGGTGCTGTTTCCGTCGTTTACCGCCTTACCGTTGTTTACGGTGACGTTGGTGAAGTTGTCGTTGCTCAGCACGACCGCACTGACGATTGCGTACGGACGAGTCAGGCTGTAGCCGTTTTCTTTTACGCTGTCGTTGATGTCGTAATCGAAACGGATTTTTACATTGCCCTTCTTGCCGGCGATTTCATCGGCGGAAACCTTCGTGCCGTTCAGATAGTAGCTGACCTTTACTTTTACCGGAAGCTCCCCGTCGTAGTCTCCGGTGTAGTGGATGTCCTTGCCCTTTGCGGCCCACACCAGCTTGTTGCCGTCCCGGCTCATCTTCTCGTCGCCGGAGGTGTTCTTGATATTCTTCAGGTTGGAGTAATCGCTGAGGTTGTTGGACTTGCCCTCATTCTTCAGCCACTCGCTTACCGAAACATCAGTTGTATTGCCATCGGCATCCATTACCGCGTACACGGTCTCGGATTTGTCGCCGGTCTGTGCGGTCTTCAGCATCTCCGGGAAGTTCTCATTGATGGACTTCTCCGTATCTGCATGGACTGCATTCATCTGCGGCACATAAAACAACGCTGTGCTGCATGCCAGAACGCCCGCAAGAATCGGGGCGCCGATTTTCTTGATTTTGTTGTTAAGCTTTCTCATTGTTCAATCCTTTCATGCCCCTTGTAGTTTTACAAATGATACGATCGAATGCCATAAGCATGGATGGCAGCAGGAAGATTACCGTAATCATACTGATAATCGCACCTCTGGCCATCAGTGAACACATGGTGCTGATCAGGTATACATTGGAATACTTCGATACGCCGAATGTAGAGGCGAAGAAGCCCAGCGCACTGGTCATAATCGACGGCAGCGATGTTCTTACGGCGATATCAATGGATTCCCGTTTGCTCAGCCCACCCATTCGTTCGGTCTTGTACCGAGTGGACATCAGTATCGCATAGTCCACCGTGGAACCCAGCTGAATGGTGGTGACGCATACCGGAACTAGGAACGGAAGCTCCACTCCGGTGAACCCACAGATTCCCATGTTGATGTATATGGCTAACTCGATTACAAGTATCAGTATAAACGGTAGTGATATCGAGCGCAATACAAAGAAAATAATCAGGAATACCAGTCCGATGGAAATCCAGTTAACGACCTGGAAGTCCTTAGACGTCAGCTGAATCAGATCCTTCGTGGACGGCGCTTCACCGATAACCGATCCGTTTTTATCGTACTTGTGAACGATACTGTTGACCTGTGTCACCTGACGATTTACCTCATCGGTAGAAATCCGATACTTCGAGTTCACCAGTATCATCTGGTGCTTGTCGGACCGCATGGAAGTGTTCAGCTCATCCGGAAGCATGTTCCGAGGAATCGCAGAACCCAGCATTCCGTCCACACCCAGAACGCTCTTCACGCCCTTCACGTCCTTGATTTCCTCACTCATGGCCCGACCATCTTTCGCCGACATATTCGCATCTGCGATGATGATATAGGAAGTATTGATTCCGAAATCTTTCGATAGCTTCTTATTTGCAGTGTAGAACGGAACCATCTCTTTATCGATATCCTTGCCGTCTCCCACCACCATCTTCGTCAAATCGTAAGATGTATTCGTGTGAGCATATCCATACAGTGCCGGAGCTAACAGGAGTCCAAAGCACAGGATGTAAATTCCATACCGAGATGTGAGCTTGTGAGACAATCTGTCGGCACTTGGGATTAAGGTCTTGTGACGAGTCTTCTGCAATGTTTTGGTAAAGAACAGAATCATCACCGGCAGCACCGTAACGCTGCACACTACACCAAAGACAACGCCCTTCGCCATAACCAATCCAAGGTCCATGCCCATCTTATAGGTCATGAAGCACAGTGCCAGAAAGCCGGCAATTGTCGTAACGGAGCTTCCTGTCACAGAAATCAACGTTGCGTTGATAGCCTCTGCCATGGCCGGTTTCGGCTCTATTCCGTCATCCAGCTTTTCCATATAGCTGTGCCACAGGAAGATGGAATAGTCCATGGTCACGCCCAGCTGCAGCACCGCCGCGATGGCTTTGGTGATGTAGGATATTTCACCGAACATGATATTGGATCCCATGTTGTACAGAATTGCCAGTCCGATACTCAGCAGGAACAAGAACGGTGCCACATAGGAGTCCAGCAACAGCATCATTACCAGAAGGGACAATGCTACTGCCACCGCTACGTACTTGATTTCTTCCGTCTCTGCAATATTCTTCAGATCCAGAACCATGGATGTCATTCCGGCAACATACGTATCCTTGTTGCTCATCTTTCGAATCTGATCCACGGCATTCAGCGTATGCTCATCCGAAATTCCCGTATCGTAGAATGTTACCAGCATCGTTGCATTCTTATTATCAATATTGTCCTGCACCACCTTCGGATACATGGAAATCGGAATGGATGGATTCACCACGTCCTGCAAATTCACGATGGATTCCACATGATCCACCTTCTCAATGTCCTTCTTCAGCTTCGTCACATCATCCGTCTTCATATTCTCCAGAACGAGAATGGAGAAGCCGCCCTTGTGGAACTCGTCCATCAAAAGGTCTTGACCCTTTACACTTTCCATATCGCTCGGGAGGTAGGACAACATATCGTAATTAACATGAGTCTTCGCCATTCCGATTGCTGACGGAATGATTAAAATCAATGCTATTACGAGGATTGCGTGTCTCAGCTTCACAACTGCTTTGCCGAATTTCATCTCTTGCATCCCCCTATAAAAATAGTTTCGCATATCTAAATTGACCGACGGTCATTTCATCTGCCAGTATACTAGCACAGGAATGACCAGTAGTCAATATTTGAGATATAATTTTTACAAAATCCCTTTGTTTAATTTTCAAAACACTTTATATATAAGGGGTTCACACACTTGACCGTTGGTCATTTTATTCTTGACGAATCCTTCACTTAATGGTATATTATAGAAAAATCGGTAACGTTAAGCCGAACGGATCTTTTTTTACCAAGGGTGTAGTTATGACAAAAGTGGATATGAAGAAAAATAAAAAACGCCAGGACATCCTGGACGCGGCCTACGAGCTTTTCACCACGAAGGGCTTCTCCAGCACGACGATTATGAACATTGCGCTGAAAGCCGGAGTGGGGAAGGGCACGTTCTATCTCTATTTCGACAGCAAGGAGGCGGTGCGGGATGAGCTGATTGTGATCAAGGCTTCTCGGATTCTCACCAAGGCCGTTAACGCGATGGAGGAAAGCCTGGGCGCCAATCGAAAGGTGGGGGTGGCGGACCGGTTCATCTTCGTGGCGGATTTTATTCTGAATTATCTGTCGAAAGATCTGACGTTGCTTCGGTTCGTATCCAAGAATCTCAGCTGGGGTCTGTTCCTGAACAGCCGCATTGAGGAGAAGAATTCCGATGTCATCAATTTCAAGGATTTCATTTCCCTGCTGATTGAGCGGGACCACGTGCACCTGAAGAATCCGGACATTCTGATTTATACGCTGATTGAAATGGTGAACTCCACCTGCTACAGCGTCCTGATTAACGAGGATCCGGTCAGCTTCGAAGAGTACAAGCCGTACCTGTATCACTGCATTCGGCTGCTGATTGATGATGCCCGAGAGAATTAAGTGTTGGCTCGGTAAGATACATGTGATATAATACGACTCGTTCTGCCGGTTTCCGGCGGAAACGAACCGGCAGATTCCATGGGGATGGCTGTGAAACATCCCGGACACAACGTGGGGTCTGCCGCCCAACCCGAATACGAGAAATTTGCGATATAGTGAAGGAGGAGCATTTGCCGGTGCAAACGCTCCTCTTTTTGATTCTCACTTTTTTATTTCATCGCCTGTTCGATTAAGTCGTTCAGCGCTTTTTTCTGCTCGTCGGATGTGATGCTGCCCACAATCGGCTTGCCCACAACTTTTCCCTTTGAATCAATTACATAGGTAGTAGGGAAGGAGTACATCCCGGAAGTCAGTTTCCCGGCGGCACTGTCGGACTTGAACCAGATGTTTTTATACGAAACGCCCTTTTTCTCCAGAAGCTTCTTCGCATCGGCAATGGCTTTCTTGTCCCCATCCAGGGTGTACGCATTCACTCCTACAACCTCGCCGCCTTTTTTCATCAGCTTCTTGTTCAGAGCCTCCATGTCCTTCAGTTCGCCCACGCAAGGTTTGCAGGTGGTGAACCAGAAATTAATTACCGTCACTTTGTTGCCGGAGAACAGCTTCTTGCTGCTAACTTTTTTTCCGTCCAGGTCCTTTCCCTCAAAAGCAGGGAACTCGTCCATATTTCCGGAATCCGCCGGCACGCTGGTGCTTCCGTCCTTGCACGACGTCGAGCCGTTTTCCTTAGCTTTCTCCGCCACTTTCGGATATTTTTCTTCCAGCATGGTCAGCTTCTCTTCGATTTTCTTAATCTCCTCCGCTCCGCTTTTCAGCGTCTTCAGCTCGTCCTCCGTGAATTTGTCCTTCGCGGATTCGATGGTGTCCAGAAGGAATTCCCCGTAATTCTTTCCGTCCTCCTGCAGGGTCATTCCCTTGTCCGCTTCCATAAAGACTTTTTCCCACAACTTCTTGTTCTTTGCAAAAATCTGATTCTCCTGTTCCATCAGCTCCTGATACATGGCAACTGCCTCGTCCAGATTGCTTGGTTCCTTGCTGTTGCTGCTTTTCCCGCTGCACGCCGCCAAGGACAGCATCAAAACCGCCGCCACCGCCAGCATCATCATTTTCTTCATTTTCGTCTTCATTTTTCTGTCTCCTTTTTCATTTCTTTTCCGTCACTTCCGAAGCCGCACCCATAGGCCAGGGCATCCACAGGGCATACGGTGACGCATTTTCCGCACCGAATGCACTCCCCGTGATTCGGCGTCCGGGTGATGTCCACGTCCATTTTGCACACCTTGGCGCACCTTCCGCAGGAAACGCATTTCCCCCGGTCCACTTCAACGCCCAACAGGGCCACCTTGTTCATCAGTCCGTAGAAGGCGCCCAGCGGACACACCCACTTGCAGAAGGGCCGGTAAAACACCACGCTCAATATTCCTACCGCCATCAAGATAATCAGCTTTCGGGTAAAAAGAGTTCCCAAAGCGCTGCGGATTCCGGCATTCACTGCTGCAAGGGGGAGGGCTCCTTCCAGCACGCCTTGCGGACAGATGTACTTGCAAAAATAGGGATCGCCCATTCCCACATCGTTGGTCATCAGCGCCGGAAGCAGAATCACCGTTCCGATCAGCACCGCATATTTCATATAGGTCAGGGGCTTCAGTCTCCCGGTGGAAATCTTCCTGCCGGGGATCTTGTGCAGCAGATCCTGCAGCCAGCCGAAGGGGCACAGGAATCCGCAGACAAATCGTCCCAAAAGCACACCCACCAAGATCAAGAATCCGGTGATGTAATAGGAAAAACCGAATTTTGAGGATCCCGCCACGGCTTGGAATGCACCGATGGGACAGGCCCCGGAGGCCGCCGGACAGGAATAGCAGTTCAGTCCGGGAACGCACACGGCTTTTCCGCCGCCTTGATAGATTCCACCTTTGAAGAAGTTGGAAAGGTGGATGTTCGAAAGGAGGGTGGCACCCGCCTGAATCCATCCGCGCATGCGGCCGGTAATTCTCGAGAGGTTGTTTTTATTTTTACCCAATTCCCACACACTCCAGACATAATCGTATGGCTTTGCCCAGCACCAGTTCCGCCTCGCCCCGCATCGCGCCGAAGCACATCATGCCGGTGCCCGTGGCAACCAACAGCAGGCGAGCGGCGTTTTTTCTTCTTCTGCTCATATCTCCTCCTTTCCTTTACGCCTCCACTATAGCAAGCCGGATATAAAATCTTCGTTAAGAAAGGAAAGTTAACGGAAATTTTATACGGGTAGGGTATAATATAGATAATCGGATGAATGTTTGAAAAAAGGGAGATTTGTTATGCGTATTCTGGTGGTTGAGGATGAGAAGATTCTGTGCGACACGATTGTTCGCAGCTTGAGCCGGTTGGCGTACAGCGTGGATTCCTGTTATGACGGGGAGAGCGCCATGGAGCTTCTGGCCGTTGAAAATTACGATTTGATAGTGTTGGACCTGAACCTTCCGGGGGAAGACGGCATGACGGTACTGAAGACTCTTCGGAAAAACGACGACCATACGAAGGTGTTGATTTTGTCCGCGCGGTGCGATGTTATGGATAAAGTGGACGGCCTGGATGCGGGAGCGGACGACTACCTGACGAAACCGTTTCATCTTGAGGAACTTGCGGCAAGAATCCGCAATCTGACCCTGCGGCGATATACTAAGAACGATGTGGTCCTGACCTGTGGCAAGCTTTCCTTTGATACGAAGGCGCGACGGGCGGCGGTGGGGGAGGAGATTCTGTCACTGACGAGAAAAGAAACCGGAATCCTGGAATATCTTATGCTCCACCCGGGGCGGCCGGTGAGTCAGGAGGAGCTGATGGAGCACGTGTGGGATAACAGCGTGGATCGTTTCAGCAATTCCATTCGGGTGCATATTTCCGCGCTGCGTAAAAAGCTCCGCCGGGCGCTGGGATACGATCCGATTCACAATCGCATCGGGGAAGGGTATGTAATGGAGGACCGAAAATGAAGAAAATATCTTTGCAATGGCGCATCACGCTGATGACGGCGATTCTTCTTTGTGTAACCTGCGTGGTGATGAATTGCCTGATTATCTATTCCGGAAAACATTATATGGATGTGATTGGAAGCGGGATTTCCGCTTATAGCAGTAACGATGCAAGCCGCGAATCCAGCGCCGGAAAATTGGATAAAAAAGGAGAACCGAGTGCAGGTGCGGATTCCTCAGGGGAATCGTTTAATCCCGAAAATGTCGACCTGAATCACGAGCTCACGATTATCGTGGACAGCGCGCAGGAATCCTTTGGCCTCACGGGCTGGTGCATTACGGCCTTCATGACGCTGCTTGGCGGCGTGCTGGCATATTTCGTCACCGGCCATGCGCTGAAACCGCTGCGCACCTTCACTTCTCAGATTGAAATGGTGCAGCCGAATAATCTGTCGGATATGAAAATCAGCGAGGATGTACTTCCGGAGTTTCAATCCTTCAGCAAATCCTTCAATAGCATGATTCGTCGATTGGATGAGGGGTTCTCGGCCCAGCGGCAGTTTACGGGAAATGCAGCTCACGAATTGAGAACGCCTCTTGCATTGATGCAGGCGCAGATGGAACTTTTTGCCCAAGAGCACCCTGTGCTGCGGCCGGAGACTCGTGATTTTCTGAAGCTGCTGCAGGAGCAGACGGAACGTATGTCCCAGATGACAAAAACCCTTCTGGAAATGAGCGAACTTCGTTCCGTTCCTTGCGAGGATGAGATTGAGCTGGCGCCGATGATTGAAGAGATTTATACCGACCTTGCGCCGGTGGCCGAGGAAAAAGGAGTATCGTTGAAATGTGAGGGGAATGCCCGGATGATCGGAAGCGACACCTTGGTCTACCGGATGCTTTTCAACCTCACGGAAAACGCCATCCGGTACAATCGTCCCGATGGCGCCGTTACCATTTCCATCACTGGCGATGAAAAGCTTATTCAGCTCCGCGTGGCAGATACGGGCCTCGGAATTCCGGAGCAGTACCGGGAGAGCATCTTCCAGCCGTTCTTCCGCGTGGACAAGTCCCGGAGCCGGGAACACGGCGGTGTCGGGCTGGGGCTTTCTCTGGTCTGGGAAATCGCGGCGCTTCACGGCGGCGCGGTGACGGTAGAGGAAAGCTCGGCGGCCGGCACCGTGGTTCTGGTGACGCTGCGCAGGCAAATCTAATAACGTTATCTACATATTATGTATTTACTCTCGTATGCCTAGAAATTTGAAGACGATTCACGCTTTTTGACAGAAATACAAGAAATACAAGAACAGCGTGAAGTCACCTCGAAATTCTAGGCATATTTAATTTTCATCAATACTGAAATACAATATCTCCCGGATTCCATATATGGATAGTACTTGAAATGGGGTCACATCCATCAATCCATAACAAACCCTCTAATACCGTGCTGCAATATCCATATGTTTCTGTAATAATCTCAAATTCTGCATCACCATATTCCTTGATAAATTCTTTTATTCCATATTTTCTACCCGAAAAACGCCCATCTTCTAAGCTGTCATTGAATACTAAAACATTGCATTCTTCTAAATCAATACCTTCAAATGCCATACTTGCTGGATAAAATTTTTCCGAATCGTTAGTATACTCAAAAACACTATCTAAATATATAACGAGATAATCCTCCGCACATTCCCACTTTATTATCCTACTATCGTGCAAACTGAACGGTATATTGTCTTCAATTCTTTTGATTACCTTCATAGCTACGCTCCTTATGTGCAGTTTGTTCTTTCTTCCGAACTATCCCTGCACCAGCGTGCCGCCACAGCTGGAACCGGCACCGGCCGTGCATCCGTAACAGTGGGGAGCAAACCGAATCTTCCGCTGAAGCGAATTAATTTTTCCCCCAGCCAGATCATAGACGGTCAAATCCCGACCTTCGTTCCGGCACGGCATTTCCATTACCTGATTGAAATCGCAGTCATAGATTCTTCCGTCATAACCCACGCTGATCTGATCCCGGCACATCATTTTTTCGCAGGCCTCCGGGTTGAATGCATCCAGCAGCATATCCATATACTGCTGATAAATTCCGTTCCGCAGCAGGTGACAGCCGTACCGGCCGATTGGATTGTTGGTCACCGCATACAGACGATTGAATTCCACCCCGTATTTTCGAAGCTCCTTCCGGTACAAATTCTCCAGCTCCTCCTGATCCGGCGGCAGAATATCCCGCTGCGGATTGAACACCAGGTTCAGCTCCGGTTTCTGCTCACCCGATGCCTCACTTTCCGTTTCCGCACCGTAGCCCACAGCATTCAGTTCCCGAAGCACTTCAATGCTCTGATGGAACACGCCATCGCCCCGTTGACTGTCCGCCTCCGATTCACTGAAATTCGGAAGACTGGCAATAACAGTTACCCCCAGCTCCCAATATTTCCGAACCAAGTCCCGATATGCCGGCGCCTTCAGAATCACCAGGTTGGTCCGAACCATCACCCTAAATCCCAGCCGCGTCGCCTCTTCGATGAACCACCGGAAGTCCGGCGCCATTTCCGGCGCCCCGCCGGTGATATCGATAACCTTGAAGCCATACCGCTTCCCCGCATCCAACACCGCTTGCAGCGTCTCCCGGGAAATCACTTCCTTCCGGTCCGGGCCGGCGCCCACATGGCAGTGCTCGCAGGACAGATTGCACCTCTTTCCCACATTCACCTGAATCGTGGACAGCTCCGGCCGCGTCTCCAGATACTCCGCCTTCGGAACCATATCCTCAAAATACATAATCCGCGCCATCGCATCTTCCAGATCCTGGGGTGACGCCGGTTTTCCTTCCGGATAAGCCTCTTCCCGGTACGCGGGTAAAACCATGAATCCGCCCAGGAGCGCGTTTCCGATGGTGCAGGCCGGACCGTTCAGAATACGGTTGCGATAGGAAACCTCTGCCGGAGAGTTGTGTTTCCACAGCCGATCAAACCACTCCACATAGGCCGCCTGATCATAGCGAACGGGAACCGCTTCGATATAAAGTCCCTTGTATTCCGCCCGGTAGATGGCATCCTCATCCGGCGTCGCCGCAATTCGGGTGAGCACGCCGAACTGCTGTCCCTCAAAGGTGGGAAGTCCCGCCGCACCGTTATTGATTACCACACCGCCCCGGAGTTTTCCGGCGACCGCCGCACAGGTATGGGTGGTAGCGAAAATATCGATTCCGTTTTCTTCCATAAAGTCGGACAGCTCTCCCTGGCGAAGCACATCCTCCAGCTGCTCGATGGCACAGTCCCAGCCCCCCAGCAGCTTCTCATCTCCATGAGTGATTCCGATTTTGCAATCACCCACCTGAGCGACCATGTGAGCCGGCCGATCCTTTAGCTTCGCAATCAATTCCGGATGTTTCCCGATTTCTTCCTTCATCATATGGTGAATTCGGTTGGAGCGGCTCACGCTGGCATCATCGGTGCAATCCGGATAGGCGCAGCCGCAGCCCACGCCCACATCTTCCGTTCTTCGAACCTCTGCTTCCACATTTCCAACCATTGGAATATATTTCTCCGCACCGGCTTCTACCCGGGCAAATTCCTCTGCCGTCCGGTCGAACCAGTGCATGTCGCCGTTGAACACCATGCCCACCCGGCCGCCTTCGCCCAAGCGTTCCTGTTCTTTTACGAACATTGCCTGTACTGCATCCATGGCAAAGGGGTTTCCGTACAGTCCGCCCACCACCAGCAGGGTGTCGAAGGTGTGCGCCGGGGAAGGGGCCGCAGACCATACCGCCGGATCCAGACGGTAATCCACCGGACATGCTCTTCCCGCATCTTTGAAATTATGTCTCGCGTAACTCGGAGTTGTACAACTTGCCATTTTTTCCTTCTTTCTTTTCTCTACTTCAAAATTGCCTGACGGAGGTTCTTCAGATCCGCCGCATCCGGATGGGACAGGGCCCGGTCGAAATTATCGATTAGCTGATCCAGGTTCGGTGCCGCATCCGGCTGCGCCTTCATCTTCACATACCGATCCCGAACCGCCTGCTGCATCTTTCCCTGGCACATGAATTCACCCACCAGGGTATTGCTCTCATCCATCGATGCCTTCACGTTATTCAGCACCCGCTGAAAATACGCATCCTCCACGCCAAAGCCGGCTGTTCCGAATAAAAATACGTTTTTGTTTCTCAGATTCTTCAGGGCATTTAAGGCTGCCTCATCCGCATTGCCCTTGTCCGTCCAAAAGCCCAGGTATACCGTCTTCGCTTCCGGAATTTCCGCACCGGCTTCGCCGAAGAATTCGCAGTCCTCTTCCGGCAGCGCCGCCCGAATTGTCTCAGCCAAAATCCGGGTATTTCCGGTTCTGCTGCTGAACAAAATTGCATATTTTTTCATCTGTCCTCCTGTATTCGAATGATTTTCTCGCTATCATAATTGACCTACAAAACATACCTATCCGCACCCGCCGGCGCAGATAGGTATATTCTAATATCTATTGCTGTTTTTTTCAATTAGATTGCCGACTCGATGCCTTCCGGGTCGATGTCTTCCCATCCGGCGGCGCTGCGCTCTGCATCCAGAGCCGCGATTTCTTCATCGGTTCTGCCTTTCCATGCCGGACGGCCTTCGGTCTTCTCCGCCATGGAAGCCACGACACCGCATACTACATAGGAACCCCAGCACAGTACGGCACCCCAGAAGTTTACGCCCAGGAAATTGGCATACGCACCGTTTCCGATATTCATAAATGCCAAGCTGTCCGGGCTTACGGTGTCCACGATTCCCAGAATCATACCAATCCAGAAGGAAAGGTGGAAGCCGATTTTCGTCGGCTTAATCGGACCCGCACCGTGGAGCAGGAAAATCGGACCCAGACCCATAATCATGGTTCCGGAAATGGTGGTTGCCGCCAGGATATTGGTTCCCGCAATCATCGGCAAATTGCCCACAACCGCGAAAAATGCCATGAATCCGATACCGATCCAGCGAGCTTTTTCATGCGGGTCTTTGCCCAGAATGGCCGGAAGATCCCGTGCGGTCAGTTTCGCCAGAGAACTGAAGGTGGAATCCAGTGTGGAACCGCCGCACATTACCATCATGATAGCCATCAGGAAGAAGGCCGCAATGCCCATTCCCTGCGCCACCGCCTGTGCCGCATCCGTCACATTTTCCAGACCGGAAAGCATAGCGTCCACACCGATCAGGGAGAACAGGGTGATTGCCAGGAATCCCAGAAGACCCGCAACGGTGAAGCACTTCAGCATTTTCTTTTCCTCGCAGATGAATCCCCGGTCGGTGAGTACCGCATCATGGAATCCGTAGGACAGGCACTGCAGCAGTGCACCCAGAACGAAGTCCACGCCGGCATCCATCTTCCAGGATCCGCTGGTCAGGTATGCGCTCATCGGGTGTGCCGGCAGAATCCAGAAAATGGTGAATGCCAGCAGTACCACGAACAGGCCGGCCTGCAGCACATCGGTAATCAGGGAAGAACGCAGTCCGCCCCAGCAGCTGTAGCCCAGTGTGATTGCGGTAAAAAGAAGTGCGGCGATGATAAAGGGTTTGCTGCCCGACTCACCGTAGTATCCGCCGATGACCGAGGTGTTGGACCATACCTCGTTGAACAAACGAACCAGAATCGCTGCGCTGAAGCAGAATGCCGCTGCCACACCGTAATTGCTTGTGAGGAAATCGGTCATGGACTTTGCGGCGAAACGACGGCGCAGTCTATAGATTGCAAAACCGGTGAGGGGAATGCAGAGCCAGTACACCGCGTAGCCGATACCACCCACAATGCCGTAGCTGTATCCCATATTGGCGCAGTTATATACGGATTTTGCGAAAATCCAAGCGATAAATACCGAAGAGGTGACCATCAGGGAAGATGCTGCTCGTCCCTTCTTGTCGGTTCCTTTGAAAAAGCCGCCGATTGTAACGGCCTTCGGGGAGATGGCGAACATGACGATGCCGTATACCACCAGGAATCCCCAGAAAAACAGTCCTGTACCGTTATGCATGATGTTTATCCTTTCGTCGTTAAGATGCTATATAAAAATAAATAAAACATAAAAAACGCTGTTAGAATTCAATAACAGCGAAAATCAGTTTATTTTAACAAATTGAGGACTTGCGTTCAACCGATTTTTTATTGAAAATTCTTATATGGAATCTGCACATTTCCTCATATTTCTATATTGTCACTAGGCGTCTTTCAGAATTTCTCCGGTCAGGGTGTTGGCCTCTTCCACTATAGAAGCGATTTCCCGGTTCCATTCCTCGGCCTGCTTGCGGTCAGTGAGGGCAGGGGTGTTGGCCACCACGTTCATCTTCGCCGCCTGAATGCAGGCATTCAGGTTCAGAGCCGCTACGTAAAGATCGCTCACCAGCTGCTTGTTGGATTTGCCAATCATCTCCTTGGTGAGGTGCAATCCGGCCAATGCTGCCCGGCATGCGTTCAGCGGAGCCAGTCCCGCTGCCACCGATGCCTCTGCAATCGCTGCCTTTCGAGCCGCTTTCTCTTCATCCGTGGATTTCGGAAGGGCATAGGCATCGGAAACGCCGGTAAAAGCTTCCTTATCTTCATCGATTCCCTGAATCAACTTGGTGAGAACTTCCTGGGCTTCCTTCAGCGTCTGCTGATTCAGTTCTTCATACTCTTCATATTTCTTCTTTCCCACGGTGAGGTTCGCCACCATCATAATCAGGGCCGCGCCCTGTGCACCGGTCAGCGCCGCAACCGCACCACCGCCCGGTGCCGGTGCTGCCGATTTCAGTTCATTCAGGAAATCGATAATCTTCTGGTTTTCTGTCATTTCTTTTTTTCCTTTCTGCTCCCCGCTGCCCGCAGTTCGAACGGACAACCCGGAACAATAGCACCAATACTTTTATTTCATTATAATAAAAAGAACGCCGGAAGGAAACCTCCAGCGTTCTCAAATTACTTTTTCTGCGGATTAGTTGTTCAGATCTGCATCGAAAGGAAGGAGTGCTACCACACGAGCTCTCTTGATAGCAGTGGTAACTGCTCTCTGGTGCATTGCACATGTACCGGTTACTCTTCTCGGGAGAATCTTGCCTCTCTCGGTAGTGAACTTCTTCAGAGTCTCTACATCTTTGTAATCGATCTTCTTATCCTTGTCTGCACAGAACTGGCATACTTTTCTTCTTCTCATGCCGCGCTTTCTGTTGTTATTGTCCATTTCGACTTAATCTCCTTTCCTAAGATATGTCTAGAACGGGATGTCGTCATCCGCTGCCTGGAATGCATCCGGGAAATCATCCTGACCTCCGAAAGCGTCCTGCTGCGGTGCCGGCGCGCTCTGCTGCTGACCGCCCTGGTAGCTGTCATTGCCGCCAAAGCCGGAGTTCGCGTTGGAGCCTCCGCCGTTGTTGTTTCTAGAGCCAAGGAACTCCACGCGATTCGCGATGACGTCAGTGGTGTATACCGTCTGACCGTTCTTGTCTCTGTAACTTCCCGTCTGAATCCGTCCGCTTACCGCTGCCTGATTGCCCTTCTTCAGGTATCTGTCTACGGTCTCGGCCTGCTTTCCGAATACGGTGATTCGAATGAAGTCAGCCTGACGCTCCTGGCCGGCGGACACCGGTCTGTCGATTGCCAGCGTGAAATGCGCTACGGCAGTCTGAGTGTTCGGTGTGTAGCGAAGCTCCGGATCCCTTGTTAATCTTCCAATTAAAATTACACTATTCATGTTTCACCTGTCCTTTCCGAACGCTGTGAACGATACTTATTTCTCGTCCTGGCAAACGATGATATGTCTCATGCAATTATCGGAAATCTTCAGTCTTCTGTCCAGTTCCTTTGGCAGTTCTGCACTTGCCTTGAATGGAATCAGCACGTAGAAACCGTCCTTCTTCTTGTTGATCGGGTAAGCGAGCTTCTTAGCGCCCCACAGATCCGCTTCTCCAGCTTCACCGTCAGCGTTGATGATGCCCTTTACGGTCTCGATCATCTGGTTTCTTGCAGCTTCATCCATAGCCGGATCAAGAATGAACAATAATTCATAATTTCTCATTGTTTTCACCTCCTATGGCCTAATGACATCTTGCGATGTAGGATTCTGGCCTGCTTATTCAGACCATACCCAATTATTATACAGAAAAATAGCCGGATTGCAAGCTTTTATTTCCGAAATTTCTTGAAAATCCGGTGAATTCTTCCGTTTTCTACCCGCAAATCTGCTCAGAATCCAGAATTACGGTAAATGGACCGTCGTTCAGCAGCTCGACCTTCATTTCTGTGCCGAATTCTCCCTGTTCCACCACATCCACGCGCTCTTTGCACTTCTCGATGATGTATTCATAAAGGGCGTTGGCATAATCCGGAGATCCCGCTTCGATAAAAGAAGGTCGGTTTCCCTTCTTGCAGTTTGCGTACAGGGTGAACTGTGAAATCAGTAAAAGTTCTCCCCCCACATCCGCCAAGGAAAGGTTGGTCTTTCCGTTTTCATCTTCAAATATCCGAAGCTTAATCATCTTATCCAGCATCTTGTCGGCGATTTCTTTCGTGTCCGTATCGGATACTCCGATCAGAACCATGTATCCTTTACCGATTTTTCCAATCACGTTATTATCTACGGTGACGCTTGCGTGGGTGACTCTCTGTATTACCAGTTTCATTCTCGTAAACCCTTCCTTGCTTTTTTTATAGCGTTATTTTACAATAGATTCTAACCTATTGCATGAATACCTGCAAGTCCGGTGATGCCCGGAAGCTTCAGGGAAACGGAGGATATTTTTAGGATATGATGAATCCATTCAAAAGCATTCCGGCGGGACTGGCGATTCTGTCGGAAATAAATCGTTTTAATAAAATGGCGCCGCAGTTCGAAGCCCTTCGGAAGGAAGGAAAGTTCGAGGAAGAACGGGCGCTGATTCTGGAAGGCACCGGTCGGTTCGCTGATACCGTATCTCGGAAAATCGGAATTACCTTCGATATTCACGGGGAGGAGAATATTCCGGATCACGGGCCGATGCTGATTGTGGCCAACCACCAGAGCTATGCAGATATTCTGGCGATGATCTACGTGATTCGGAAGTTCCAGATTGGCTTCATTGCCAAATCGGAGTTCACCGGTTTCAAGCCGCTGGCAAAGGCGATTAACTACACTCGTTCCCTGTTTCTGAAGAGGGGAGATGCCCGGGCGGCCATTCAGACGCTGAATGAGGCGGCGACCCTGATGAAGGAAGGGTTTTCCCTGGTGATTTTCCCGGAGGGGACGCGGAGCCAGTGCAGCGAGATGGGCGAGTTCAAGGCGGGCAGCTTCAAGTTCGCGCAGAAGGCGAAGGTGCCGATTCTTCCGATTACCCTGGAGGGGGGCTACCACTTCTGGGAGGAGAAGGGGACGGTTCAGCCATGCACCGTTCATGTAAAGATTCATCCGCTGGTTCATTTTGAGGAGATGGACCGGAAGACGCAGAACAACGCCCATGTGGAAATTGAGAACACCATCCGCGAAGGACTGAAGGAATTCGTTTAGTTTTATTTTGTTGTGAATACGGAAACTTTAGGAAAGGAACCCGAAACGCCGGGTTCCTTTTTCATAGTTTTTTTTCTTTTCTGCCTACCAAAGTAATAGGTTTTCTCTATTGGAAAATGCTCTTTCTTGTTCTTATTATAATTATTAACAGGATTTTATTCCTGTTAATAAAATCGTCAGACTCGATCGGGCGCGTTCGACGATTTGAAATTGTTTTTACAGAGATTAGAAGAGTAAAGAGGAGGAAAATGTTTATGAATCGAGCAATTCGCAGCTTGAGTGCCTGGCTTCTCGCTTTGGCGATGATCGTCAGCGGATTCAGCGTGTTCGGCTCCTTCGGTCCGGCGACCGCAAATGCGGCGGTGGACAACAGCAAGCTGGTCATCAAGGTTACCAACCAGTACGACCGGCCGGTGAAGGGTGCTGAATTCACATTCAAAATGGGAAATGTAACCAAACCGATTGGGGTTGCGTCAGATGAAAAGGGAGTTATCGAAACATCCACCCTGGACAAGGATGGATGGGTGGATACCATGGATTTGGAACTGGTTTCCGGAAGTCCTTACACCATGACTTCCAATATCACCGTTTCTTTCACCGATAATAATGATTTCCAGCCGATTATCGAATATGTCAACGATGAGGATTATACCGGCGAAATCGTCGTAAAGGTCAACGATCCGAATGCGGTAGATCCTGGAACACAGAAGCCGGAGAATCCGTCCACAGCAACTACCGATGAGGTAAAGGGATACATGTCCGACTCCGACAGCAGCACCGTTCTGATGGATGCCAGAAGCGTGAACGCATACAATGGCTGGGCTATCGGTAATGCAAAGAGAGGCGGTCACCTGAAGAATGCGGTAAGCTTCCCGGCGGATGCCATCCGAAACGCGGTAACACCGAACAAGAAGGAAGGCAAAACCATCGAGGATTATCACAAGCAGATGACGGACGATGCCGGTATTACCAAGGATTCCAAAATCATCATCTACGATGTGAACGATTCCGATGCGGAATACGTGTACAACTGGCTCAAGGGTCAGGGATATTCCGCAGAAAACATGAAGACTTTCAACGGAACCGACCTGATTAACAGCGGAAAAGCCAAGGTTGTAAAGTACAAGAATTACGATATGTACGTTCCGGAAGATGTGGTTAAAAACATCTCCGACAACCTCACCGGAAAATCCGATAAATATGACAGAAACGCAAAACACATCGTCAACGGTGATGACGTGGTAATCCTGGACGTAAGCTGGGGAGACGAAACCAGCGATCCGAATACCGGTTCCGGATACGACGCCGGTCACATCCCGGGCGCTGTTCACGTAAACACCGACGAGTACGAAACTCCGAGAGTATACGTAAAGACCAAACCAGAGAAATACAGAACCGAATGGAAACTGAACAGTGATAAGGAACTGATTCAGCTGGCAGAGAAGAAGGGCATCACTTTGGACTCCTGCGTAATCATCGCCGGTCCGGAACCGATGGCAACCACCAGAATGGCGGTTATCCTGAAGTACCTGGGTGTGGAAAACGTTCACGTTATGAGTAATGCCATGACCGGTTGGAATGCGGCCGGATACTCCATGGAAAAGGGAATCAACACCAACAAGACCACCAACCTGGGAATCACCAAGCCTCAGAATCCGGATGTCATCGACACCATTTCTGAGGTAAGAAGCGAGCTGAAGAATTCCAAGTATGCGGTCATTGACACTCGAAGCAAAGCGGAGTGGGATGGAAAGGATACCGGATACGGTTATCACGATCTCGCCGGAAGAATCCCGGGGACCATCTATTCCAACTGCGGATACGGCTACAGCAGCAGCGTGTTCCGTTACAGAAATGCGGATAAGTCCATGAGATCCGGTGAAGCCATTAAAAAAATGTGGAAAGAGGACGGCATTGACTACCAGAATAAGCATATGGTATTCTTCTGCGGATCCGGCTGGAGAGCAGCCGAGACCACTTGGGAAGCATGGCTCATGGGCTACGATGCATCCCTGTACAGCGACGGCTGGATTGGCTGGTCCAACGGTGGATACAGCTACTACCGCGACGGCAAGACCTTTGCAATGGACAAGAAGACCGGCAAGGAAGTCAACATCTCCGCAATTAAAGCGGCGAAAGTTTCCAAGGTAAAAGCAAAAGCCGGAAAGAAGAAGGCGACCGTAACTTACGGAAAGACCACCGGTGTGACCACATACAAGGTATACTACAAGCTCAAGAAAAAGGGTGCGAAGTACAAGCTGGCAAAGACCACAACCTCCAGAAAGGTTACCATCAAGAAACTGAAGTCCAAGAAAACCTACTACGTAAAGGTTCGCGCTTACAAGAACGTCAACGGCACAAACGTTTACACGAAGTACAGCAAGACCGTAAAGGTTCGGGCAAAATAAGATTTTTTCATCACGGATTCCCGATTATCCGAAGAAGAGGCGCCACTGCGGCGCCTCTTTTAGTTTATAATCACAGTTTTCCATAATTTGTTAACATCTCTGTGCATAATTATTCATTCATATCCGTACATCTCTTATATTTCAACCGCTGCGGCACATTCCCACACATTGTTGATAACTGTGGAAAACTTTTAATTTTTGTGTTTTTGCCAAGTTTATAAACATATTTATTTGACATAAGCCAAATTGATTACTATCATTAATAAAAAAATATTATGCGAAATAATAGGAGGTGTACCATGCTGAAAGATTACATCAAAGAGAACCGCACCGTGCGGGGATTCGACCAAAGCGCAAAAGTTTCCACCGAGGAGCTGATGGACATGATTGACTGTGCCAGACTGTCATCCTCCGGCATGAACCTGCAGCCGCTGAAATATTTTATCGCCAACCGGGACTCCGCCGCAGCTATTCTTCAGAAAGCGACCAAGATGGGCGGTCGTCTTCCGGAGCGCCACCTGCCCGATGCCGGCAAGGAACCGGAGTCCTACATCGTCATCCTTCAGGATCCGGACATCAGCACCAGCGATACCTTTACCAATATCGACCTGGGCATCGCAGCGCAGAGCATCACCCTGGCGGCGGTGGAGAAGGGATACCGCTGCTGCATGCTGGGGGGCGGCTATAATCCGGAAGAACTCCGGGACGAGCTGGGCATTCCGGACAAATACATCCTCAAGCTGGTCATCGCCGTCGGCAAATCCGCAGAGGAAATTCACCTGGTGGAAATTGAGAATGGGGGAGACACCGGCTACTACCGAGATGCCGACGACGTTCATTACGTCCCAAAAAGAAAACTGGAGGACGTCATCATCCGCTAGTTCTCCGCATCTTTATAAAACCACAAAAAATGGACGCAGAGCCGGACGTTTCCGACTTTGCGCCATTCTTTTTTTATTCATTAATCCAGAAGAGAAATCTGTTCACCCTCGGATTTCTTTTTTTCTGAAACCTTCGGCTTCTGTGCGTTCTCTTCATCATCCACAACCTTGGCCAAAGATACGATGTGGCTGTCTTCCTCCACCTTCATGATCTTTACGCCCTGAGTGGTTCTTCCGGACTTGGAGATTTCTTCTGCCCGAATTCGAATGATTACGCCGTTGGAGTTAATCAGCATCACTTCGTTCTCGTCCCGAACCAGCATTCCGCCGACCAGCGTTCCGGTCTTGCTGAACTTGGACTTGTCGTAAGTAGCGATACCCTTACCGCCTCTGGTCTGGAGGCGATACTCATCCAGAGAGGTTCTCTTGCCGAATCCGTTCTCGGAAACCACCAGCATCTCCCGGGTTCCGTCGATATCCAACTCCATGGAAACGACTTCGTCACCGTAATCCAGGTTGATGGCGCGAACGCCGGCTGCATTTCGGCCCATGCTTCGAACATCGTTTTCGTTGAAGGCGATGGCTTTACCCAGCTTGGTGATGACGTAGATATTCTCGTCGCCGTTGGACTGACTGACGGAAATCAACTTGTCGCCGTCCTTCAGGTTGATGGCGATGAGACCGTTCTTCCGAATGCTGTCGAATTCCGACATCGGCGTCTTCTTGATGGTTCCGCTTCGGGTGATCATTACCAGGTAGTTGTCCTGGGAGAATTCCTTCACCGGAATCACCGCGCTGACCTTCTCGCCCGAATTCAGGTTCAGGAAGTTGATGACCGGAGTACCCTTTGCGGTTCTGGATGCTTCCGGAACCTCGTATCCCTTCATCTTGTACACCTTACCCATATCGGTAAAGAACAGCAGATCGTCGTGGGTGGAGGTGATGATCAGATCTTTGACAAAATCCGAATCCCGGGTGGTCAGTCCCAGAATTCCCTTGCCGCCTCGGCGCTGTGCTTTGTAGGTGTTCTCCGGAACTCTCTTGATGTAGCCCATATGGGTGAGGGTGATTGCCACATCCTCTTCATCGATCAGGGCCTCTTCATCCAGCTCTCCGTCGCCGTTCACCAGCTTGGTTCTTCTCTTATCTCCGTACTTCTTCTTGATTTCCAGAAGTTCGTCCTTGATTACGCCCATCAGCTTCTTCTCATCTGCCAGCAGTTCCTTGAAGTATGCGATTCTCTTCCGAAGCTCCGCCAATTCTTCCTCGATTTTCTCACGTTCCAAACCCTGGAGTCTGGCCAGTCTCATATCGAGAATTGCCTGTGCCTGCGCTTCCGACAAACTGAACCGAATCATCAGCTTTTCTTTCGCATCGTTATAAGCGGAACGGATAACCTTGATCACTTCGTCGATATTATCCAGCGCGATTACGTAACCCTCTAAAATATGTGCCCGTTCCTCTGCTTTTCTCAGATCGAACCGAGTTCTCCGCGTCACTACTTCCTTCTGGTGCTTCAGATATTCTTCCAGAATCTGGTACAGATTCAGAATCTTCGGCTCGCCGTTTACCAGCGCCAGCATAATCATGCTGTAGGAAGTCTGCAGCTGAGTGTGCTTGTACAGTCTGTTCAGGATGACATTCGGATTCACGTCCTTCTTCAGGTCGATGACAATCCGAAGATTTCCTCGAGCGGACTCATCCTGAATGTTGGAAATTCCTTCTATCTTCTTATCCTTTACCAGCGCTGCCATGGACTCAATCAGCCGAGCCTTGTTCACCTGGTACGGAATGGAGCTTACCACGATACGGGTACGTCCCCGGCTTCCTTCCTCAATTTCGCACTCCGAGCGAACCAGCACCTTGCCGGTACCGGTACGATAGGCTTCTCGCGCACCTTCTTTTCCGATAATCTGCGCACCGGTCGGGAAGTCCGGGGCCTTGATGATTTTAATCAAGTCATCCACCGTGCACTCATCGTCGTCAATCATCTTGACACACGCATCGATGGTCTCGCCCAAATTGTGCGGCGGAATGGATGTAGCCATACCAACCGCGATACCGTTGGATCCGTTAATCAGCAGATTCGGCACACGGGAAGGCAGAACCACCGGTTCCTGTTCCTCGCCGTCGTAGTTATCCGCAAAATCCACGGTTTCCTTTCCGATATCCCGAACCATCTGCAGGGAGAATGGGGACATTCTGGCCTCGGTATAACGAGAAGCCGCTGCACCGTCGCCATCCACGGAACCGAAGTTACCGTGACCATCCACCAGCGGATATCTGGTGGAGAAAACCTGTGCCATCTTAACCATGGCATCGTAAATAGAACTGTCACCGTGAGGGTGATATTTACCCATTACTTCACCGACGATACGGGCGGACTTCTTGTGCGGCTTGTCCGGCGTAATTCCCAGAGCGCTCAGGCCGTAGAGAATTCTTCTGTTAACCGGCTTCAAACCGTCTCGAACATCCGGAAGGGCACGTCCTACAATAACACTCATGGCGTAGTCGATATAGGAAGTCTTCATTTCCTCCGACATCTCATGGGTGATTATTTTGCTGTCTTCCAATAAATTCGTTGACATTCAATCTCCTTTATCTATACTTCTTCAGTATCTCAAGCTCTTCGCGATTTCCCATAAAAAGAATTTCGCAGGTCACCGGATACCGACTATAAATCCAATGTGGCGTAACGCGCGTTTTCCTCAATGAACTTCTTCCGCGGCGGAACCTTGTCACCCATCAATGTGGTAATCATCTCATCCGCCTTTTCGGCATCATCTAAAGAAATCCGAATCAGGGTACGATGGTTGTAGTCCATAGTGGTTTCCCACAGCTGAGTGTAATCCATCTCTCCAAGACCCTTGTATCTCTGTATTTCCACCTTTGTCTTGCTGTCCTTCTCCCGAAGTTCGGCCAAAAGGTCTTCCTGCTCCTTGTCGGAATAGGTGTACCAAGTCTCTTTGCCTCTCTTCACCCGGAACAGCGGCGGCTGTGCGGCATATACATAGCCTTCTTCAATCAGCGGTCTCATGAAGCGATAGAAGAAGGTGAGGAGCAGCGTCCGAATATGAGCACCGTCCACGTCCGCATCGGTCATGATGATAATTTTATGATAACGCAGTTTTGAAATATCGAAGTTGTCGTCGATTCCGCAGCCGAAAGCGGTAATCATATTCCGAATTTCCTGAGAATCCAACGCTCTCGCACGGGTTGCCTTCTCTACGTTCAGAATTTTACCTCTCAGCGGAAGCACCGCCTGGCGCGCTCTGTCTCTTCCTTCCTGCGCACTTCCGCCGGCGGAGTCTCCCTCCACCAGGAAAATTTCACAGATTTCCGGATCCTTCTCGGAACAATCCTTCAGCTTGCCCGGAAGAGATGTGCTTTCCAGTACGTTGGTTTTACGAGAGGTCTCTCGAGCCTTTCGTGCCGCTTCTCTGGCGTTGGCCGCGTTGATGCACTTTGTGACGATTTTCTTGGCCTGCGCCGGATGCTCCTCCAAATAGAAGTTGAAGTACTCGTTCATGCTGCTTTCCACAAAACCACGAACTTCACTGTTTCCAAGCTTTGCCTTGGTCTGTCCTTCGAACTGAGGATCCGTCAGCTTCACGCTGACGATCGCGGTAACGCCTTCCCGGCAGTCATCGCCGGTGAGGGAATCGTCCTTCTCCTTCAGCTGCTTGGTGCGGCGAGCATAGTCGTTCAGCGTTCTGGTAATCGCCGCCTTCAGTCCCTGGAGGTGGAAACCACCTTCGATGGTGTTGATGTTGTTGGCGTAGGACATTACCGTTTCGTTGTAGTTTCCGGTGTACTGCAGTGCTACTTCCACTTCATACTCTTTGCCGGTGGCTTCGTCCTTCTTGTGGTTCTCGAAATAGAATACATCTTCGTTGATGACCTTCTTGTTTCGATTCATGAAGGTGACGAATTCTCGAATTCCGCCTTCGTAGCAGAAGCTTTCTTTCTTCTTCCGTCCCTCCCTCTTATCTTCGATGGTAATCCGAAGGCCCTTATTCAGAAAGGCCATCTCTCTCATTCGATTCTGCAGGATATCGTAGTCATAGATGGTTTCATCGAAAATTTCCGGATCCGGCCAGAAGGTGGTCTTAGAACCGGAACCCTCGGCCTCTCCCAGAACCTTCAGCTCGGTTGCTCTTTTTCCCTGGAAATATTCCTGCTCGTACAGCTTTCCGCCTCTTTTTACCTCAACAATCATGTGCGTGGAGAGGGCGTTTACTACCGATGCACCTACACCGTGAAGACCGCCGGATACCTTGTATCCGCCGCCGCCGAACTTACCGCCCGCATGGAGCTGTGTATGAATAACTTCAACCGTCGGCTTATGCTCCGTCGGATGCATATCCACCGGCATTCCACGGCCGTCATCGCACACCGTGATGGAATTATCTTCATTAATGGACAGCTCGATGTGTTTACAGAATCCGGCCAGTGCCTCGTCCACACTGTTATCCACGATTTCGTATACGAGATGATGCAAACCCTGAGATCCGGTACTGCCGATGTACATACCCGGTCTGACACGAACCGCTTCCAGTCCGTGAAGTACCTGAATCTGTTGGCCTGTATAGTCGCTTTTCTTTTTTTCTGCGCTCATTCAAACCTTCCTTTTATGATTAAAACAAACAAAAAATCGGTTATTTACATAACCGATTTATTTTACCATATTCGCGTCTTTTTTTCAAGAATGCCAAAATCATCATAAGGTATAATTTTGGCTTATTTTGGCTTGATTTTAAATCATTTCAAGGTATTTTTAAACACAGTACCACTCTTCACAGAATAAACATTTCCCTTTGGCATTTTCTTCAGAATCCGATTGTTCACATCCGTGGTGGTAATGAAGAGCTGCACGTCTTCGATTTCTTGAAAAAGAAACGTCTGCCGTTCTTCATCCAGTTCCGACAATACATCGTCCAGGAGGAGCACCGGGTTTTCACCGATCACGTCCCGAGCGATTCCGATTTCCGCCAGTTTCAGTGCCAAAGCGATGGTGCGATGCTGTCCCTGAGATCCGTACTTCTTGGCGTCCTTTCCATTAATCAGAAATTCCATATCGTCTCGCTGCGGTCCCAGACTGCTGTGCCCGCTGTAAAGGTCTCGGTCTCTCGCCGCCACCAGCGCATCGTATTGATTCTCTTCCGAAAGAGAGCAGAGATATCGGATTTCCAGATCTTCTCTTCCGCCGGAAATGCTCTTCTGAATTTCCGCCGCTCTTTCCGAAAGCATGCGAATGAAATTTCTCCGGTACTTCACGATTTCCGTTCCATACTTCGCCAACTGCAGGTCGTAGATGTCCAGCATGTCTTCGTCGATTTTGGAATTCTTCAGATTCTCCTTCAGCATGCTGTTCTTCTGGCGAAGGGCTTCGCTGTAAAGGCGAAGGCATTCGTAATAGCGGGGCCGAATCTGGGACAGTTCCTTATTGATAAAGTTTCTCCGCTTCTCCGGACTGTCTTTGATGATGCGAAGGTCTTCCGGCGAAAAAACCATCACCACCAGATTGTTCAGCAGCTCTGCGGTTTTGCGGATGACCTTGCCGTCTTTTTTAATCATCTTTTTGCCGGTACGGTCCAGGATTACGGAAATGCTTTTATCCATATCCTCGCTCACCAGGTCCACCGTCACGCTGGCCCGCGGTCGATCTAGCATAATCATGTTGGCGGAATTCTGGGTGCGGAAAGATCGGGCGAAGGCGCAGAGATAGATGCCTTCGATGAGGTTGGTTTTTCCCTGAGCATTCTCCCCAATAAAAACATTTCTAGAGCTGTCAAAGGACAGCTCTAGACTTTCGTAATTTCTGAAGTTGTGGAGTTCTACTTTTTTGACTATCATAAATTCTCACTAGTTGATTCGAATCGGCAGTGCCAGGTACAAATAACGCTCTCCCTGAAGAGGGCGGAAGATGCATGGGCTCACATTATCTCTCATGTAAAGAACCACTTCTTCATCATCGATGCTCCGGAGGATGTCGATCATATAGCGGGAGTTGAATCCGATTTTCAAATCCTCTCCCTTCTGGATAATCTCAATCTTTTCGTTCATATTGCCCTGGTTGTCCAACGCCGAGATTTCAAGGAGGTCGTCCTGGATATCGAACTTAATCATATTGTTGTTTTCTTTTTGAGTCAGGATGGAGGCACGGTCAATGCTTCGAATCAGTTCATCTTTCTGAATTTGAACCTCGGTGGTGCTGTCTACCTTGATGATTCGCTTGTAATCGATGTATCTTCCGTTCATGGTATTCAGTGTTACCTTGGTTCCATCAAAGGAAAATACCGCTTTTTCGTCTACCAGCTCCATGCGGATGCTTTCATCTCCGTCATCGGAAATGATTTTTGACATTTTGTTAAGCTGTTTTGCAGGAATGACCACCTTAAACGCATCGATGGAATCCTCCAGCGGTTCGTTGTAGATTGCCATTCGGAAGGCATCCACCGCAACCATGCGAAAATTGCCGTCGCCGATTTCGCAGAGGACGCCGGTAAGAATTCCATTGATTTCATCTGCGCTGGCAGAGAAGGCGGTTTTCCGAATCAGCTTTCGAACGGATTCTTTATTCAGTGTGATGCTCTTCTGCGGTTCCTTCATCTGAACTTTCGGAAACTCTGCGGAATCGAAGCAGATGACTTCCGACCGATAACGTCCGCTCTGAATTGATAAAACTCTTTTTACGGAATCGTATTCCATCATCACATCTTCTGACGGAAGTTTGCCGATAATATTCGCAAAGAGTGCGGCCGGTGCCACGAAATCCGCAATGCCGTCGCATTTTGCGGATAATTTGGATTCCACCACCATGAAGGTGTCGGTACCGGTGATAATCATTTCATCTTCTTTTGTTTCAATCAGTACGCCTTCCAAAATTTTTGAAGTGGACCGGGACGGAACTGCCTGGATGGCGTTGTTCAGAGCACGGTAAAGTTCGGATTTATTGCAATAGATTTTCATAACGATTCCTTTCGCGAGAGCATTATTATTAATATAAATAAATATAGTTATAGTAGTAGGGGGTGTCGATACTGTGGAAAACTCCCCGAATTCATAATTTTATGTGAGTAACGGGCTTTTTGGCTGAGGAAAAACCCGTACAAAAACTCTGTTATTCGAATGTGTATAACTTTTCGGCAACGCCCAAAAATGCGTTTATCGATGTTCTTTGATTTTTTTCTTCAGGGCATCGATATCCTTCCGAGTCTCCTCGTCGTTATCATACTGCGAGGTAATCTTGTTCACCGAATGAATGACGGTGGAATGATGTTTTCCGCCGAAGAGTTCGCCGATTTCCGGCAGGGAAAGCTCGGTGTTCTCTCGGCAAAGGTACATAGCCACCTGCCGAGGGTAGGCAATTTCTTTATTTCTCTTGGTTGAATCCATATCGGAAACCTTGATTTTGTAGTATTTTGCCACGATGGACCGGATGCGTTCCGGGGCGATGCCCCCGTCGGAATCCTTGATGATGTTCCGCAGCGTTCTTTTTGCAAAAGCCACGTCGATGTGTTCGTCCAAGAGGTTGGAATAACCGGTGATGTTGTTGAAGGCGCCTTCCAGCTCTCGAATGTTGTCGGTGAATTTCTCCGCAATGAGGCAGCATACTTCGTACAGGTCATCATCCCATTCCAGCTGCGCATTTTCCGCCTTTTTCTTCAGAATGGCCACTCGGGTTTCGAAGTCTGCCGGCGTGATATCCGCAATCAGGTTCCACGCAAAGCGAGTACGCAGCCGCTCTTCCAGGTTTACCAGTTGGTTCGGCGGACGGTCGCTGGAGATGACAATCTGTTTTTCGTCCTCGTACAGCGCGTTAAACGTATGGAAGAATTCTTCCTGGGTCTTATCCTTGTTCTCCAGAAACTGGATGTCGTCGATGAGGAGAACGTCGGCTTTTCGATACTTATTTTTGAAAGCACGCATTTTATTCTCGGAAATTGCCTTAATCAATTCGTTGGTGAAGGTTTCCGAAGATACGTACACGACGCGGGATTCCGGGTCATTTTTGATAATATGGATGCCGATGGCCTGCATCAGATGGGTTTTTCCCAGGCCGGACCCTCCGTATATAAAAAGAGGATTGTATGCTTCCGCCGGGGATTCCGCTACGGCCAGGGCAGCGGCGTGGGCATACTTATTATTATTTCCCACCACAAAATTATCGAAGTTCAGTCTCGGATTGAACAGCTTGTTGGTGTCTTCGAATTTTTGAATTCTTTTCCGGGCAGCCAAAGCCGGCCGGCTCTCTTCCTGATATTCCTCCTCCAACTTTACCAGTACGCGGTAGCTCTGGCCGGTGACGTTCTCAAAGCCCTGTTCAATCAGGTGCATATAACGCTTTTTGATCAGATTGACTGCGATATCGTTTTTTGTTGCAAGATAAATAATGTTCACATCTTCATCAATACGGTAGATGGAGAGGGATGTGAACCAGGTGTTGTAGCTGACCTCTGTGGTGTTTGCTTTTATAAATTGCAGGAATTGCTCCCATATCTTGTTAGTATCCAAAATGCTCTTTCTCCTTGTTGATAACATATTTTACATAAAATTTTCCACAATGACAAGTGGTCAGAAACGCCAAAAATCTAAATATTAGGGGGTACAAAAAGAATGTTATACACATGTTGTGGAAAAAATTATGCATAACTTTTTCGAAACACTAAATGTTGTGGTAAGAAGCATTTTTGATACTTTTTTGAAAGAAAAAGATTTCATTTTTCGATATAATTCAGACTTTCATTGACTTTGAAGGCGGAAATCAGTATAATATTTTGATGTATGTACCCTTGGAATTTAGAAGGTACGGAATTTTATATCAACTTAGAGATATTGTAATATCGGAAGGAGAAAAGGAAGATGAAGAGAACATATCAGCCTAAGAAGAGACAGAGAATGAAGGAACACGGATTCAGAAAGAGAATGGCTACTGCTAACGGCAGAAAGATTCTGAAGAACAGAAGAGCAAGAGGCAGAAAGAAGCTGACTGCTTAATTCCCTTGAATGCTTGAAGCGGTTATTCGATAACAAAATGAAGTGCAGAAAAGAAATTCTTAGCAATCAAAGAAATTTCAACAATGTCTATCGGAAAGGTTCTTCCCGAGGAGGCCGATACGTAGTTGTTCTGTATAAGAAGAACCGACTGCCGGTTTCTCGAATTGCATTTGTTGCCAGCAAGAAGGTGGGTAACAGCGTATGCAGAAACAGAGCCAGAAGGTTGATGCGAGAATCCATCCGTACGATGGGACTGGCAATCCGGCCGGGATACGACATCATTTTCGTTGCACGAAATTCAATTAACGGAAAGAAGTGTCCGGAAGTACAGCGAACTTTAGTGAAGTCGCTGAAGTCTTGCGGATTAATTGAAGAGAAGTGATAAACGCGATGAAAGCAATCAGCAATTTTATCAAAAGAATTTTAATTTTAATGGTAAGAGGATATCAGCTTTTTATATCTCCGCTGTTCCCGCCGGCATGTCGGTTTACTCCTACCTGCAGTACTTATTTTATACAGGCGTTGGAGAAGTACGGTCCGATTAAAGGTAGCTGGCTGGGAATCAAGAGAATTCTGAGATGTCATCCGGGAAATCCCGGCGGATACGATCCTCTTCCATAGACAGGGAGAATTATATGGGAGTAATAGCGGTACCTCTTGGATACCTACTTACACTGATTTATAATTTCGTGGGAAATTATGGTATTTCACTGATTATTCTGACTGCAATCGTTAAGCTCGCGCTGTTCCCGCTGTATGTAAAGCAGATTAAATCCACTGCCAACATGCAGGAACTGCAGCCAAAGATGCAGGAGATTCAGCAGAAGTATGCACACGATCAGCAGAAGATGAACGAAGCGATGCAAGAGCTCTACACCAAGGAGAAATTCAATCCGCTGGGTGGATGCCTGCCGATGCTCATTCAGTTTCCGATTATCATGGGTCTGTTTGCATTGCTGAGAAATCCGATGCAATACCTGAAGAGCGAAGATATGCTGTTCGCTGTACACGAATCTTTTCTTTGGATCAAGGATCTGGCTCAGCCGGACCTTTGGATTCTCCCAATTGCGGCAGCAGTAGCGACATATTTTTCGTTCACCATGACTCAGCAGCTTACCACTGCTGCAGGTGCTGAAAATGCACAGATGAAGTCCATGAACATGATGATGAAGTATGTATTTCCGCTCAGTATTCTGGTCATCGCCAGATCGTACCCGGCAGGTCTTGCAATCTACTGGGCCGGCGGTCAGACCATTCAGATTTTCATGAACATTCGCATGAATAAGGTTCGGAAGGATTTGAAGGAGAAGGCGGATCGCGAAAAGCTTGTTGCCCGTGCGGAAAAAGAATTGAAAAGAAGACTGAATGCAACTTCTAAATTGAAAGGAAATCGTTAGAAAATGAGAGTTTCAGAAAAATGGGGAGGAGATGTTGACGCAGCGGTAGAGCTTGCGCTCAAGGAACTCAAACTCACCATCGATGAAGTCGATGTCGAAGTTCTGGAAGAATCCTCCAAAGGTTTCCTCGGCATAGGTTCCAAACTGGCAAAGGTCAGAGTTACAGCAAGGGAAGAGAAGTCGAATAAGAAGGAAAAAAGTTCCTTCGACGATATCGACAGAATCCTGGCTTCTTTACCTGAAAATCAGAAAGTAGAAGTTCCTGAGGAAATCAGAGAAGATTATGATAAGTTCGAGCAGGAAGAGATGGAAGATGCTCGAGCAAGTGCAAAAGCAAAGAAGAAAGACAGACATAGATCCAGAAACAACCGGGGGAATCGGAGAAAAGAGCATAAGGAACATCGTGCTGAAAGTTTCATGTTCGCCGATCTGAAGAACCTGGAGCCGGCAGAAGGTCATCCGGTGGAAACATTCCTTCGGGATGTAACCACAGAGATGGGCATCGATCTGGATTTCACCGTGAAAAGCGGAAACGGAATCGTCTATGTAAACATTACCGGTAAGGATACCGGAACCATCATTGGAAAAAGGGGTCAGACCCTGGATGCGATTCAGTATCTTGCCAGCATCGTTGCCAATAAGGAAAGCGATGAATACGTGAGAGTTATTCTGGACGCAGAGAATTACCGTTCCAAGCGGGAGCGCACACTGATGAATCTGGCAAACAGACTTGCCGGAAAGGTGGAGCGTTCCGGAAGAAGCATTACGCTGGAACCGATGAATCCTTATGAGCGTAAAGTAATCCACTCCACATTGCAGGATCATCCGTATGTGACGACTCGCAGTGAAGGAAAGGAACCGTATCGCCGGGTTATCATCGAGAAAAAGTAGAATGAAGGAATCTCGGTCCATCTCCGGATGACCGGGATTTTTTTTAAAGGAGAGAAAATGGGAGACACAATTGCAGCAATCGCCACGCCGCAAGGTGAAGGCGGAATCGGCATCGTCCGAATCAGCGGAGATGATTCACTGAACATCATGAAAAAAATTCTCCATCCCTGCCCGGCGGAGGTGAAGCCTCGCTATGCTTATTACGGGAATATCGTGAATCCGGAAAACGAGAATGTCATCGATGAAGCCATCTGCTTGTATATGAAGGCCCCGCACTCTTACACTTGTGAAGATGTGGTGGAAATTCAGGCACACGGCGGCATCGTTTCCATTCGGTTGATTTTGCGGACGGTGTTGGACTGCGGTGCTCGCATGGCGGAGCCGGGCGAATTCACGAAGCTGGCATTTCTCAATGGTCGGATGGATCTCGCCCAGGCGGAGGCGGTCATCGATGTGATAAAAGCAAAGAGCGAAATGCCGTTGCAGATTGCCGAACGGCAGCTGAAAGGGCGCCTCGGTACGGAGATTTCCGAAATTCGGGAAAGTCTGCGGGATGTGCTGGCTCAGATGGCTGTGAATATTGATTTTCCGGATGAAGATATCGAGCAGGTGGAATCCCAGCGGTTCTGTGAAGATTTGAGCAAAGTGAAGGAAAAGGTGCAAAATCTTCTGGATACATGTGATAACGGTCGAATTGCGAAAGAAGGGATTCGCGTAGCCATTGTTGGAAAGCCGAATGTGGGGAAATCCTCCCTGATGAATGCGCTGCTGGGAGAAAACAGAGCCATTGTAACGAATATTCCCGGAACCACCCGGGATACCATTGAGGAAAGCGCCACCATTCACGGTCTTCCTTTGGTACTGACGGATACTGCGGGAATTCGTGAAACGGATGACGTGATAGAGCAGATGGGAATTCAGAAATCCCACGAAGAGATGGAAGCGGCGGATCTGGTGGTTCTGGTTTTGGACGGAAGCAGAGCGCTGTCTCCGGAGGATGTGGAAATTCTGAAGCAAAATAAAGGGCAGCGAGTTCTTGTCGTTCTGAATAAGAACGATCTGGGGGAAGCGGTCTCTCAGGATGAAGTGAAGGATATTATTCCGGAAGCGGAAATTGTTCAGACGTCTCTTCTCCGTTTAAACGGTGCGGATGCGGTAACTCATCGAATTCAAGAGATGTTTCTGGAAGGCATTCAGAATATGCAGGAGAGAAACATCGTTACCAGCGAAAGACATCGGGATGCCTTGAACCGGGGAATGGAATCCATCGTGGATGGAATGAATCTCCTGGAAATGGGGGAATCTATTGAAATCTGTGAGCTTCAAGTTCATAATGCATATGAGGCACTGGGTGAAATTATCGGCGAAACGGCCGGTGATGAGATTTTGGACACGGTGTTCTCCAAATTCTGTCTGGGTAAGTAACAGGAGTGTTAAATGACATCAAAAGAGATTAATAAAGATACCATTCCGGTAATGGGAGAATATGATGTAATCGTGGTAGGTGCCGGACATGCCGGCTGCGAGGCGGGGCTGATTTCCGCGCGCATGGGAATGAACACCTTACTTTTGTGCATTAACTTGGAATCCGTGGCCATGATGCCCTGCAATCCGTCCATCGGCGGAACGGGAAAGGGACACTTGGTGTGTGAAATCGATGCGCTGGGCGGCGAGATGGGATTGAACATCGACAAAACCTTCCTTCAGAGCAAGATGCTGAATACCTCCAAGGGTCCTGCGGTACACTCCCTTCGGGCACAGGCGGATAAAACAAAGTACCACCTGGAGATGAAGAAGACCATCGAAAAAGAACCGAACCTTCATCTGAAACAGGCGGAGGTCATCGACCTTGTCATCGAGGATGGAAGTATTCAGGGTGTCATCACCCGCACCTTCACCCGCTACAATGCGAAAGCGGTGATTCTTTGCACCGGAACATTTCTGGGAGGTAAAATATTTATCGGTGATTCCGCATTCCGGAGCGGCCCGAACGGCTTGGCTGCTTCTACGGATTTGGCGGAAAAACTCTACGAATACGGATTTCCGATGCGGCGGTTCAAAACAGGCACGCCGGCCAGAATGCTGGGAAAAACCCTGCATTATGATCGCATGAAGGAGCAGTCGGGAGATGAAGAAATCGTGCCGTTTTCTTTTATGAATGAAGGTAAGGATATTGGAACGAATCAAATTTCTTGCTGGCTATCCTATACGAACGAGGAGACGCACCGGATAATTCTGGATAACCTGGATAAGTCGGCTATGTATTCCGGTAACATTGTGGGTGTGGGGCCGCGGTACTGCCCGTCCATCGAGGATAAGGTGTCTCGTTTCCGGGATCGGGAGCGGCATCAGCTTTTCGTGGAGCCGGAGGGTTTGGATACCGATGAGATGTACATTCAGGGAATGTCATCCAGTTTGCCGGAGGATATTCAGCGGGAGTTCTACCATTCCATCCCGGGGCTGGAGGACGGCGAAATCGTTCGGCCGGCTTATGCCATCGAGTACGACTGCATCGATCCTCAGAGTTTGAAGCCGTCTTTGGAGAGCAAGGTGGTGAAGAATTTGTTCTGTGCCGGACAGTTTAACGGAAGTTCCGGTTATGAGGAAGCGGCGGCCCAGGGGCTGATGGCCGGAATCAATGCGGTTCGGAAACTTCAGGAGAAGGAACCGCTGGTACTTGGCCGGGATCAGGCGTACATCGGCGTGCTGATTGATGATCTGGTGACCAAGGGAACCAACGAGCCGTACCGTATTATGACTTCCCGGGCGGAATACCGTTTGCTGCTGCGTCAGGACAATGCGGACCGGCGTCTTACGGCGCTGGGTTATGAATACGGTTCCGTCAGCGAGGAGCGTTATCAGAAATTCTTGAAAAAAAAGGCGAATGTGGATGCGGAGCTTGCACGCATCGAGAAAAAAACAGTTTCGAATAAGATACAGAATGAATTTCTTTCCAGGCACGGAAGTGCCGAATGCGACCGAGGGCTCTCCTTCGGTGAAATGATGCGCCGTCCGGAAATTCATTATGCGGATACAGCAGAGATTGATGACGAGACCAGACCGGAGCTGACTCGAAACGAGCGGTATGAAGTAGAAGTAAGAATTAAGTACGATGGATATATTCAGAAGCAGATTGCTCAGGTAGAAAAGATGAAGAAGCTGGAAAGCAAACGGTTGGATGATTCCATCGATTACAACAGCATTGGCGGTTTGAGATTGGAAGCGCGCCAGAAGCTGACGGAGATTCATCCGATTAATCTGGGGCAGGCCAGTCGAATTTCCGGCGTGTCTCCGGCGGACATCAATGTTCTTCTGGTATATCTGGAGAAAGAGAACAGAAAGAGGTCGACAAATGAGTAAAGCCTATGAGCGGCTGGAGCAGCAGGTAGGGGAAGAAAAAGCGGAATTGATGATCCACTATATGGATGAGATTTTGCGGATGAACGAGCATATCAACCTTACCGCCGTTCGGGATCCGGAAGAATTTATCGTAAAACATCTGCTGGATTCTCTGGGGTGTGTGGGTTCTCCGGAATGGGAGAAGGCCGATGCGATTGCCGATGTGGGTACCGGTGCCGGGTTCCCCGGAGTTCCGTTGGCCGTCATGGCACCGGAGAAAAAGATTTCCCTTATCGATTCCCTTCAGAAAAGACTGCGTGTAATTGATGACATTACCCGGTCTCTGGATATTCAGAATACCACTACATTCCATCTTCGCGCCGAAGAGGCGGGACAGAGCAAGGAGCATCGGGAGCAGTACGATTTATGCGTATCTCGAGCGGTTGCTTCTATGAATGTTCTGGTGGAATGGTGCCTGCCCCTTGTTAAAGTAGGGGGGACTTTTGTGGCGTACAAGGGTGAAAAGGCAGAAGAAGAAATAAAGGATGCAGAAAAAGCAATCCGTCTTCTGGGCGGAAAGATTGACCGAATCGAAACGGTGAATCTGGAAGATGAATCTGCGGAGAATCACGCGTTGGTGTATATAAAGAAAGTTAAAAAGACGCCGGCGAAGTTCCCGAGAAAATCCGGAACGGCTCGAAAAGAACCGCTGTAGAAAAAAGAGGGGCTGTCGCATTAACAACAAATAAGACAGCTCCAAATGCAAAAGAAACAGGGCTGGCAATAACCGAATTTATCATTCAGCTATTGTTTGCCAGTTTCTTTCATTTTTGAGTACAACAAAAGAACTATTCTACCCTATCTGCTTAAACTTCGTACAAATGCTGTCCGAGCTGCCCTTTTTGTATGTGTCTATGAAGATTTTCTATGTTTTGGGCTATCGCTGTAAGCACGCTTTCGGCATATACATTCGCTTGTCCTCGACACAGGAATTGTCTGAACTTTTGATCTTCTTTCCATAGAGCAAATGCGCCCTCCGCTTGAATGCTTCGATTAACTCGGAGCTGGACACCTTTTTCGCTTGTTATTCGGTCGAGACATTCTTTTCTTTGCGTAAAATATTTTCTGATTTCATATTGATATTTTACCATGAACCTTCGCTTCCCAATAGGGGCGGAGGTTTTTATTTTTTGATAAAAGCCATTGTTTCCAATGGTTTCATCAAGAGATGCGTCAGAACACGCCTTCCAAAAAAGTGCAAGAAAAGGGGCTGTCGTACTATTTAGTGCGACAGCCCCTATTTATTTCGAACATTTCGGCTGTCATCGCGCCGGCATCTGCGACTCAACCCACGGATGCAACTAAAAATAACAAAATTCCGATATTTGTGTTGTTTTCGGTTGGTTGATGAGAGATGCGTATAAAACTATAATACAGTTACATACAAGAGAATGACGTCGCAATGAGAGGTGCCTATATGAGTATCGTTAAAGTTCAAAATCTGAATAAAGAGTATCCGTCTTTTCGGCTTAAGGATGTGTCATTCACCATAGACGCCGGTGAAATCACTGGATTTATCGGCAGAAATGGAGCGGGCAAGACGACCACCATCCGCGCCGTGGTGGGCGTGCTGGATTTTGACGAAGGCGATATATACATCGGCGGCCATTCCGTGCGCCGCGAGCCCATCGAGTGCAAAAAACTGCTTGCCTACGTGCCGGACAACCCCGACCTTTACGACTACCTTACCGGCATGCAGTATCTGAACTTCATGGCCGACGTCTTTGGCGTCAGCGCGAAGGCGCGCGAGGCGCGCGTCCGCGAATACGGCGAGCTCTTCGGCCTCACCATCAACCTGGGCGATTCCATCGGCTCCTTCTCCCACGGCATGAAGCAGAAACTGGCGCTGATGGGCGCGCTGATCCACGACCCCAGGTTGCTCATTCTCGACGAGCCCTTCGTCGGCCTCGACCCCGTGGCGGCGCACGCCTTCAAGCAGCAGATGCGCGCCCTCTGCGACCGTGGCGGCGCGGTGTTTTTCTCCACGCACGTATTGGACGTGGCGGAAAAGCTCTGCGACAAGGTCGCCATCATCAAAAACGGCCGCCTCGCGGCCTTCGGCGACACCGACGCGGTGCGCGGCGACGGCTCGCTGGAGGAACTGTTCCTGGAGCTGGTGGAAAAATGAAGAAACTTTCCCTGCTTTTGCGGCTGGACCGCTATGAGCTGCTGGGCATCAACCGCCGCATGCACGATCCCGCCCAGCGCCTCGGCGGCAAGTGGCTGCTCGCGCTCATTGTCCTCGCCGCCATCGCCGCCGTGGGCGTGGCCTTCGCCTATTGCATGGGCATTGCCTACGCGCTTTCCGCCATTGGCGCGCTCGCGGTCTTTCCGGTGATGCTCGTCTCCGTCTCGGCGCTCATTTCGCTGGTCACCACCATCGTCAAGGCCCCGGACGCCCTCTTCGGCACGCGCGATCTGGACAGGCTTTTGTCCCTGCCCATCCCCACGCGCACGGTGGCCACGGCGCGCGTCTTGAAGATCTACAGCATGAACCTCCTGTTCACGCTGCTGATCC
>OLPF01000364.1_pt1 | contig 50062 bp, 51 predicted proteins | sample 1673121 | NCBI WGS metagenome assembly OLPF01 (sample SAMEA3136756, study PRJEB25190) | human gut metagenome
GTTACTTTCTTTGTGGCTCTAGTCTTTTTTCAGGATTTTTGACCCCAACTATTGAAATTGAACAAAAAAATGATGCAAATAAATGCATCATTTTTTATAATTAATCCTTTACTAAAGTATTTGCATAAAAAAAAGGATCATACTTTTCTGAATATTTATATGCTACTATTTTTTGTGTCTCAGGGTGAAAAACTATAATATAATCCTTATAATAGCCTAAAACTAGTGCATATTCAGCATCGACAGAAGCTTCGTTAGTTTGTGTTCCCCAAAAAGTTGATTCTGCTTGCCAAGATATAATTTTATCTCCATTCGTTTTCATTAATCCCATCATCAAACTTTTTGACTCTATTTTCTTTATTGCTATATCAATAAATATATCTCCCTCTATATTCATACCTATCATTTGAACTTCGTCATCCATAATATAATCACTATCAGCTTTATCAAGCAATATAGAAATTGCATCATTCAAAACTAACAAACCAACTTGAGTACAAATTTCAATCTTTTTTTCCTTAGGATCGCCTACATAATATTCTAAAAAACTCGGTCCCCATAACTGTCCATTTTCGTCATAGTAAAAATCCGTAGAAAATTTAATAGAATTATATAGTGTATCTGAATTAATCAAAGCCTCAACACCATAATATTCAGCTATAGAATCCCAGCATATAAACTCAAATCCACTGGGATATTCAGGTCTCATTTCAGGAAGCCATACATCATCAATGACACATCCGCCATCAAATTCTCCTCCAACGGTATAAGTTTTACCGTCTTTTACGACCGTTCTAACACCTTCAACGACATAGGCTTTCTCACCATACTTTTCATCTGTTATCTTTATTTCATATTTATCCTCAGCAGGTTCTGAAGATTCCGAAGTTGTCACAGATTCGGTAGTGCTGGTAGTCGAGTCAGCCTTTGAATCAGTAGTGGTTGATGTTGTAGACTCTGTTGATTCTGCGATAGAGGATGACTCTACGCTGCTTGTCCGCGATGTATTTGCTTCAACGCCACTGCAAGCTGTGAATGAAACTGCTGTTGCTATCGCTAACATCATGCTTATTAACCTTTTTTTCATATAAATGCCTCCTTTAAAAGCACAAAAACCTCTGGAGGTTTTACTTCCAAAAGTTTTTAAAAGTTTAAAATATTCTTACGCTTATTATTATAACATAAAACTTGTATGAAGTCAAATTTTATGTAAATTAGCATATTTTAAACATATTTTATTTAAAGTTTTAATAAATTATATATAAAGCACTCCGTCTACTACATTGTATTCTTCATCGTCTTCATTTCCCTGAGCTTCTTGACCGTTTCCTGAACTTGTTTTTTTATTTAATGTTATGTTTTTCTTTTCATCTATTATATATTCATTTATTGGAGCTTGATAAACATACATTATTCTACTTACATCCCCTAGAGTGTCTATTTTAGCATCTATGTAAAAAGAATACTCATTTGAATCATAAGTTACATTTTCTTTCCCTTCAAGATCCATAAATAATAAATTATCTTTAGTATCAGAAGATTCCACTTTAAAGTCTATTTTAACTCTTACTCTATAAATACTTCCATCATAGTAAACTATTGGCATTTGTGGAGTAGCACTACCTGTTATCTTTATTTTATTTGCTTTTACATAAGTTATATATCTATTTATTTGAGCTTCTGATATATTAAATAAAGATTCTTCTCCTAAAACTTCCATCATATTATCTTTATCTATAGTATTATAATCTATATTTAAAATATAATCATAGTATGTTTTAACAGACTCCATAAGTTGTGACATACATACTCTTTGATAAGAAAATACTTTAACTGGATTTTCAAATGTTTCTTCAGATTTTACAATAAAACTTTTTTCATATATATCTTTTGAAACATCTGTTAGTATATATGGATACTCACTAGCATTACTTGGTTCTTTTTCTTTATTAATATTGAATTTTTTGCCATTTGGTATTAGTAAATTGTATTGTTTTATTATTTTTGTCATATACATATTTACTTCACCTTTAGCAAGTTTACGATTAGGTTTTATTTTTTTATTTGAATTTTCTATTACACCATTTCTTACAAGGTCAGATAAAACTGAAACCTCTTCTGCTTTAAGTCCTTTTATGTCCTTGAATTTTAACTCTTCATCGGTTTTTAGACTTTCACCTAAAAGTTTTACCCTAGCATTTGCATAATACTTAGCAAATTCAATAAATGTGACTGTTGAGTTTGCATTTTTTCCATTTATATCATCTTCTGTTATTATTTCATTTTCATATGCATACTCAACCCAGCCTTTATTTTCGTATTTTTCTTTGTAATCTTCTTCTCCATTATATTCACTATCATATATTTCTATTTCATTTGTTATAGAAGAAATAATAAGTTTAATTGCCTCAGATTTTGTACATCTTTCATAACTTGTAGCCTTTCCATTATTATACATAGAAGAAAGTGCATATATTTCCATCTGTTTTTGATATTCATCATATTTAGAATATTTTATTTTTCTAAATAAAATATATCCTCCATAAAATATACCAAATACTATAGCAATAGCGAGCACCGCTAATACTATAAGAACTATTATTTTTTTTGTTTTGGATTTGTCTATTTTATTTTTAACTTTTTTTGCACTTTTCTTTAAGCTTGAATTATCTTTTTTCACATTTTCCACTTTATCTTTTTTCATATATGCTGGAATAATAGTATCTTTTGGTAATTCATTTTTTTTATTTTGGTTGCTTAAGTCTTCTTTATTATTTTCCATCACTACCTCCTAGAAACTATGGATTACATACAGGACATGGATAAAATCCCTTTACTTCTTCAGTATCACTATTAGAGCCATTCTTTTTATGTATTCCAATAACAGAAGCTGCTTGTTGCTTCGTCGTTAAATATTCTGGAATTATATTAGTATGTATTTGATCAGTATATTTTTGACAATTTGTTGTCGCATGATATAGATTTCTTTCTGACTTAGGATCTTTTGCTAATGTTAAATAATATTTTGTAGTAAGTTCTAGTCTTGATACACTGTATGCTTTAGAGTTCAAGTATTTATTTCCAATTGAAAGTCCTTGCATAAATGCGAATATACCAACATCATTAATATAAGACTTCATCTCTTCTTGTTCAATTGTTGGAAAAACAAAGTCATATGTTATGCCTGCTTGTGATGCATAAAAATTATTTTGGTTTACAGCATACGCAACTTCATCTGTTATAGTTTTTATTATAACTTCATCTTTTACTTTCTTTAAGTGATCTACAACATTATCTATATCTATTTTTGATGTTGTTGATTTTCCATCAAATAAGTCGGCGTTATTTTTATCACTTGTACTATCATTCATATTACCATTTTTATCAACATATGTACCAGAACTTGTATCTGCTAAATAAAAAGATTTTACTGGTAGTTCTTCAGTAATATTTTCTCCAGATGCATCATATAAGCCTCCCCTATGTGTTACATAGTCATCCATTGTAAATTCTATTGTATGTAATGAATGTTTTGTACCACTCTTATAGTCATCAACACTTACAATACTATAATCATTCTTTTGTTTTACTATGTAATAAGAATACGTATAATACTTCTTTGGTTTTACCGTATGTTCTATTACAGTCGACCCATCTTTGTTATATTCTTCTATTGAAGATATATAAACTCCATTATAGTCTATAATGGCCATTGCAGGCACGAAAAGTTGAAGATACTTTTCGGCTGCATCATTGCCTTTTATTCCGAAATTATTGTATAAAGAATTAAAAAATGTATTTTTTGCTATTTCAGGATTTATACTAACTTTTTTATCTTGTTCTCCAGAATAACCATAGTCTATTGTTTTATCTGTATTTTCAACTTCTTTCATAGCTGCTGTTGCATCTTCAATAGCGCTAGTTATAAGTTTATTATAATACATTTCTTGTTCTTCTGCTTTTATTGTAAATGACACATTTACATATACTACTATAATTATTGGTAAAGTTATCCCAATAAATATCAAAGCAAAATCTGTTATCTTCAACTTTTACACCTCCTTTATTATTTCAATTTAAAATCAATATAAATTACGTTATTTTTATTTTCCACAGTTACATCAAACCTTGCTTTTTTTACTTTTTCGGTAGCTTCAAGCATACCATTTTTAAGCTTTTCAGTTTCTTCTTTTGTACTCCTTATATAGTTTCCATCTAGGTCGTCATACTTCAATACCACTTCATTTTGTTTTCCAACATAAGTATCCATTACCTCAAAGAAATCTTTTATATTTTTGTTTTTACCTACAAAAACTTTTGCATCTATTTCCCATACAGCATAGAATGTAGTATTACTGTTGACTGTATAACGTGATCCATTTTTATACTTCACCTGAGTGGCATTTTTTGATGTACTCCACCCAACAAATTTATATCCCTTCTTTTCTGGTGTTGAATAAGTCACAACTATTTCAGTTCCCTTTTCAACCAATTGTTGACTTCCAGTAAAACCAAATTCTCCACCATTGGCATCATATCCTACGCTCACTTGATTATCTTTTACTACTATCATATATTGATGTGTTGCATCCTCTCCCGAACTTCTCTTGTATCCACTTGTTGTATTTATTGATATACCATTTGTAAATACTGGTGTTGCATTTTTATTTGTAGCTTTTAAATTACATCTTACAATACCACCATTAAAATGCATAGAGCTGTTTTCAGTTTTTTTCTGACTATTAGTTGACTTCTTCCACAATGTGACACCGTACAAACTGCCGGTAATTGTAGGAGTCCCCTCAACTATAAGTTTTCCACTTTTCATTTGTATACCTTCAGAAGCTCTAACTCCATCTTTATTAACAAAACTATCAGAAGATGATACGCTTGCATTTCCTGAAATTTTAATTATACCATAACCGTCACTACAAATTCCTATATTTTTTCCGTTAACCTTAGCATTACCTTTAATTTCAATATTTGATTTTTTTTGATCTGTGCTAATTCCCATTCCATTTTCTGAATTTATTTCGCAGCTTCCGTTCAACAGTTAAGTTTGAATTGTTATTCACTAAAATTCCAGTACTATTTTTAACAGTTATTTTTCCTCCAGTGTCCCCTCTTACTGTTAAACTTCCACTATCAATTGTTATTCCTCCATTGTTAAATGTTATATTGTTTTCAGACAAATCTAATATAATTGTCTTACCTACATTAAAACTAGCAGAACTACTTTCTTCTACATTCGAATTTGTAACTTTTATAGTATTATTATCTTGATGAATTTCATTTATCGCACTTTGCAATGTTTCATAACTTTTTCCTGTTGCTACATTCATATAATTTTTGATTATAGGCTTTGATATATCCGTAAAATAATTTGCGTCTACTTTTTTCCAAGAATTGTTTTTTACAATTCCACCATAATTTACAACTATTCTTTCTGTACTTGATGTACTAATTATAGCATTAAATATTGCCCCTGCCATAGTGGTAGATGAGTTTTTAAGTTTAACGTAAAATTGATCTCCTACTTCTAAAGTATAAATTCCACCTTTTATTTGTTTATTAGTCAAATTTACATTGTTTTTTGTTGGGTCAATTGACAATATATCGTCATTATAATCAATCTCATATTGCTCGATATAGTCTTTATATCCTTTAGCATTGTTTTGAGTATCACTTGTAATTATTCTTTTGTGTGCTTCTAGCTGAACGTCATAAAGATTTTCTGTATTAGATAACGAGTCTAAAAATTCTTGATATGTATCATTACTAATGTATCCATTACTTAAAACTTTATCAACAAATGTTGTAGTTTCTCTTAAAACAAGATTATATGACATATCATCTTGCCTTTCAAAATAGTTGTATAAAGGGAAGAAAACTATCAACATTACAAAAATAATCATTAGAATTACTATACTTAAATTATCTTTCATCTAGTTTTTCCCCTTTCTTATTAAATTTCTTATATTTCTTGTATTTCAAATTCTTTATTAGATATATATTTTAGTGTATATTTTCCATTAATTTTAATTTTTGATATTATTGTTTTATAACTATCTTTGTTATTCTCTTTTACACTAAAGGTAATAACTTTTCCATCCGAATCTTTATAAGTAATTTCTAAGCCACTGCTTCCTTTAGTTGCATACTCATCTTCTAAAGTATAATTACATATATATGATATAAGCTGACTTCCAGTTATAACTCTATGTGTTTCTGTTGGTACATTTTCAATTAGTGAAGCATCGTCTGCTACTTGTTTACCGTACTCATAAGAGAGCTCTGCATAATTATTTATCATAGTAAACAAAGTTATTGTAGCACTAAGAGCAACAACAAATATAAAAATATATACACCTATGAAAATGCCTTCAGCTGCATTATCTCCCATACTTTCCTCCTAAAAATATTTTAAATATTTAGCAATTTTTTATTTTACTTTTTATTAATAGTAATCTTTACTTCTCCCGTATTATCATTTATTGTAACAGTTGATGTGTATAAAGAAGAATAAGAGTTTTCACTTATAGTAGATTTCTTATTCACAGCCCCATCAATAGTTACAAGTGAGTTATTTTGATATTTTTTTATTGTATTTTTCACATCAAGTCCCGTAAGCGTAGTATTGTCATACTTATCAAATTCAGTAAATCTGTTGCCAATATTTATATCTGTCTTTTCAACCTCTGCATATATATCCTTAAAATGTGACATTATAAGGAGAATAGAGGAAGTAATTGAAATAGTTATAAATAATGAAACTGCTATAATTAATGCTTTATTAGACATTTCGGACATACCTTTTACTTCCTCCTTCTAAATTGAATTTTATTATACTACACTAAAGTCTCTATATTCTTCATTTTTAATTGTACCACCATAATTTATGTATACACGTGGATTTTCTTCTGACATTGCGCCAAAAGTAAAAGTATTAAAGAACATAGTAGCAATTGTTGTATTAGTATTTTTTACAATTACTCCAAACTCATCTCCAACTGACATTGTATATACTATTTTATTATCAGAATCTTGATATTTCATCTTTGTATTACTACTGCTTTCTGTCAAATATCTTAGTATCTGCTTTTCAGTATAAAATTCTTCATACATACTATAAGTTACTTCAACATTATATTCTTCTTTGCTATATTCCTTTTTTCCAACTATATATTTTTTTTCGTCTTTTATTTCAGACACTTCATTTCCATGGTATTCTAAAGTTTGACTCAAATTAAATTGATTATTATTTTTTTGATATATATTAACAACTGGCGAATATTTTCTTGCTATATGTTCAAGTTTTATATCATATGTGTTTCCTGTAACAGCTAACTTAGATATAAAATCATTATACATACTCTCAGATAAATACCCCTTTGCTGTTACTTCATCAACAAAATTTGAAGTTATCTTTGTTGCAAGTGCATAAGATATATCATCTTTTTTTTCAAATGTCATATAAAGTGGCATTGCAAAAAATACGAGTACAACAAATATAACAGCAAACACTCTTTGAATTATATCTTCCATTTAAACACTCCTATTTTTTATTTATTACTATTTTTGTTATTTTTCCATCATTATCATAAGTTACTACAAGAGTAAAATCTTGGTTTGGAAGCACATTATTTATTATATCTGATGTTTTTGGACTACTATTACCATACCCAAAATCAATTTTCTTGGTAGTAATTTCCTCTTCAAAATAATTACATATATTTATAACATCTGAACCTTTAATATTTGCTTTTGTCAAAATATCCCTTATATGTCTATCATAGTTTTGAGATATATTAGTACCTGTTCCTATACTTTGGGCAGTATTTTTTGCAACGTTATAATATGTAAGTATAAGCGATATTGTTGTAATAGATATAAAAAGTCCTGCACCAATTGTTATTGCTCTTATAGCGTTAGAATCATCCAAAAGTACTCACACCTTTCTTTTATATACTTAAAAAGAAGCATTTAAAATATTTTAAATACTCTATTTTAAATATATACTTCTTTTGCACTTAGTGCAAAAGGTATATAACTATATTTTAGTATAATTATATACCTTATTTTAATATCAAATTAATATTATTTAAAATTAACAAGAGCTATTCCCTCATTAGCATAATATTTAACCTCGCCAGTATACTTTTTAGTAGTACTCGTTATGGCATGCTTTACATCATTATATGATTTATAATAATTAACTGTTTTACTCTCTAAAGTGATCGTTCCAGGTGTTGGAGTATAATCTTTATCTGATGTAGGACCTGAAGAATTTATTTGAACTATAACCCCTTCTTTACCAATGAGTTCTGAACATGCTATTTTAACTTGTGATCCTGTAAGTACTTTTCCATCATACTGATCAGTTACTTGTATTCTTAAGGATTCAGATATATTTCCTATTTGTTGTGTGCCTTGATTCATTAAATCTTGTCCCGCACCAGTAATTAACATTACGGCTGCAATTATTATGATTGTTATAAAAAGGCCTACACCAATCATTATCGCTTTTTGTGCGTTATCCATTATTTTTTCCTCCTTTTAAATTACATTTATATTTTAAACACATCTTTGTGTTTAAACCATTTTTTTAGAATGTCATTGTACTAAAGTATGACATCATCTGCATTATACTTACTATCATAAGTGGTGCTACTAAGTATCCACCAATTAATAATATAAGAGGCATGAATCCTAAAACTTTACCGTATGTTACTTTCTTTTGAATTAATCTTTGATTTCCTTCTTTTCTTCTTTCATAGTAAAATCCTCTTTCAGTTTCTAGCTCATCAAACGCATCACGTACTGGAATACGTTCAACAGCAGATTGAAGTTGTTCTACTATTCTTTGGAAATCTTTATATGGTACGGATTCTTTTAATTCTTCAAGTGCTTCATAAGCTCCCGCTTCATAGTTATTAAGACATGTTGCGATAGGCTCTTTGAATGCATATGAGAATCTACATAGCCACTCTAATATAGTTTGTACATCGATTCTGTCTATGTACATCAACATTAATATAATTGATTGGAATTGCATTATTTCATTTTCTTTTTCCATCTCACGTATCTTATTTCTTACCATAAGTACAAATGTTGGAAGATAATATGCAACTACACCAATTAAAATTGAAATTAATACTTGCCAATATTTTATATAGGCATTTTTTACTTTTGTTATTTTTCCATATACTCTATTTAATTCATCTTCATCTACTTGACCTGTTGCAGGATCAGTAAATTCTAGAGCAAGTTCTTCTTTTGTTACATTTTTATTTTTATATTCTTCTACATATTCATTATCTCTCTCATTTAGTGACTTTGCAGCAGCTTCTTGCTCTGCTGATAGTTTTCCAAATGATAAAAATTCATCGCTTATTGCGGTTTTAACCGAATTAAAGTCTATGTATTGAATATTAAACATTAAAATCATAGATGCTATAAATCCAACAACGAATGCTGTAAGTTTATTTACATATAACCATTCTATTGTAAGGTAAGCATTTGTATTTTTTATAAGTTCAGTTTCTTTTCTATATCTTTTTGTGTGCTCTTTTGATTTAAAAGCATCAACTAAAGTTTTAATAAAAGGAACTTTATAGGCTTTATCTTGCCATCTTACATTTGCAACTCTATCAAATTTTATTTCTTCTGAGTCTTCCTTTATAATACGAAGCATCAAATATGAAATAAATATTGATACAATTATTAAAGATTGCATTATAAATCCTGTACTACTATTATAGAAATTAGAAAGTGATGGGAAGTTTGATTCAGCCCAGTTTTGTAAAGGCTTAATTGCAACTATTGGAACAACTGCAATTATTGTTAAACTTCTAAACATATAATTTATCTTATCTCTTTTTAATATTTCAAGATAAATATCACTTAATATATTGTTTAAGTTTCTAAGATATACTGATGTACCATCAACTTTTCTGTCTCCTAGTTCAAGTGTTAAATATGAAACGCCTGCAAACAATTTTAAAAATCTATTTGGGGCTGTATCATAATACTTTTCAAGCTCTGCTTCTGGTGTTTCAGATGTCATTGCTTCTTTTATTCTTTTTAATTGTGGTCCAATTTCTTTATCTCCTAGCTCGTCCATTGCAGCATCAAAAGCTTCTTCAACCATTCCATGTTCATGGAATGCGTGACGTATTGCTGTAAATGCTTCTGGAAGTTGTCTTAATATTTTAAGAGATACTGAATTTATATTTAAGTCAATTATTTTCTCTGCTACAATTAATATACCAATTATTGATATAAGAGACATATATAAGTCATTAACTAAATTAACAAGTGTAAATATACCTACAAAAACAAATAATACAACTAGTAACATTAATCTTCCTGTACGTTTTCTTACCTCATATTCAGTATAATCATTTGCCATTTCCATTTTTAGTCTTGTTTTTTTAGTGTAATATTTTATTATAGGTATTTTTACAAATACTAGATAAACTGACTGATATAATCTGTCAAAAGAATCTTTACTTAACTTTTTCTCTTTTACAACAAGTTGGTCTTTTTCATACAATGTTTTATTTTTAGAATAATTTTTCTTTGTTCTAAAATAAAATATCATTGAAGCAGCAAGAATTATAGTAGCAAGTACAACTAGTATAATTATAAATCCCATAAAATACTATCACCCCCAAGCTGTATCTACAAAATTATCAAATGCTCTCATGTCTTCTGGTGACATATTTTCTCTCATTGCTTTAATATTTTCTTCAGTAATTGGATGAGTAAATACATATTCACCGTCATGCCATTCAACAACATTATGATAAGTGTAGTTGTTATTTTGAGTCATATGTCTAAAGTATTCTACTGAGTTATCCATAAATTTGTCTAGTTTTTGTTCTAGTGTCTTTTCTTTTCTATAATCATTGTTATATTCAAATTTCTGTTCTACTGGTACACACTCTGTTATTCTTTCAATATATCTTGTACCATCTACACCTCTTTTTAAGTGTATATCAAAGTTTATAACTTGTACAACCTGTACTTCAGCAACGTTTTCTGAGTTGAACATTCCTATTTTAAGTAATGAGTTTCTAAGTGAAGTTATTAAATTTGGGAATGTTTTAGCGTGGTGAGTGAAAAGTGTAAATTTAGATGCAACCTGTGCCATCTGAATCATCCAAGCAGCAACCGGATCAGTTGCAACCTCTCCTAGGATGTTAACACCACCATCTGTTTTCTTTTGAACATCTAGTCCCATTTGACCAGTTATTGTTTCAGTTTCACGTAAAGACAAGATGTTGTGATTTGGATAAATTTTTCTTAAGTGCAATTCAAATGCAGTTTCCTGTACACGAATTGTAATTGTTGGATATAGGTATTTCATTATAGCCATAAGAAGTGTTGTTTTACCGCAACCTTGTTCACCTGTGATTGCTGTAACACGTGCTCCTGTAATTAAGTATTTTAAAAGTTCTATTACTTTTTCTTTATTTTTATGTATTAATAATTGTTCTGCAGAAATAAGTGTTGGTGGAGCAAATTTTCTTACGAAGAATGCCCATGATTCTGCAAAGTTTGGTCTTAAAACAACTACACGGGAACCATCTTTCATCTCATTGATTTTAAAACCAACAGATTCAGAAAGTTGTCCTGGATTATTGTATTTATAGATATTTTGACAAACTCTTTTAAGTTCAGCTTCACTTCCAAATGATAGGAATGATAAATATGTAGCTTTACCTTTATAGAATATCCATACAGAGTCATATGACATTGGCATTTTTCTACCATTCATTTGCTCTAGATAATCTTCCATACCAGTAACTTGATCTAAGAATGATGGTGGAATACCAGATACACCACCAGATACACCATCGATGTTCATATCTCTTATATCATCGACTACACTGTATCCTTTGTAACCTTGATATACACGTTGAACTACAATTTCAAGTTTATCATCAAATGTTAACATATCTTCTGAAATTTCTTTTGAAAATATACTAGAAATTTCTTCTGCTGTTATAACATATGATGAAACTTCTGGATCAAATTCATATTTTGGAACATCCAAATTATATTTTGTTATAATTTGTGTTAAAGCTTCCGCTTTGTACTCTTTTTTATAAAAATGAAGTAGTATTTCAAATTTATCTTGTGGTGTTAAACTTTCAAAGTCATCAAATGGTATAGCATAATTTACATTTATATTATTTACACCATAATTATTTCTAAATAAGTCAAACATCAAAGTTTTAACATACTTCTTATCACTTTTATCAGCATATCCTGCGCCCTTTAATGCTTTTTTTAATGCATATTTTACATTTCTTCTTCTTTCAAACTCTTCTTCTGAAAGTGCAAGATCATATAAATTCATACGAGTTATCTCATCAAATTGCTTTTTGATAAACTCTTGCATTTTGGGTATGCTATATTTATCTCTCTCACGAGATACAATTACATTTTCAGTTTCTTTAACAGTAGATCCTCTTACTTTATAATAAACAAACAGTCCTACAAATGCTAGTAAAGCTAATATAAGTATGATGTTAATAACAAATGCAACCATTTTTTCACCCTCTCTTTTTTGTCACTAAGTTTAGTATTTTTATTTCTTGCTTTTCAATTTTTACTTTATTTTTTCCTTTATTTATTCTTTTTCTACCTTAATATATTAAGCATCTTTTACTTTAGTAATGTCTAATATTTTTTCTACTATTTGTCTTGTAGAAGCTATAAATTTTCCATTATAGTCGCCTTTTTCATTTTCAGCTTGAATGTTTTTGTAAAAGAAGTCAACTATATCACCATCATTACATGCATCAGCAAACATCATGTTATGAGGAACAGTATAAATTGGTTCTCTTATTCTAAATCTAGACGCAATGTTAAATACATTGTACTTTGATTTATCATCGTAGTCTGCTATAACGTATATTTTTTGCTTATCTTTTAAAGTTTCATTTGAATTTATATTTCTAAAAAATTCTGTTAATTTTACCATGTCTTGATTTAATACGCATACGACCACATCTGCATCAGCCAAAGTAGATTCTACATATTTTTCTGTTGTTCCTTTTGGCAAGTCTATAAAAACTAAATCGTACATTTCATCAGCTTTTCTTATAAGATATGTAAGATTTGACATAGTTTCCTCATACATTTGTCTATCTTTAGAATTAATTCCATACAATATATCAAGTCTATTTTTCAAAACTGGTTTTGCATAGTTTTGTATAAAATCAGGCGTAAGTTTATTACTTGTAATAAGTCTAGCTAGTGCCGAAATTCCTATATTAGAACTTTCAAACGCACCTGTTTCAAGAAGAACATCATATGGCGTAAAAGCGGATTCAATTTTTCTTGAATTAAAATTACTTTGAATTACTATTGAAGTAACCTTATGGCTTATTCCCATAAGAGTACTTGTAGCCAAAACAGCATGTGTATTTCCTGCCATTTTATTTTCTGCACTCCAAAAAGCTACTTTTGCCACTAATCTCTCCTCCTTTTTATCTCACTCATTACTTGCCTTGCATTTATATTCTCAACTATTTCAGCTGTCATATCAGCAATGGCATTTACAAAATATTTCGTATGTTTTCTAATATCTATTATTCCACTAAGTTGTGAGTCCATATTGGCCATTTTATCTTGATCTTCGTTTGGAATTTCATAAAAGTTTTCATTCCATTCAATTCCATATTCTGTTAGACTATCTGAAAAATATTTTTCAGAAGCCCTTGACATATAAGTTTTATATAAAACTCTAGTCATTTTAATTTTCTGTTCACTTGCATTGTTAAATATTTTAAAACTATTTGCTATTTCTTTATTTTTTTCTACTGATAAAACAGTTGAATCTACAAAGAAATATAATTTATCAAATCCTCTTGCTCTAAAAAATTCATATGCTTTAGGACTATCAATATCAATTATTGCATAATCATAAAGTCCTATATTTATTCCTCTTTCACTCATATAATTTTCTATTTCGTGAATACTCTCAAATCCAACCGCAAAGTCTATATTGTTGTATTGAGTAACATATGCCTTTTCTACTGACATTGATGGAATAACATACTTAATCTTTTTATCTAGTGTAGCGTCAATTACTAAAACTGATTTTCCAACAATATTTATAGCTTTAGCAAGGTTAATAGTAAAATCGTATTTATCTACATAACCCATTAATCCAATTACTTGCATTTATTTTCCTCCTAAGAATACTAATTTAATTTTCTTTTGATTGTTACTGAATATTTTATACACCTGATTCTGATGATGTAGTGCTACCATTTAGCAATGCTTCTCTTTGTGCTTTTTGATCATCTATTGAAGCTTGTGCTCCTGATACAACATTTGAATAATCGTCACCTTGTTGTGATTTATAAGTACTTAATGAATTTTCTATATTTTGTCTTGCAGTTGTACTTAGTTTATCTTTTGCCTCTTGTAAAACATTAGCATTTGAATTCATCATAGCAATTATTTGAGTATTTGGTTGATAATTTTCTGATGTTCTAGTTAAAGTTGAAGCAAAATTTTTATATTTTGTAAGTAGTCCAAATATATCTTCAACTTTTTTCAAATCTGATGTTGTAACTCCAGCTGAAGTTGCTGTGCCGTTTGTTGTGCCAGCTGTTGTCTCTTCACCTTCTGCAGTTTCAACAGTTGCTGCTGTATTTGAATTTGCAGTAGTTGTACCTGAAGTAGTTGCATCTGTTTTTTCTCCATTTTCATTTTTAATGAAATTAGTTATATCAGTATCTGTTATAGATAGATTAAATGTGCTAGCTATAGCTTTTAACATATATCCTTTAAGTTTTGCGTCAGTTTCATCATCAAGTTTTATTTGTGCTTCTGGATCTGTATATTTAGTAGCGTATAATTTTGTACCTTCGTTTAAATATGAATCAACCATTGCACCGTTTAAAATTAATCTTTCATCTTCAGTAAGTTGTAACCACATTGTACTTCCTGAAATTTCTCCTACTTTCTTTTGTGCTAAAACTATATAGTCAGTTCCACTTGGATACATTATACGAATATCTACGTAATCTCCTGTAACAAGATCACTTGGCATAACAACAGTATTTATTTCTTGATCACGTACATCTGCTGAAACAATCTCTTTAGTTACCATAGAAGCTGTAATTGGAATACTTGCAGGAATATTAAATTTTGCAACATTTCCTGGTATTTCAGACAAGTTTAGAGCTCCTGTAGGCACTGTTCTTTTGTGAACATTTACCGTAGTTACCATATCTGATGTTATAACTTCTCCTTGAATTACATCTCTATTTAAAACAGCAACATCTTGAGTATAAAGCCTATTATACTCTTTATTTGTTCCTTCTTTGTAAGAATTAATTGTTGTTATAGCCCACCAAAGTGTAAGCCCTATTCCAACCACACCAATAGCTGCACCTATAACAATTCCAACAACCATTTTTTTCTTCATTTGATTCATTCCAACCATATTATTCAAACCTCCATATACGTAAACCGTATTACTACTTTTATCCTTTAAAGGATATATCAAAATTGGCATTTTTTCAATATATATTTTTTCTTTTTTTATGTGTTTTTTAAAATGTTATTTCAAAGAAATATTATCGTAATATTTTTGTAACATTAAAGCATTTATTTATAAATTTCGTCATTATAATAGTTTTTTCTTTTTTAAGAACAATCCGCATACTATAGTAACAAATATAGAAAATCCCATTACTCCTAAAAAACCAACTATATTAGTTGGAAACGGAAATTCTACATTCATCCCCATAAAACTTGCTATCATTGTAGGAATAGAAATAATTAGGGTAACTGAAGTTAAGATTTTCATTACATTATTTAAATTATTAGATACCATAGTGCCAAATATCTCAATAATTCCATTTAATATCTCGCTATATGTTACAATCATTTCTATTGCTTGTCTATTTTCAATTATTGTATCTTCTAGTGTTTCACTATCTTCTTCATACAATTTAATTGATTTACCTCTTTTTAGTCTTTCTAGCACAACCTGATTTGCTTTAACAGAGGCATTAAAATATATCATAGTTTTCTGAAAATTAAGTAATTTTAAAAGTTCTTCATTACTCATAGTTCTCTTCATTTTTGTTTCAAATTTTTCTAGATCCTTATTTATATAAGTCAAATACTTTATATAGTCTTCTGCAACTTGAAAAAGTATTTGAAACACAAATCTAGATTTTTTATTTGTTTCTATTAACTGTGAATTATGCTCTTTTAGCATTTCTTCTACTGCATTAATTTTCACTTGAGATATTGTAATAAATATATCATCTCTAACTAAAATCATTCCAAGTGGAATTGTTGTATATATCTTATTTTTTTTATTTTCCTCGGTCATTGGAGAATCCACAACAATAAGGACACTGTCATCAATAGTGTCTATATGTGCCTTTTCTGCTATATCTAGTGGATACTTTAATATATGATCCTCTATCTTACAAGAGTGTGCTATATAATCTATTTCTTCTTTTGTTGGGGCCACCATATTTATCCAACACCCTTTTATAGGAGACTGCACTGTCTCTAGCTTTCCTGTACTTTCATTTGTCTTATAAATTTTTATCATTTTACATAACCTCCTATATATTTTATTTTTAAATTTTATTATTTTATATAAATTTATGGTAGCATAAGCAATAGAAAAAATCAACATTTTATTTTTATATAAATAAAGCAAAAAAATAATTAATTTTGCAAAGCATGTCATACTATAAGTATATATATTAACGCTGGCTGTTGATTTAAATTATCTTAAAATTATTATATATTATACTCAAAGTGTTAGAGGTGAAATTTTGAAAAAGACAGAAGAAAAACAAAACAAAAATAACATTATAAATCAAATATCTTTTGGTAAAAAAATACGAGAAGCAAGGACAAAAATGGGTATATCAAGAGCATCCCTTGCAGAAGACTTAGGAATTTCAGTAAACTTTCTTGGAGACATTGAAAGAGGACTAAAACTTCCTAGTGTGCCAAATTTAATTATGATGACAAATATTCTAAAAGTAAGTCTTGATTATCTATTCTCAGATTCTCTAAATAATATTCTTGAAGAAGAAAGCGAAAACATTTACTATACTGACAGACAAAAGTCTGTTATAAATTCAATAATAAAATTAATAAATGAAAATTTTTAGTTGATTATTATTATATCCTGAATTGTATGTTATAAATACAATTCAGGATATTTTATTTTTATGATTTACTATATTATAAATGATTACAACACAATTTTACTCTGTCATTACTCTGTCATTACTCTGTCATTTTATATCTTCTATTTGGTGAATTTATGCTTTCACTTTCAGATACAATTTTTTCCTTTTTTAAAAGATTTTTTAAAGTTTTTCTAACTGTACTGTCCGACAATCCAGTTTCTTTTATTATATCTTTATTTTTATTCATCTACTCAAATAAATTTTCCATCAAGTTAAGAACTAATTTATGTAGAGGTGCCACAAATATTTTAATATCTTCATCACAAACTGCCTCACTATGAATCCCTGTTCCGTTATTATAGTTGTCTACAACTTGGAATTCGTAACGATTGATACAAATATCAATCAATTTATATTTATAATTTAGCATATATTTTTGAATTTGGCAAAATGGGATTTTGAATTATTTTTTTCTTAGGCTTTTGCTGTTTTCTTTTTCTAGTTGTTTTAGGCTTTTTTTAGGAGTAGGCAAATCTTCTGGCATTGTTCCGCCAGCTTCTTTAATTGCTTTTCTAACAATTTTTCCAATTTTATTATGGGTATCACAAGCCTCTTTTTCGGTATTTACATTATCTTTTTTCAATCTTTCTTCTGTTTGAGATATTCTAAATAAATTTGCAATTAATTCTGTACTTCCCATATTATCTAAGATGTCTTCTCTATATCTTAATCCTTTTCTTTTTGCTATATCATCAGCTGTTTCTCCATTATATAATCCTTTATAACCTGCATTATGAAATTTATCAAAATTTTTAACACCAGATTTTTTTGCTGTTTGATTAAGTGAATAATTTCCTTTTCTTGTTAAATCTCTTTGATAAAATCTCTTCTCATCTTCTGTAAGGGAACTGTATTCTTTTTCGCTAATTTCTTGTTTTCTAGTTTGAATTGCGAAATATGTTTGTGCAAGAGCGATTACTTTTTTTCTAGAGTCTCCGTTTTGAGCTATCAAATAACATGCATAACGAGTTAACTTATAATCTTTTTGTTTTCTTTCTGCTCCGGAGCCTATTTGAACCATTTTATCGACGTCAATAAAATGGTCTAATACATTGATACTACTATTTTTGCAAGCTATTTTTGCCTTTTCAATTATCTTTTCAAAGTTTTGCCAATTTGCATATTGCAAAATAGTCATCAGCTCTCTAGCATACCAAAATTCAATACCATTTTCATCAATATGCTTAATATCCTCAAATGTTTTGTTGTTGTCTTTTTCTAATTTATTCATATTCCATCGTCTCCCTTCTAAGTATGTAATAATATTATTATACTATAATTTGAAGTGATTTTCAATTTTTTTGTAAACATTTGTTTAAGTATTTTTATTTTTTCTTTACGCAATCATAACCACGCGGGTATAACCCGTGGTTTGTTCTCACCCTATAAGGGCGCTTTACAGCAAACCCTAAAGGGTACTGTTGGTTCGACAGTTGCAGCTTATTACTTGCTACCCTTAAAAGGGTCTATAAATTCTTTTATTGTTATTTGATCTGTCATCATATCCTCTTGTAATTGATTCTTTATATAATTTTCTATTATTTTTTTATTCTTTCCTACTGTACTCACATAATATCCTGTACACCAAAAACTTCTATTTCCATATTTATATTTTAAATTTGCATGTCTTTCAAAAATATCATTAATGTAGTTTTCCCCTTTAAATATCCTACTTTATTCGATACACTATATTTCGGTGGTATACTTAGTAATAGATGTATATGATCTTTACATGCTTCTGCTTGTCCTTCAATTTTTAGTATTCTTCCTTCAATTACTGTATTTCTAATAAAAGTTAATGCACTTTTTATCATACTATCTATTGGTCCCTTAAATATTCTTTCTGTCATATTATCACCTTCAGGACCATTTCTTAAATCTACTACTTCTATTTGTGAATATGGAAAGAATTTTTGTGGTTCATCATTAAAGAACATTAATCCAACATTTAGCGGTTTCATATATTCTGGTGTTCCATCAACAATTCTCATACTTTTTTATAAATCTATAAAGTCCATATTTTCTGATTCCTTAACTTTGTACATTCAATACTTAATACTAAAATTATTGACATTAAAAAAAATATACAATATAATTTTTCTAGGTGAAAAAAATATGAAAGGCTGTAAAAAAAGCAAGAAATTTGTTGTTTGCTTTATCATAATTTTCATGTCACTAATATTGTATCTTTCAATATTTAGTGCAGCAATATACTCTATAAACTATATTAAAACAAGCGAAGATTTCTTCATAAATGTAACCCAAAGGGGACTTACATTAAAGAGCTTAAATCTATTAAGTAAAAATGATGAAAGTGTAACAGTAGAAGTCACTTTGCCAGACCTTTGGATAGCAAAAGACAGATGGATTGCTGTAACTGCTTCCTCTTCTGTACCATCTATTTATAGCAATGTTTGGCAAAAAGTAAACGGGAATAAAAAAGAGCTTTTACTAGATGAAAATTCAAATTATATTTATATAAGAGATGAGGGAGAAATATCTGAAGTATTTAATGTATCTGACTATGTAAATACTATAATATCCTTAAAATGTGATACATCTGATGATATTTTATATATTGGAGATAGCATAAATCTTGAATACTCTATATTAAAAGTTGGGAATCCAGATGATACTATAAAAATTAATGCTGACAGAGAAGGTATCGTAGAAATTAATGGAAATAAAATTACTGGAATTAAAAATGGTAAGACCAAAATAACGATTTCAGATTCTTACTCACATAAAAAAGAGTTCGAACTACTTGTAACAGATCTTATAACAAAACCTACGATAAATGATAATAAGTCTTTTTTAAAAGCAAATCAATATACAGAAGATGAAGCAAAACTTTTAGATGAACTTTTAGCGTTTGAAATTAATAAAGCAGGCGAAGGCACTCGTGCAGGCGCTGTAGCAGCAGCAAGATTTCTATCATTACAATTTAAGTATAAAGTTCCATATTTCTTGGAAAATGGTAGACTTCAAAAACATGGTACATCTGACTGGGTTGATGGCGAGGGAAGATATTACCATAAAGGTCTTTTTCTTTCTGCATCTAAATATTCTGAAATTACTAGTTCTATTGCGGGTCCTGCTATGTGGGGAAAATATATAACAGAGTATAGTAATGAGAGAATAATGCCAAATGGACTTGATTGCAGTGGATTTATTTCTTGGTGTCTTTACAATGGTGGTTTTGATCCAGGAGACATTGGTGCAGGTCCAAATTATGGTTATAAAGTTTTAACCGATCTTGGAAAATCACAAAGAATAAATATGTCACTTTTAAAATCTGGAAAAGTAAAAGTTGGCGATTTAATTGGTTGGGAAGGACATATCGGTATTATAATAGGAATAGAAGACGGATACATTACAGTTGCAGATACTATACTTTATGAGCGTGGTGTTTGTGCTACACGTTATAGTTACAGTAGCTTAATATACAGTAGTGGTTTTACCCATATTTATGATATGGAAAACTATTATAAAAAAGATGGGAACTTAAAGAATATGTGGTAGATTTTAAAAAGAATGCGCGGGAAATTATATTTCTTCGCATTCTTTTGCATTGAAAATACTTAGTTTTCACCAATTATTGACTTTATAAAGTGTATATGCTAAAATTTAAGCATAGATTAAGAAAAAACATTATAAAAATATATTGGAATAATGCTATAGTAAAGGAGAAAAATCTTTATGAAGGTTCTAGAATTTATTTTAAATAATAAAGATTATTTGGAAGATTTAATTACAAGAAGTACTTATCACTCAAATGCCATTGAGGGAAGTACACTTACATATGCAGAAACTTATGCTATTCTTTATAATGACAATAGTTTTAAAATTTGTGGTAAAGAACCAAGGGAAATATATGAGGCTATAAATCATAAAAAAGCATTTGAATTAGTTTTTCAAAATTTAAAAGAAAATGTAGATTTTGATGAACGATTTATAAAAAAAATAAACGAGATTATAAATAAAGATATTAAAAATACAGAAGGGTACAGGATAGTACAGGTATTCATCCAAGGAAGTGAACATATCCCACCAAGTCCTGAGAAAATTCAAAACCTAATGATGTACTATATATATAATTATAATCATGACGAAGAAGATATATTTACTAAGATAGCCAAATACCATATAGAATTCGAAAAAATACATCCATTTGAAGATGGAAATGGAAGAACAGGCAGATTGCTTATAAACTACGAACTATTAAAAGAGAATTTACCACCTGTTGTCATATCAAAAGATGATAGAGTAAATTATTTCGAATTCTTAAAAAATAACGATTTTAAATCATTTGCTAATTGGCTAAAAGAATTATCAATTAGAGAAAGATTAAGAATGGAAAAATTCGGATATATAGAATAAATGTATAGACTTGATATTAACACTATCAAGTCATTTTTATTATTACGCTCTATAACTATAAAAAAAGAATGTTAACCAAATAAATGGTTAACATTCTTTTTACTTTACTATTACTCAGCTTTTGTTCCACATTCAGAACAGAATTTTTCATTTTCGCCTAGTACTTTTCCACAATTTGCACATTTTTTTACTTCTGGTTTCTTTGTACCACATTCTTGGCAGAACTTTCCAGAACATTTAACTTTACAGCTTGGGCATTCCCATTCTTCTGAAGTTGCAACTGGTGTTGATACAACTGCTTGAGTGCTTTGTGCAGGTTGTTGTTGTGTTTGTTGAGTAGGTTGAGCTACTGAACCTGGAGCCTGATTTGCCCAAGGACCTGCAGCAGCTCCCCCGACAATACCATTTGAGGCCATGTTCATCATTCCAATCCCCATAAATCCATTTGCAGCACCATTTGCATTATTTGCAGCACCTTCAACAGCATTTGCATAAGAACCCACAAGTTTTCCTTGTTGCATCATAGAGTTTGAAGCAAGTTGATAATCTTGTACAGCCTTTTTTGCTTCTTCTGTTAAAACTACTCCTTTTATGTTGAAGTTTACAATTTTAATACCTCTTTTTTCAACACCTTGTTTAAAATCTCTTTCTGCGATAATATCTTTTATTTCAGATCTTAATGCACCTAATTTCTCAACAGATATTGGCTTTTCTTGTGTTCCAATTTCTTGAACAACTTCTGATAATACTTCTTCTGCCTCAGAACGCATTTGCATTCCCCATTTAGAATCAATTCCAAATAATTCATCTGCTTTAAATACATCAGCAGTACCAGCAACTTCTTGCATAAATAAAGCTGGGTCTGTAATTTGTATTGTATATGTTCCATGGCATTTAATTGAAACTAATAATGGTTGAAATTCTCCTGGACACATTGCATTTGGTATTTTACGAGTCCAGTCAGCAAAATCAAGAGGATTACTTGTTCCAAATGTAGCACCTGGTATTTCATGAAGGTTAAAGAAGAATACTGCTTGTTGTTTTGCAGATGCTCCATTATATGTAAATCTTTGCCACATTTCTTTGAAAACATCTCCAAATTGTCCTGCAAAGAATGATGGTGTAGAAGATGCATCAAAAGTATATATTCCTTCTTCTGCTGTTGCTTCTATTACACGACCATTATCATAGATAATTGCACATTGTCCTGGTCCAACAATTACTGTACTTCCATTTGATATAACACCATTTGGAGTTGTAACCTTTTTCATCAAAATATCTGATCCCATTTCTTCACAACGTAAGGCTTCTTTCCATTGGTCATGAAGTGTAGAACCTATAGCAGAAGTGGCTGCTTTAATTAATCCCATTTTAATTCCCCCTTAATAAAAGTAACTTTATTAAATTACTACGTATATTATATCTGCTTTTTCCCATTTTGTAAAGCATTCTTAAAAACTTTATTTTATAGACTCTAAACTACTTAATACAAAATCATGATCATCTGTAACTATAACGTTTCCACAATATTCACATTTTCCAGAAGATGTAACCTTTGTTGGAGCGCCACATGAAGGACATGCTGTAGTTTTTATGCTGCCATCATTTGTTGTTTTTCTTCCAAGTGTTCTTGTAAATGTCATGTTATAACTCATATTCCAATATCTATCTCTGTCGCCCTCTAAAAGTGCTTTAGTATTTGAATCTATTATATAATCTTTCATTTTAGCATCAAGTCTAATTTTTATAGATTCTTTCTTACCATCTACTTGATATCCTATAATACGTGCAGAACTTACTGAAACTCTTTCTACAACATTAATTTTATTATTTTTAACGTATTCATTTAATTGTGTACTATGTTGTTCAAATAGTTCTTTTGTCTCAAAGCTTCTTATTGTTTCAAAATCTCTTTCTGTCCATGCTGCTTGCATTTTTACAAATAGGTCTTTTGCCCATATTAAGAATGCCTCTTCTGAGAAATTTGGATCATTTTCTCTTATTTTATCTACTATATTTCCTACATTATTTGTTGTAGCCACATTTGACCTGTTATTGTTAGCATTTGATTTTTTATTTGCACTACTTACAGTACTGTATATTACAATTATTATAATAAGTGTAAATGTAATGAATACCGCAATGCCAAAAGTTCCTAAATCTCCGTCACTATCTGAATCTGAGTAATCCCAGGAACTACTTGAGCTATAATCCCAAGATGAGCTACTAGAAAAATCACTTCCGCTATCATATGAGTTGAAATTTCCAACATCTGCTAGTATAAAATTTGCTGTAACTATAACAAAAACCGTTAATATTAAGCACTTTATAGTAATTTTAATCTTACCTTTATTCACTTTATCCACTCCTCTAAATAAATATTTCCTTTATATCACTAATTGCAAAGTCATGTTCATCGGTAACTATTAGTCTACCACAATTTTGGCATTTTCCTTCACTTGTAAGTTTTATAATAGCACCACACCACTTACAATTAGTGTCTTTTTTATCTCCATTGCATCCTTTTTTCTTTGTAAGTTCTATTTGGTAGTTTTTATAAGTATATAACTTACTATCCCCATTTATTACCATCTCTTTTTCTTTATCATACAAATACTCTATCATTTTTACTTTGACACATACATATATAATATCTTCTAGATCTGTTTTTTTATAATCCATAATAGAAGAAGATAAAACACAAAAGTCCTTTACTACATACTCTTTTGCATTATTTATTCTATCTTTTATTTCTTCTTCTACTTTATAATAAAACTCTTTTTTTAAGATAGCTGAAAGCTTTACTAAATCTCCTCTAGAATAACCCTCTTCATACGTAGTAATTATATCTTTTACCCATCTTAAAAACTTTTCTTCTTCAAAATTTGGAATATTATTTTTTATCTTTTTAATCACATAATTATAATTATTTTCTAAATCAAGCTTATTTCCTCTTTGGTTGTTTTTACTATCTTTATATAATTTTAATCCTACTATTATAACTGATGCAAATATCAAAATTACTAAAAAAATATTAATTATAATGGATACATTAACCATATTTTTTATCTCCTAATTTATAATCTATTTTGTTTTATGTTTTCAATGCTGGCAAGTGCCCATGTATAATCATCTTGCACTATAACACTTCCACAATGTTCACATCTTAGTGTTGCACTTCCTTCAATCAAGCTGCCACAATTTTTACATATAATGTTTTTATTGTTTTCCTTTGTGGTACCAATTTTTCTTGCAAATTTTAATTCGTACACCATTCTCCAATATGATGATGCGTTTCCCTTTATTACTTTTTTAGTTTCTTCATCTATAATATAATCTTTCATTCTAGATGATACTTCAGTTGTAATTATCTCCTTATCATTTTCGCATTTATAATCTTTTATATGAACATGATTTATTTCTATTTCTTCTATTTTATTAATTTTTCCTTGTTTTTTTAGTTCATTTATCTGATTTAAATGTTGTTCAAAAAGTTCAGGAGTTTCGTATTCCCTAACCTCCTCAATATTTCTTTCTGACCATGAAGTTTGAAGCTTTATAAATACATCTTTTACCATTTTTTCAAATTTCTCTTCGTCAAAATGTATATCATTTTGTTTAATTCTAAATAGAATTTCATTTATATTTTTATTTGGGAGTCCCATGTCATCTATTGCATTAAGTTCATGTCTTCCATTTTTTCTTACTATTAATATATAAACAAAATATGCTATTGCACATATAGCTGCTATTACAACTAAAGCAATTATTATAAGTGTAAGGGCGGAAGAAGAATCACTATGATTTCTACGATAATAGTAATCATTATTATAAGAATTTCCAAACAAATCATCATTATAATTGCTAGAATAATCTCCAAATATTGAAGACGAACCATCCGAATAACCATAAGATGATCCAAAATCATCATATGAATTAAATCCACCAATATCGGCAAAAATAAAAGAAGTCATATTAAAAAACATATATAATAATAATCCAACTTTAATTATTTTATTAATCAATATGTTTTTCATAGTACGACTCCCTCTCTTACTATCTATATTATTTTTTATATTTTAATCTTTATTGGCTTTTCCAATTTTTATATTAGAGAACATATACCATAGTGATGTTGCTATAAATATTGATGAATATGTACCAACTAATACACCTATAACAAGTGGCAAAGAAAATTGCATCAATACTTGTTGGCCATTAAGTGCTGCAAGTATGTACATAACTATAACAACCGCAACAGTAGTTAAAGATGTATATATAGTTCTTGTCATACACTCACTAAGACTTGTATTTATAGTTTTCTTTAAATCTTTGGCAAGATTTAATTTTCTCTTATTTTCTCTTATTCTATCATATATTACTATAGTATCGTTTATAGAATATCCTATTATTGTAAGCGTTACAGCAACAAATACAGAATTTATAGGAAATTTAAATATACCATAAACTGCTATTAAAAATAATGTATCATGTAGTAGTGCAATTATTGCTGAAATTGCAGCTGCTACGCCTAGTGTTTTAAATCTTATACATATGTATATAAGTATTAGAACAACTGAAACACCTATTGCAAGAAGCGCTGAATTAATCAAATCCTTACCATAAGCTGGTTGAATATTTCTAGTTGATGGTTCTTCCATATTTTTATATTTATCTTTTAGTGCTTCTATAACTGCCGTTTCTTGTTCACTAGATATAGGTTCTAATGTTATTGTAACTCTATTTTCTCCACCTGTAGTTTTTTGAATTAGTGGAGATTCGCCTGTTATGTTTTTGATAAGATTTTGCATTTCATTGTTATCAAATTCCTCTTTTATATCAGTTTCAATTACTACTCCACCTTTAAAATCGATATCAAATTTATATCCTGTCAAAAGACCATAAGTTATTCCACCTATTATAACAAGAAGAGAAAAAACTATTGCAACATATCTATATTTTAAAAAATCCATATTATTTTTCCTCCTTTGCTTTTTTTATTCCAAAAAGTCCAGGATGTTTTCCTATTAATGGAACAAATTGTTTTAATAAGTACTTAGTAATTAAAATTGCTGTTACTAAGCTTGACAAAGTACCTATTACAAGAGTAATTCCAAATCCTTTAATTGTACCTGTACCGAAAATGTATAGTAAAAGTGCAACTATAAACGTTGTGATATTTCCATCAATTATTGCTGCCATTGCATTTTTGAAACTTCTTTCAAATGCTTTTTTAGGAGCAACTTTTGCCTTTAATTCTTCTTTTAATCTCTCAAATATAATTACGTTTGCATCAACTGCCATACCAAGAGACAATATAAGACCTGCTATTCCTGGTAGTGTTAGAGAAATTCCAAGTTGAGACATTATATTAATTATAATTCCAACATAGGAAATAAGAGCAAGTACTGAAAGTGCTCCAGGCAATCTATAAGCTAAAATCATTATAATTGCAATTAATATTATACTAATTATAGCAACCCATGCACTAACTTCAAGAGCTTTTTGACCTATATATGGTCCTACATATTCTTTAGTTATTATTTCCAAATTAAAAGGTAGAGCACCAGAATCTATTAACATAGCATATTCTGTAGCTTGTGCTTTTTTCTCTGAATATGTTCCACTTCCTAAAGTTATTATAGCAGAACTTGATTCTATTTTTTGATTAACATATGGTGCCATAAGTTCGTCTTCATCCAAATATATAGACATAGTTTTTCCAACAAGTTTCTCTGTTGCATCAGCAAATTTTTTAGTACCTTCGTCACTAAAGTTTAATACAACGTGTGGTGCTGGCATTCCTGTAGCATCAACTGGATCATCACTATATTTTGCTGATGCTATATCATCTCCTGATAGTAAAACATTGCCATCTGGATCTCTAAATTCAATCTTTGCTGTCTTATCTAGCCCTTCTACAGCCTTTAGTGGATCTTCTGATGTATCTTCTACATTTGCAGGTATCTCTACGTATATTCTTGAAGTTGCAACATCCTGTCTTACATAGTAATCAAATATATTTTTTGATTCCAATCTTTTTTTGATAACAGCTTCTGATTTTTTAAGATCACTTGCTGTTATTTCACTTCCATCATCTGATTTTGCTTGATATACTAGACTTACGCCCCCACTTATATCAAGACCTGTTTTTAAATCTTTAATATCGCTTATTATTTTCTTGTCACCTATTTTAAGTCCAAATATTGCAAGATATGTTATTGCGAGTATTACTACTAAACATATTATAAATGTTATGATATTCTTTTTATTCACGATATATTCCCTCCTGTAACATCTGTATTATACTATTTTGCATAAATTTAGTCAATATTTGTCATATAAATTTAATCTTTTTAAAACAATAGAAATAAAAAAAATAATGAGTATTTGTAATACCCATTACTTAACATTTTTTAAACTATCTTTAAAGTTTTCTTCTCCCTCATCTTGCTCTTGTGATGCTCTATTTAAAGGTTCTTCTTTTATAGTTTGTACTTCCTGTTGTGGTACAGCACTAGGAGATGTTGTTTGCTCTGAGATACTATTTAATTCTTTTGATTCTCCATTTCTTTTAGAATAAACCAATTTATCAATTTTTTCATAGGCTTCATCTATATTTTTTATAGCATATATGACCATACCAGATGACCTTTTGCCCTCAGCATTTGTAGATATAATCAAAATTCCATATCCCATTATTCTGTCCCATATAGTACGTCTTAATTCTATTTCTTTAATATTTTCATATCTTATTGTTTTAGCTTGTTGGTTTAAAAAAGTATCCTCATAAACTAAACTATCATCGTAAAATTTATAACTTATATATTTATACTGAAGTGATCTTAGCACTAAGTCTGCAATAAATTTTATAGAAAATACTACCAGTGCTATAATCAATATCCATTTAAATACGTCTATTAGATTTATTCCATTAAATACGGCAGCACTTTCCATTAAGTTATTACCAAATAGACATATAAATATTGTAGCTACTATAAGTGCAACAATAACTAATAAATCTCTTCTAAATTTAGCACCAAGGGGCATAAAAAATTCATATAAAAAATTAAATTTGGGTTTTAACGTATATTTTACTTCTTTATTTTCCATCTTCTCACCTACTCTTTTATAATAGTTCCTATCTTTTCACCAGATATAGCTCTTTTAATTGAATTTTCTTCATTTAGAGCAAATACCAAAATTGGAATATGATTTTCCATACAAAGTGTTATTGCTGTGGTATCCATAACATTTAGACCTTCAGATATTGATTGCATATATTTAACTTCATCATATTTTTTAGCATCATCATATTTTTTAGGATCTTTATTGTATACCCCATCAACATTTTTTGCAAGAAGTATCACATCTGCCTCTATTTCAATGGCACGAAGGGCTGCAGCAGAGTCCGTTGTAAAGTACGGGCTTCCTGTACCACAAGCAAATATTACTACCCTTCCTTTTTCTAAATGTCTTACAGCTCTTCTTCTTATGTATAGTTCTGCAATTTGTCTCATTTCAATTGCAGTCATAACTCTTGTATATACCCCCTTACTTTCTAGCATATCTTGCATTGCAAGTGCATTTAAAGTTGTAGCAAGCATTCCCATATAGTCAGAAGTTGTTCTTTCCATATATTCAGCTCCATATCTTCCACGCCAGAAATTACCAGCACCTATAACTAAAGCTACCTCTACTCCTTTTTTAGAAATTTCTACTAATTGTTCTACAACCTTTTCAAGTTTTTCTTCGTCAATTCCTCTTCCGTCTTCTTTTCCAAGTGCTTCTCCGCTTATTTTTATTAATACTCTTTTATATTTTGGTTCAAATTTCATACTAACCTCCTGTTTTCTCTAGTATATTATATTATTTTCTTTTTTTCAATCTATTTTTGCAATTATTGACTATTTAGGAAAAAAATACTATAATATTAACGTGTTAGTATATTTTAAAATGTTTAATATTTTTTGCGTTTGTCTGTTGTTTTTTTCTCCAACAGTAATATATAATTTTTATTTGTTTTGCTCAGAGCTATTGCCCTGGGTATTTTTTTGTCTAAATATTGCATTATTTTTAGATTTTCTATATAATTATTATATAAAAGTTTTTTGGAGGTTTTTATATGGCATGTAACAAGTGTAGCTGTTCTAATAAATATGATAAAGATTTAATAGAAATTGCTAAAAAATACGAAGGAAGTAGAGAAGACATAATAGAGGCTCTACATGAAGTGCAAGACAAATATGGTTATATTTCTACTAATGCTCAAAAGTGTTTATCTGAATTTTTAAATATTTCTATGGCAGAAATATATGGAATTATAACTTTTTACTCTAGATTTAAATTAAAACCTAAAGGAAAATACAACATTGAAGTGTGTCTTGGCACTGCGTGTTATGTTAAAGGTTCAAAAGCTATATTAGAAGCTTTTGAGAGAGAACTTGGCATAAGATCTGGACAAATCACAGATGATGGTCTTTTTTCACTTGAAGAGGTTAGATGTATTGGAGCATGTGGTCTTGCTCCAGCAATAGTAATTAACGGGGAAGTATATGGAAAAATGACAGAAAAAAAAGTAAGTGAGCTTATCTTAAAATATAGAGAGGTGAAGTAATGAATTTATCAAAAAAGTTAGAGAAAATTAGAAAAGATTATAAAGATTATTTCAATTCTTCTAGAATAATGGTATGTTGTGGAACGGGGTGTACTTCTTCCAAAAGCGAAAAATTACTTGAGGCGCTAAAAGCGGAAGTTAAAAAAAGAAAATTAAATGGAGTTACTATATCAAAGGCAGGGTGTTTTGGATTTTGTGCCAAAGGTCCAATAGTTGTTATAGATCCAGATGAAATTTTTTATGAGATGGTTACTCCAGATGATGCATCTGATATAATAGATTGCTATGAAAAAAATATTACTTGCGATAGATTACTTGCAAAAGAAAATGAAAAACTAATAAGAAAATGGCACGAATTAAATTTTTATAAAAAACAAGATAGAATTGCTCTCCAAAATTGTGGAAAAATTGATCCAGAAAATATAAACGAATATATTGCACAAGATGGTTACAAAGCTATAGAAAAAGCCTTAACTATGTCACAAGATGAGGTTATAAAAGAAGTTACGTCATCTGGGCTTCGTGGTAGAGGTGGCGCCGGATTTCTAACTGGAAAAAAGTGGATGTTTGCTAAAGAATCAAAAGCTTCTCAAAAATACGTATGTTGTAATGCAGATGAAGGTGATCCTGGAGCATTTATGGATAGGAGTATCCTAGAAGGAGACCCAAATTCAGTAGTAGAGGCTATGATGATTGCAGCATATGCAATAGGTGCAAACAAGGGATACATATACGTACGTGCTGAATACCCTATAGCGGTAAAAAGACTTAATATAGCTATCAAAGAAGCAAGAGACCTTGGAATACTTGGAGACAATATTTTTAATACCAACTTTTGTTTTGATATTGAAATAAGACTAGGAGCTGGAGCATTTGTATGTGGTGAAGAAACTGCACTTATGAATTCTATTGAGGGAAAACGAGGTGAGCCAAGACCAAGACCTCCTTTCCCTGCAGTAAAGGGACTTTTTAATAGCCCAACTGTACTAAACAATGTTGAAACATATGCTAACATTCCAAAAATAATTCTAAATGGTGCAAAATGGTTTTCAAAAATTGGCACACAAAATTCTAAAGGTACTAAGGTTTTTGCACTTGGCGGAAATATAAAAAATGTTGGACTAGTAGAAGTGCCTATGGGAACTACCTTAAGAGAAATTGTATATGATATTGGTGGCGGAACTGAAACTGGAAAAAGATTTAAAGCAGCTCAAACTGGCGGGCCAAGTGGCGGATGTATCCCAGCAGAAAAGATAGATGTTCCAATAGATTATGATTCTTTGGCTAGTATTGGTTCAATGATGGGCTCTGGTGGACTTATTGTTATGGATGAAAATAAATGTATGGTAAACTTAGCTAAATTTTTCCTTGAGTTTACCGTTGACGAATCTTGTGGCAAGTGCCCTCCATGCAGAATTGGAACTAAAAGAATGTTAGAGATATTAACCAAGATAACAGAAGGAAAAGCTACATTAGAAGATCTTGAAAAATTAGAACATTTAGCGCTTACAATAAAAAAGGCTTCTCTTTGTGGACTTGGGCAAACCGCCCCAAACCCAGTATTAAGTACGCTTAAATACTTTAGAGATGAATATATCGCACATATAGTAGATAAAAAATGTCCTGCATCAGAATGCAGGGCCCTTGCTAAAATTACAATAAATAAAAACCTTTGCAAATCTTGTTCAATATGTGCAAGAAATTGTCCTGTTCATGCAATATCTGGTGAAGTAAAAAAAGGTCCTTTTGTTATAGATCAAAATAAATGTATAAAATGTGGAGTTTGTATGACAAAATGTCCATTCCATGCAATAGAAAAAAAATAGAGGTGAATTATGAGCGATAAAAAAGTTAATTTAACAATTGATGGAACAAATATAACTGTAAATGAAGGATCTACTATATTAGAAGCGGCAAGAAGTGCCGGAATAGATATTCCTACTCTTTGTTACTTAAAAAAAATAAACGAAATTGGAGCATGTAGAATGTGTCTTGTTGAAGTTGAGGGTGCAAGATCATATCTTGCAGCATGTGTACAGCCTGCAACAGATGGAATGGTAGTTCATACTAATACAAAAGCATTGTTAGATACAAAAAAGACTGTACTTGAATTAATTCTTTCAGCACATGAAAAAAAATGTCTTACTTGTAGCAGAAATAAAAATTGTGAACTACAAGACCTTGCAAAAAAATTTGGAATAGAAGACATTCCATTCGAATCAAACGATGTACCTAAAGAAACACTTGACACCTCTTCTGACTGTATCGTAAGAAATACAGCAAAGTGTATACTATGCAAAAAATGTGTTAATATATGTAAAAATGTACAAGGTGTATGTGCAATTTCGACAGTAAATAGGGGATTTAAATCTAAAATTGGTGTTGCCATGGATATGCCACTTAAAAAATCAACCTGTGTTGGATGTGGTCAATGTGTTATAAATTGCCCTGTTGGTGCTCTTTTAGAAAAATCAAATATATCAGACATTGAAAATGCTCTATATAATGATAAGAAATATGTAGTAATTCAAACTGCTCCTGCAACACGTGCTACTATTGGTGAAGAATTTGGACAAAAAATAGGAACTTTAATGACTGGTAAAATGGTTGCAGGTCTTAAAAAGTTAGGATTTGATGCTGTATTTGATACAGATTTTGCAGCAGATATAACTATTATGGAAGAAGCTACAGAATTTATTTCAAGACTAAAAAATGGCGGCACATTACCTATGATAACTTCTTGTAGTAGCGGTTGGATAACTTATGCTGAGAAGTTCTATCCTGAAATATTAAATCATCTTTCAACAACAAAATCTCCTATGGAAATAATGGGAACACTAATAAAAACCTATTATGCAGAAAAAATGAATATTCCAAAAGAAAATATATATTCCGTGGCTCTTATGCCATGCTCTGCTAAAAAAGCTGAAATAAATCGTGAAAATTTACTTTTAGAAAACGGCATAAAGGCTGTAGATAGTGTAATTACAGTAAGAGAAATGGCTTGCTTATTAAAGAAAAACAATATTGATATTTCCACATTAGAAGATGAAGATTTCGACTCTCCTCTTGGAATTGCTACAGGAGCTGGCCATATTTTTGGAACTACAGGTGGAGTTATGGAGGCTGCCATGCGATCTGTTTCCTACTTACTAGATGGAAGTCAAATAGAAGATTTGGAATTTAAAAATGTAAAAAGTATAGAAGGTATGAAAGAAGCAGAAATAAAGATTTTAGGAACAATACATAAAGTTGCAGTTGTTCAAACTTTAAAGAGTGCTTCCATTCTATTAGATGAAATTAAAAATGGAACTTCAAAATATAGCTTCATCGAAATAATGACATGCCCTGGTGGCTGCATAAATGGAGGTGGTCAACCAATTGTACCAAAAAAAGTACGAGAAAGTGTTGATTACAAAAAGCTTAGGGCGTCTGCACTTTACAAGGCAGATAAAACTTCAAAATATAAAAAATCACATGAAAATCCAGCAGTAAAAGAACTATATAGCGAATTTTTGAAAGAACCTAACGGAGAAATTTCACACAAATTGCTTCATACTTATTATACAAAACAGGAATGTTATAAAGAAGATTAGTATTGATCTTATCTGATTTTTATCTATTTTATTGTTATTTTTACAATTTAGTATAAAAATTTAATTCATTTTGAAATTTGGTGAGAAGTTTAGTTATAATATCGATTATATTTAAATTGATATTATACTAGATATAAAATAGCTTACTAGACTAATATTCTGACTAACGTTAAGCTTCAGCAAAAGCCATTCATACGAATGGCTTTCATTTTTTATCCAATTTTTTCTCTGTAAATTTTTATAGTATATTTACTATTTCCTAAATATTCTTTAGTCTGACTATCAAAATCATCATCGCCATCATATGTAAATGCAGTAAGTTCAATTGGTCCGTTTACATATGGAGTTAGCCTATCTCCAACCATTTTTACCGAAGTAATTAGAGTATTTTCAGTCATCTCATACTGTCTTAAATGATAATATATCCTATTTCCCATATCGGTTACATCATCATATAAATAAAACTGCAAGTCTGAAAATAATGTTGTTGCTATGTCTGGATCTAGAACGTTTACACTCTTTTTCTCTCCTGTTGCAAGAGTATATTTTACATTATACCCTATTTTATATTTCTTTTTGCTCTGATCATTTTGATATTTTTTCCATTCATCTGTAAACAAAGTTTTAAAATTTCCACCCAAAGTTTCTTTATTACTTGGTAATACATAAAACATTGAAAATACTTTTTCCATTCTCCAGTCACAATAAAGTTCATTTGTTAAGACATATTTTCCATTTTTATAAAGATATATTCCAAGCGGTATGTTATTGTCATATACATTTTCTTCTAAGAATTTTTTTCTTTCAGCCTCTTTCTCATTCTCCTGGCTAACTTTTAAATTATTTTCCTCGTTTTCTTTTTCATATATTCTTACCTTATCTTCTTCTCTTAATTTATATTCGTTATATTTATTATGATAATATAATAAAGCACACACCATAAGTAAAATTATTATAAGTAACAAAACGATAATACAAACTAAAATTTTGTTTTTATTCTTCACCCATATCACTTCCAAATATAATATTATCATATTCTAAAAATATATACAATACTACTATAGAAAAAGCACTCACCAAATAGTGAGTGCAATAAAATCCTATTTTATTATTATATTAACTATTTTACCTGGAACTACAATAACGTTTTTAATTTCTTTATCTTGTTTGTATTTTGCAGTTCTTTCTTCATTTTTTACTAAGTCTATTATTTCATCTTTTTGCATTGAAGGATTAATTTCAATAGTATATCTAAATACACCATTTATTTGCACTGGAAGTGTTAATTTATCACTAATCATCTTAGATTCGTCATAAGTTGGCCACTTTTGCTCAAATACATATCCATCTAACTTTAATTCTTCCCAAAGTTCTTCTGTAATATGTGGTGCTATTGGATTTAAAAGTATTATTAAAGGTTTTATATATTCAATCCACACTTTTTCTTGTTTATATAAGATATTAACATAGCTCATCATCGCTGCAATAGCAGTATTATATTTCATTTGATCTATATCTTCAGAAACTTTTTTTATTGTTTTATGTAATTCAGTTTCAATTTCTTTTGATTCAATCTTTTCAGATATAGCAAATTTTTCTAATCTTAAAACTCTATCCAAGAATTTTCTTACACCTTTTACTCCATTCTCAGACCAAGGAGCTGCCATAGTATAATCTCCTATAAACATAGTGTACGCTCTTAATGTATCTGCTCCATATTCTCTTACTATGTCATCAGGATTTATAACATTTCCTTTTGACTTAGACATTTTTTCACCATCTGGTCCTAATATAAGTCCTTGATATGTACGTTTTGCATAAGGTTCCTTAGTTGGAACAACGCCTATATCATATAAAAATCTATGCCAAAATCTAGAGTATATTAAGTGTCTTGTAACATGTTCCATACCACCATTATAGTGATCTACAGGCAACCAATACTTCATCTTATCCATACTTGCAATTTCATTTGCATTTTTGGGATCTATATATCTTAAGAAATACCATGATGAACCTGCCCATTGTGGCATTGTATCTGTTTCACGTTTTGCATGACCACCGCATTTTGGACACGTAGTATTGACCCAACTGTCAATTTTAGCAAGTGGTGACATTCCATCTTCTCCTGGTACAAAGTTTGTTACTTCAGGAAGTTTTAGAGGTAAATCTTCTTCTTTTAGTGGAACTAATCCACATTTTTCACACTTTATTATTGGAACTGGCTCTCCCCAATATCTTTGACGTGCAAAAGCCCAATCTTTCATATGATAATTTGTTTTTGGATTTCCTATTCCCTTTTCTTTTATAATTGATTTTATTTTTGCTTTTGCCTCTTCTACACTTAAACCATCTAGTATGTCAGAGTTTATCATTATACCAGATTTTATATCTGTATATGCTTCTTTTTCTAAATCAACTGTTGCATCTTTTGATGAAACGACCTGTTTTATTGGCAAATTATATTTTTTTGCGAAGTCATAATCCCTCGTATCATGTGCAGGAACTGCCATAATAGCACCAGTACCATATGTAGTCATAACATAATCTGCTACAAATACTGGTAATTTCTCATTAGTAAATGGATTTACTACATTTACTCCCCTTAACATAACACCAGTTTTGCTTTTTGCAAGTTCTACCCTTTCAAATTCTGTCTTTTTCTTTGCCTCTTCTCTATATTTTATTACTTCGTCATAGTTTGATATTCTATCTTTTAATTTCTCTACTATCTCATGTTCCGGAGCAATTACCATATATGTTACACCAAATATAGTATCCGGTCTTGTTGTATAAACCTTAAGTTTTTCATCTATTCCATCAAACTTAAAGTCAATTTCTGCCCCTTCTGATTTTCCGATCCAATTTTCTTGTTCCATTTTAACTCTATCTGGGAAATCAAGATTTTTAAGCTCTTCTAGTAGTTTATCTGCGTAATCTGTTATTTTTAACATCCAAACTTCTTTTTCAAGTTGAGTAGTTTCATTATCGCATCTGTCACATTTTCCGCCTTGTGATTCTTCATTTGCTAATACTACTCTACATTTAGGGCAATAATTTACATACGTTTTTGCCTTATATGCAAGTCCTTTTTCAAATAATTTTAAAAATATCCATTGAGTCCATTTAAAATATTCTGGATCAGTTGTATCTATAACTCTTGACCAATCAAAAGAAAATCCAACAGATTTTAATTGTTTAGTAAAGGTTGCAATGTTCTGATCCGTTACTTTCCTTGGATGTATTCCCATCTTCATTGCATAATTTTCAGTTGGCAAGCCAAATGCATCAAAACCAATTGGAAATAAGACATTTTTTCCTTCTAAACGTTTTTTTCTAGCTTGTACTTCCATTCCCATAAATGCTCTAACATGTCCTACATGAAGTCCAGCACCTGATGGATATGGAAATTCAATCAATCCATAGAATTTTTCCTTTGAGGAATTATCTTCTGCTTCAAAGCATTTTTTCTCTTCCCATATTTTTTGCCATTTCTCATCTATTTTATTTGAATATTCCATAGAACATCTCTCCTTGTTAACATACATTTTTATTTTACCATATTTTATATAAAATTTCCATACATACTAGCAATTTTAACCTCATATAGTTTAAAATGCAAAAAAGGACTGTAAAGCAAAATTTATATTTGCAACAGTCCTAATTTTCTCTGCTTTTTTACTTTGTTATTATTCTTGTTCTGGAGCTCCAACTGGACATATTGCAGCACATGCTCCACATTCTATACATTTTTCAGGATCAATTTTATATCTTTCTTCCCCTTGTGATATAGCATCAACTGGACATTGTGATTGACACATACCGCAAGAAATGCATTTATCTGTTATTCTATATGACATACCTATTTTCCCTCCTTTTCCTCATCATCTTTTTTTTGAACTTTTTTTGTAAATTTAATTTCTGATACAGGATATGTATCATATCTAATATCATCTTCATCTTCACCAAATTTAACTTTTACTTTTAGTCCTAAAATATCAACGTTTGTTACTTTTCCTCTTTCGCCATCTTTATTTGTAACATACGATCCAACTTTAGGTAATTTATCTAAATTCTCTTTATAAGTTTCTTGCTCATATTTTAGGCAGCACATAAGCTTACCACATGCTCCAGATAATTTTGGCATATTAATTTGTAACCCTTGCTCTTTTGCCATTTTTATTGTAACTGGTTCAAATTCTTCTAAAAAAGCTCTACAACAAACTTCTCTACCACATATTCCTATATTAGGATACATTTTCACTTCATCTCTTGGACCTATTTGTCTTAATTCTATTCTTGATTTATACTTTATAGCAAGAGTTTTTACAAGTTCTCTAAAATCTACTCTATCTTCTGAAGTAAAGTATATAGTTAGCTTAGAAGCATCATATGTATATTCTGCTGAAACAAGTTTCATATCAAGTCCTAGTTTTTCTACTTGAGCTTTACAAAACTTCAATGCATCGTTTGCCATTTCTTTATTTTTCTTGTCTTTTTGTATATCTTGTTTTTCAAAGGGTCTAGTCACATTACCAACTTTAGAGTCATTTGGTACCTTGTCTTTGTCTATTAACTTAACAACCCTTGCAATTTCTTCTCCTTGTTCTGTAGAACAAATAAGTAAATCTCCTATTTTAAATATATATTTATCTGTAGATAAGTATGCTAATTTTCCATTTTTTTTTAATCTAACAGCTATAATTTTTTCCACATTATACTCCTCTCAAATAATTTTTACTCAATATTAAATTTTAAACAATGTCTACTAAATTAATAATCATATTATCAATGACTATATCATAATTTCCATTATTTTTCAATCTAGTATTTGCTTTCTCGACAAATTTTGCAGGCAATAATTTTTTATCTCTTTCCATTATAAATTCTAAATATTTTAACATATCCAAATCTTGAAAAATACCATTTGATGCTGTAAGTAAAGCATCTACTACATCATGGTCTTTAATAAGATTAAAAATTTTTTCCACTTGTGAGAATTTTTCAAGTTTATTTTCATCTATTGTCTTCTTTGCACCACCAATTGAGCCATTTAAGAATTCTAATATATTATCACTAAGCTCAGTATTATACATCTTTTTAACATACTCTTTTAATTTTTCCTTTGAAATTCCTGAAAATCTTATCTGATTAATTCTTGAAATTATTGTTGGTAAAAATGTACTTGAAGTATTAGAAATTATTATAATATGTATGTTTTTAGGTGGTTCTTCTAAAGTTTTTAAAAGTGCATTTTGAGCAGCAATATTTAAACATTCGCCATCATCAATTATATAAACTTTTTTTTGTGACATAGCCGGAGCAATGTATATACTATCTATTACTTCTTCTCTTATTTTTTCAACTGATAAATCTTTTTTTGATTCATCTTTTGATACATACTTATAATCTAAACAAGTATCTAAATTATCAGTTTTAAGTATATACTTTGCTAGTTCCCTTGCAAAAGATGCTTTCCCAATACCATTTGGTCCAATAAATAAGTATGCATGAGAAAGTTCATCATTTTTTAATAAATTCTCAAATAATTCTTTTTGTTTTTCGTGTCCAATTATACTTTCAAACATATTATTCTATCCTTTTTAAATTTTACCAAGTCTATTAAGTGGCCAAACTCTTATTCCTACATAACCTGTTACTTTTTCTATTGGAATACATCCAAAATATCTACTGTCTTTACTATATGATCTATTATCTCCCATAACATATATGCATTTTTCTGGAACTACTACGTCTGTATATTCACCATTAATTGGAGTATATTTCTCTGTTAGATATGTTTCTTCTAATTTTTCATCATTTCTATACACTTCACCATTTTCAGTAATTTTAATATGATCCCCTGGAAGTCCTATTACCCTTTTGATGTATTCTGATTTACCAAATCCTAAAAAATAATAAGTAAATGCACTAAATCCTTTTTTTTCAATAAAGTCTGCTGTTTCATTTTCATTGTGTTTTTTACCTATAACTCTATCTATTGGAGATTCAAATATTATTATATCTTCATATTTTAGTTCCTTTTTAAATACTTTTGATCTTTGAATTGTAACTCTATCTCCTTCTTTTGCAGTTGGAAACATTGAAGTTTGTTTTACGCAAGATATTGTTCCAAAAAAGAAATTAATTATTAAATATATTATATATGCTACAATAAAACATATTACCCACTCTGTAGCTTCTTTTAATACAGCTTGTACTGTCCATTTTTGTGATTTATTTTTTTCTTTTGATTCTTCCAAATTTATTACCCCTCTTTGTCAATATTAATTTTAACATAAATACACAAAAAAAACAACAGAAAAGAACTTCTGTTGTTTTATTTTAACTAATGTATATTTGCACCATTTTCTAGTTTTCCAGCATTTTGATCTAGTACAAGAAGTTTTACAATATCTTCATCTCCTGCTGCAAGTAACATACCTGAAGACTCAACACCTCTTAATTTTGCTTTTTTTAAGTTTGCTACTACAACTACTTGTTTACCTAAAAGTTCTTCTTCACTATAATATTTAACAAGTCCTGAAACTATTTGACGATACTCTGTCTCTCCAAGATCTACTTGTAACTTGTATAATCTGTCTGAGTTTTCCACTTTTTCAACAGATTTTATTTGACCAACTTTTAACTTTATTTTGTCAAGATCATCTATTGTTATTATTTCATTTTCTTCTTTATTTTCTTCCATAACTTTTTTATCCTCTTCTTTTACATTTTCTTCCTTTTTAATTTCAATTCTTGGGAAAAGATTTTCACCTTTTGTTATTTTTGTACCTTCTTTTAGCATTCCAAACTCATTTAACCCTTCCCAAGAAGTAAGGCTACTATCACCTAAAATACCTAGTTGTGTAAATATCTTTTCTGGTGTTTCAACAAAATATGGTTGTAATGAAACTGCCACTATTCTTATTGTTTCACACAAATTATAAAGCACTCTATCTAGTCTTTTTTCCTTTCCTTCTTTTGCTAAAATCCATGGCATAGAAAGGTCAATATATTTGTTAGCATATCTAATAAGTTCCCATATTTTTGTTAATGCTTCATTAATTTTTAGTGAATCCATTTTATTTTCTACTTCTGATTTTAATGAGGTTGCAAGATTCTTTAGTACTTCATCATATTCTTCTTCACCGCTTCCAAGTCTTAATGTACCACCATTATACTTTACCACCATTGCTGTAACTCTACTAACTAGATTTCCTAAATCGTTAGAAAGATCTGAATTAGATTTTTCTAAAAATAATTCCTCTGAAAAATTACCATCTTGTCCTAAAACCACCTCATGAAGTAAAAAGTATCTTAAACTATCTACAGATGTTTCATTTATATACACTCTTGGATCCTTATAATTACCAAAAGATTTAGATATTTTTGCACCATCTACTACTAGCCATCCATGTCCAAATACTTTATTTGGAAGTGGGATATCTAGTGCCATTAACAGTGCTGGCCATATTATACTATGAAATCTAAATATTTCCTTACCAACCAAATGTAAATCTGCTGGCCAGTATTTTTTAAACAAGCTATCATCATCTGACATATATCCTAATGCTGATATGTAATTACTTAATGCATCTATCCATACATAAACTGTTTGTTTTTTATCAAATGGTACTTTTATTCCCCAGTTTACACTAGCTCTAGATACACAAAGATCTGTAAGCCCTTTTTTTATAAAGTTTTCCATCATTTCATTTTTTCTTGAAATTGGCTCTAAAAATTCTGGATGTTCTTCATAATACTTAATTAGTCTATCTTGATATTTTGATAATTTAAAGAAATAATTTTCTTCTTTTACAATTTCTACATCTCTACCACAATCTGGGCACTTTCCATCTACAAGTTGACTTTCTGTCCAGAACGACTCGCAGGGAGTACAGTACTTTCCTTCATATGATGAGAGATAAATATCTCCGCTGTCATACAATTTTTGGAATATTTTTTCTACGCATTTTACATGTTCTTCATCCGTTGTACGAATGTATTTATCATACTTTACTCCTAGTTTATTCCATAAATCTTTAGTATCTTCTACTATCTCGTCAACATATTGTTTTGGAGTTTTAGACACTTCAGCTGCTTTTTTTTCTATTTTTTGGCCATGTTCATCTGTACCTGTCATAAAAAAGACATCATAACCTTTTAATCTTTTATATTTTGCAATTGTATCCGCTACAACTGTACAATAGCAATGTCCAACATGAAACTTACCACTTGGATAATATATTGGGGTAGTTATATAATACTTTTTGTTTTCCATTTAAATTCCTTCCTTTTTATATTCTGCTACAGCCATGGCAATAGCATTATCTTTTACATGTGAAATACTGACGTCAACTTCTATATCTTTATTTTTTAAAAATTCACTTATATTGCTTCTTAAGAATTTAACATATGGTCTTTCCTTAAGTCCTTCATCATTTATTATTTCCACATCTAAAAAATCAAATTCTATATTATTTTCAATAAATATTTTAGATAGTGCTTTATATACTGCCTCTTTTGCCGCAAATTTTCCAGCATATCTTTGATATTTATAATCTGAATTTATTTTTTCTATTTGTGATATTTCATTCTCTGAAAAAACCTTTTTAATAAAACCTGGTGTAGAAGTTATTGCATCTTTTATTCTATAAACCTCCACTATATCAGTGCCACAATAAAACGCCATTTTTCACTCCATTTTCTTTAATTTTTACACATATATCTTACACTTATTTTGCTCTAAAGTCAAGAATTTATCAAGTTTTTGAGTTTTTGGAGGAAAAAGTATTGATTTTTCTTTTTTTAAATGCTATAATTAAGAAGTCAAACGGGATGTAGCGCAATTGGTAGCGCACGTGGTTTGGGACCATGGGGTTGCAGGTTCAAGTCCTGTCATTCCGACCATATTAAGAAGAATTCTAAGGAATTCTTCTTTTTTTGCAATATCAACAAAAAGCTTAATATATCTGCATTACAAGTATTTTTTATAGACTTCCTCAAACGTTTTCAAACTTTCTAAAACTATATAAAAATTTAAGCAAATGCAGTCAAACTGCAGTCATATTTTCAAAATTATTATTCTTATAAAAAAATGACTGCAATTTTATTTTTTATAATTGATATAAGCATTGGTATTACTGGAGTTTAAAATTATAATTTGAATGCAAAAAATTATATTTCTAATTCATCATCCAATTCTTCTAAACTATAATGTTTATTTAAAGCATATTGTAATTTCGCATTAGAATCAAAACTAGAATGATTTTTATTATCTTCTCGATACATTCCATTATTATTAGATTTAAATAGTTCTATTATTAAATTTGTTAAAGAATTACTAGTATATATTATTTTATTAGAAGTATTAATAAAATTGATATTATTGCACTTATTATCATTCCTAACCCCACATATTTTAATTTTACTTGTATTCTCAACTTTTGAGGTAAACTTCGAGTTTCCTGAATTAGTTTTTTTATATCTGATTCCATTATTTCTATTTTGTACATTTTCGAGCTTAATTCCTTTGTATAATTGTTTATATTGTTCATTGTTACATCCATTGATTTTTTTATATTCTCTAGTTTTTGAGTTAATTCCTCTAAATATATTTGTTTCTTTGCTTGTTCTTCCATTTTCATATTCATTAGTTGAACTATTGGTAATTGATTCATTTCTTTTAATTCCATAATATTCCTCCATTTTTTCTTTTAAATATTTTTCTTCGTGTAATTTATTATCTCTACATTTAAATCCTTCTGGTGTAGTGTATGTAATGTTTTTTCTTGTACTTTTCCAATTAACTTCATATCCAAATTGATTCATATAAAGTATAAATTCTTCTTTAGTTTTAGTATTTGCCATTGAAAAATCTATTGTACTAATTAATCTACCTTTCCAACTATTTCCCTTAAGCATTATTTGATATTCATTATTTTTTATATCTGAATAATCTTTATTATTTAACACATTCGTACAATTAAATTCTTCACATAGTTTGTTTGAAAATTCTTTAATTTTCTCTAAATCTTTTTTGCTTGTATGTATTTTTTTACCTGTTTCAAAATTAACAGTATTAATTACTAAATGATTGTGTATATGTTTTTTATCTGTATGAGTTGCAATTACTATTTCATAATTCTTAAAATATTCTGCAAATTTTAATCCAATTTCATGAACTTCTTTTGCAGTAATATTATCCTGAGGAGAAAAAGATTGAATAATATGTACTTTTTCTCTTCCATTAGTTTTACTAAATTGTTTTTTAGTTAGCATCATTTCTTCAAAAGCACTTTCTTTATTACAATTAATACCTGATATTAAATTATCTTCTGTTTTCTTAGTAATATAATCTAAAGTCGTTTTTAATGTTGCTTTTGAATTAATAAATTTAACAATTGCCAAATTTTTGCCACCTCACTTTTAAACTCTTCAAAATTAACTGTATTTATAATTTGTTCGTTTGAAAGTTTGGTTAATTGATTTATATTAGTGCCTATTCTTTTTAATTCTATTTTTACATCATATAAATCTGGAATATTTGTAACATTTATTTTTCTTTTTATACCTGCATTTATCATATAATCTGTAATATTCATATTTGCTAATTTTGCTTTTTTTAATATTTTATCTTTTTGATTTTGTGTTAATCTTAAACATATTTGTGCATCTTTTCTCATTTTTTAAACCTCTCTTTCCACAATTTATAAAGGGTATGGGGAAGAATTCCCCATAAAACTTTTTTGAGTATAAAAAAAGCAAGTCTGTCTTTGTATTGCAAAGGCGAAACTTGCTTAATAATAAATATGTAATTTACATTTCCATATCATCTTCAATATTCACTTCCATTTCTTTTATATTATTAGTTGGTATTATAGCTATAGAATTTGTTTGATAATATTCCAATACTTTATTTAATTCATTTTCCTTAAATTTATTAAATACACTAGTATATGTATTTAATGTAATAGATATATCTGTATGACCTATTAATCTTTGAAGAACAACAGCAGACATTCCTGCTTCAATACATCTTGTTGCAAAAGTATGTCTTAAACTATGTGTTGAAATTTCAGAATTATCTATATCCATATTTTTTAAAATTCTTTTCAATTTTCCATTTATAGTTGAATGTGATATAAAATGATCATCATATAAAAATAATAAATTATCTTTATTATCTTCTGCAATTTTTAATTGTTCTTTAATTGTTCCTATCAAAAAATCAGGTATTGGTATAGTTCTTTTACTAGCATAGGTTTTAGCAGTATCTCCAATAACTAATTCGTCATCAATATTTAAAGTTAATGTTTTATTTACATTTAACATTTGTTTTTCTAAATCGAAATTATTTACATTTAATGCTAAAACTTCTCCTATTCTTAGTCCCATATACATTTGTATTAAAAATATATTTTTATAATTTTCTTGTTCTATAGTACTATTTAACAAATAATTACTTAAAATTTGTTGTTCTTCAATAGTTAATGCTCTAACTTCTTTATCTTCTTTTGTACTTCTAGGTTTAATAACATCATCCATTGGATTATTTATAATATATTTATTTTTAATTGCAAAATTAAATGCTTGATTTAACTGTTCATACATCTTTTTTATATATGAATTACTATAATTTTTATTTGTATTTAAAAACTCTTGTATATCATCTGATGTAATATTTTTTATATTTAAATCTTTTAAAAAACTTTTTTCTATTTTTTCAATTGTTTTAGTAATTCTTGTATATTGACCTTCTTTTATTATATTTGAATTTAATTTTTTATCTCTAATTTCTTTCATTATATCTATAATACTTATTCCTTGTTGTCTTATTAAACCAATATCTTTCATTTGTACTCTTAATTCTAATAATTTTTCAGATACTTCTTTTTTTGTATCTCCATAAACTGTTTTTCTAACTTGTTTTCCTGCAACTGTATTTGTTATTTGTGCAGCCCATTTTTTTCTTTTTTCTATATAATAAATACTTCCTTCGCCTTTTACTCTACCCATTAAATACCTCCTTTAATTTGCATATAAAGAATCCCAATTGAAATCTGTATAATCTCTTTCTTCAAAATTATTGCGGATACTATTATTTTTATGATTTATATATTTATTATTATCTCTAAAATCTGTTTTAATAGGGGTATTAATATTAGATTTAATACCCCTATTAAGTATATTTGGATATGGTGGACTATTTATTTTTATAATTCTTTTTTCAATGCATTTTGTATTTTCTTTATATTTATAAGTTATATTTATCCAACCTTTTTCTTTTAAATCAGAAATTATATTAGATATTTGAGTTTTACTTAAATTAAACAATTCAGCAAAATATGAATTTGTTGCAAAACATCCTTCCTCATTATCTAAACTAGCAATTTGAGATAATAATACTTTTTGTGTTATTGTTAGATTCTTTATCTTTATTATTTCTATTGGTACTCTAATTTCCTTACAATTATTTAACATACTAATATCCTCTTTTACTATTTTTGTATTCAGGCACTCTTTTTTCTAATTTCCATAAAGCATAAGCAATTGCTGTAATTGTTTTTGTCTTACCAATATTAATTGAAGGAAAATCAGCTCTTTTAAATAATTCATTTGTTAAATTTTCACCCATTTTTAAATCTTTAGAAACATCTTTAACAGTCAAGTTTTTCCAAGGATTATCTAATTTATTTATAGCCTCTCTAATAAGTTCTTGTTTAAATTCTTCTTTCAATATGTACCTCCCTAAAATAAGAAAAGCTGCTTCGCCAGATGTACAGATTGCTTCGCAATCACACGTGCTAAAGTAGCTTAACTTTGTTATTTCAGAAATTTTTTGAGAAATTTCTTACATAATAAAAATAGCAGTTATCCAAACTAATAACTGCTTAAATATTAAATTTAAATAATAAAAAAATCATTGTAATCACCTCCATAACAACAAAAAAAGCCCTTTTATGGGCTCCTTGAGATTTTATTTCATTATATATATTATACCACCTATTTTATGCATTTCAAGGTAGTCTTTTTTGTATATACTTTTTTGTGTAGCATTTTTTGTATACACTTTTTGTTAAACTTTTTATATTTTTGTATTTATATAATAATATCACATATTTTTTCAAATTCAATAGCCATCAAATCTTCCTCTGGTTTAAGAGGATTTTTTTTGAGGAATAAAAAACCGCCTTTTAAGATAATTTTATTCTTATAAATTCTCTTTCAAATTTTATATAAAGTATACATTTATTTTTTCTTTTGTGATATAATTCGTATAACAAAAACTATTTTACTAAAGAAAATAGGAGGGCTCTATATAATGGAAGATACAAGTGATGTAAAAGCGACTAATGAACTTGTTCAAAAACTAGAAGGATTAGAAGAAGAACAAAAAGTTGATATAATAGCAGAATTTATAAAACAACATGAAAAAAATAATAATGAAGGCGTATTTTGGAATGGAGAATTGTTACCTGCTGTATATGATCATGATATTGTTTATAAATATACTAATTTTTTAAAAGAATATAAGTATAAAATTAAACTTGCAGAAATTTTTAGTATAGATGTTAAGGAAAGATTAATAAAAGAATTTAGAGAATCATCAATAGAGGAGAAGATAAAAGTAATTTCCAAAGAATTAAATCTTATCGATGGAAATGAAAAATTAGAATTAATAGAAGATTTTATAAAAAAATATGAAAAAGAAGAAGCTATTCGTGCCTATTATGATAGAGGAGCTACTACAAGTTATACCAAGTATACAAATGTAGATAAATATGTAAAATTACTAGATAATTATGATGATAAATTGAAATTGGCACAAAATATGTGTGATTTTGATGTAGCAGAAAAATTATTAGAAGAATATCCTTTTACTGATGAAGAAAGAAAAAAATATTGTAAACTTGCAGAAAATAATGAAGATATTGCTACAGTTTTAAATCCTAAACTACTTTCTAAAAAATATGATTTTTTAGGAGATAAATTAGATTTTGTAATTAATGATAATGCTGCAACTATATATATATCTAACCTTTCGGATAAAGAATTAGACTTGTTTAAAATATTATATAATAAGGCAGAAATAGAAAGTGCGGAAATTCTTCATACATTATGTTATATGCCAATTATTTTAAATAAGTATTCAGAATTAACATCAAATATATGTAATAATTTAAAAGAAAGCGAAATAATTAATGATGAAATTATTGAAAAATTATTATGGGTATATACAACAGATTATAAAGAACATTTTTCAATAAAATCAGACATTAATAATAAATTAAGCAGTTTACAAGATATAATAAATTTAGAAAATATAATAAAGACAACCTGTGATAGTATTATTGAAGATGAAAGTAAGAAAAGTGAAAAAGATATAAGTAAAATTAAAGAAGCTTTAATAATGTCTACATATGGAATAGGATTAGATAAAGCTGAAGCTCTTTTGAAATCTTATGATATATCAAAATTTGAATTAACTGAAGAAAATAAACACACAATGCTTATGTATTTAGCAATATCTGAAATATGTAACGAAACCAACTCAGATAAATTGATTACGATTTATAATGAATATACACAAGAAAATCCTATAAAAATAAATTATTTAAGAGATGTAGTATTTCAAAATGAATTAAGAATAATGTTTGCGAAAGAGTTAAATAATACATATGCTAATATTCAAGAGTTTGAAAGAATAAATGAACAAGATAGTATACCAATATATGATGCAGGAACAGATTTTAAGATATGTATGACATCAATTGGAGCATATCAAGAAAATTTTAAAGAACAAAAAAACTATTTTAATTATTGGAATAATAAAAAAATACTATCACATATAAATTGTTGTTCTTTAATAGCAAATAATAACCTTTCTACAGCAACAATTCGCAATATATGTTTAGGATTTTCAAATTTTGATAACGAAATGTTAATTTGTGGGTCAAATAGAGATATGAATTCCACAGATATGAGTGAAAGAATGTATGGAATGAATTATTTTGATTCAAAATTAAAATCTCCAGAAGAATTAATAAATTCAACAAGAGGTCAATACAATGAAATTGATTACGAAAGAAGAGATTTAGGAGATGGGCAATATTATAAAAAAAATCCAGATTTTATAGTGTTTTTTGAAGAGTTTGATGATATTGATAATATGGATATTGATAATTTAGAGATTCAACAAATATTAAATGATGAAAAAAGAAAATGGCAAGAATCTGTAAAAGCAGCTAAAGAGTTTGGGATTCCAATCGTAAAAATAAATAGAGAAAAATGCGCAAAGTTCGAGAGTGAAAAAATTGAAAAAAAATTTAAAGAATATATGGAAACTCATGATATTAGTTTATTGTCTGATATAATAACTAATTTTGAAAATAATAGAACAGGTACACGAGATCATAATTATTTAACACAAAAGTATTTTTCAAATGAAAAAATACAAAATATGCTAGATAAAATATTTACATCTGTAAAAGATTTACAAGATAAAAAATTAAAAATATCAAATACAAAAGAACTAATTAAAATATTAAAAAAAGAAGAACAAAACACAAAAGAGTGTAATATTATAAATAATTCATCAGGCATAAATGCTTTATTAGGATTTGATGTTGATAAATATTTAAATATTATTTCAACACCAATAAAAATGGAAAAAGAGGAAAATGAAAGATAGGTGTGTTTATGACTACTGAAAAAGAAAAGATGATTTCAAAAGAGAATTATGAAATTTCAAAAAAAATTTATAATTTATTTAAGAAATATAAAAATTTTGAATCCGATACAAAAAAAGTACAAATAGTAGAAAAATATAATCCAGAAGATTTATTTAAAACGAGAAAAGAAAAAATAAAATCAGAAGTTGCTATAATAGAAGTGAAAGAGCAAAAATGGTACAAAAAAATTTTTATGTTTTTTAGAAAAATTTTTAATATTAAGTAATAAATTAAATATTAACAATACAAATATATATGAAATTAAAATGCAATCAAAATGCAGTCAAGCAATCCAAATGTATTGATACAGGTGAATTATATAAAATAAAACATAGTCACCTCGACCATATAAGACCAGTTTTTGAGGAAAATTCACAGGAATTCAAAAACAATAATTTTAAATAAGCTATTTTCTAAGAGTTTTTAGGTTCAATGTCAATAGTTGGGGTCAAAAATCCTGAAAAAAGACTAGAGCCACAA
>OLPF01000365.1_pt1 | contig 49992 bp, 39 predicted proteins | sample 1673121 | NCBI WGS metagenome assembly OLPF01 (sample SAMEA3136756, study PRJEB25190) | human gut metagenome
ATCTCTCCATTGGTCAGCAGGGACAGGGTGAATTCGTCGTTGTCCCGCATCTCCCCGCCCATGATCAAGGGCGAACGGAAAATGCACCACAGGCTCATCATGGTGATCTGCTCTTCCTTGGTGAACTGGGTCCAGTCGCTGCCGCCCCAGTCCTTCATGTGCAGGCGAATCCGCCCGATGGGCAGCATGTCACAATCGGGCCAGCAGCCTGGGGACACCTGGCGCTCCCACACTTCGCACCGCTCGAACATGGCCAGCAGTAAGTCCCACCGATCCCAAAAATCGTCGGTGATCCGCCACATATTGGCATTCTGCCGCAGATGCCAGGCTTTTTCGATCACCGCAGGCCCGGGGGACAGGCTCAGCACCATGTCACGGCCGCACCGGTCCATGGCTTTGCGGATCATTTCGATCTCCTTCTCCGCCGAATAGGGATTGTGGGGATAGGCGTTGGTGTTGCAAATATCGTCCACCTTTACAAAATCCACACCCCAGGAAGCATACAGCTGGAAGATGCTGTCATAATAGGCCTGGGCAGCGGGCAGATCACAGCGCAGGCCGTACATGTCCGGGTTCCAGGCGCAGATGGAGTTGGGATTGGCGGCCTGGGCGCAGGTGGCGTCGCAGCCCAGGATGGGCAGGCGGCGGTGTGCGGCCATGCGAGGCATGCCGCGCATGATGTGGATGCCAAACTTCAGCCCCAGGCTGTGCACATACTCTGCCAGGGGCTTGAACCCCACGCCTCCCGCGGCGCTGGGGAAACGGTTTTCCGCAGGCATCAGGCGGCCGTATCCGTCCATGACAAGATCCGCAAAGGGCTCGTAGTCATGGGATGCAGCGGTGGGCTGATACCACTGGATATCCACGACGATGTACTCCCAGCCGTAGTCCTTCAAATGCGCGGCCATGTATTCGGCATTTTTGCGCACGGTATCTTCCGTGACCGCGGCGCCATAGCAATCCCAGCTATTCCAGCCCATGGGTGGATGGATAGCGATCATAGGCGATTCCTCCTTTTTATGGTATTGCGACGGGTGTTGCCTTTATGATACCAGAAAATGGGCATGCGTTGCAATCACGATTTTGCGCATCACACAGCCGCCCCTTGCCAGAGTGGCTGACGTACCGTATAATCATGAAAAAGGCGATGCTTGCCACCATACGAAGGAGGACTACACCATGGCATTTCTGAAACTGCTGGAGTCCCTCCGCACGCCGGCGGGGGAATGGCTGGCCGGAGTGATTACCCTGCTGGGGGAGGAGACCTTTTTCACCGTTCTGGGGCTCATTATTGTCTGGTGCTGCAATAAAAAGTGGGGGTTCCGCTTTCTGCTCACGGGGCTGACGGGCACGGCGGTGAACCAACTGCTGAAAGCCATTTTCCTGGTGCCGCGGCCCTGGATCCTGGACCCGGAATTTACCATTGTGGAATCCGCCCGGGCGGGCGCCACGGGGTATTCGTTCCCCAGTGGGCATACGCAGTCCGCCGCTACGGTTTTCGGCGTACTGGCGCTATGGGCACGCAAGAAATGGGTTACCGTGTGCTGCGTGCTGGCTGTGCTGCTGGTGGGCTTTTCCAGAATGTATCTGGGCGTGCATACGCCGCTGGATGTGGGCGTTTCCCTGGGCACGGGCCTGATCACCGTGCTAGGGCTGCATGGGTTGTTTCAGTGGGCGGAGGGCTCTTTGCGCCGTCAGGCATGCCTGGGAGGCGGAATCAGCCTGTTTGTCCTGGCGCTGGTGCTGTATGTCACCCTGGCGCCTGCGCGCCCCGGCAGTGATCCCCTTTTTGACGCGCATGGGGTGGATGCGGCCTGGAAGCTCCTGGGTTCCACCCTGGGCATCGTTATCGCTTGGCTGGTGGATGGCCGCTGGCTGCACTTTGATACCGGGGCCGTGTGGTGGGCACAGGTGTGCAAGCTGGCCCTTGGCTTGGCCCTGGTCCTGGGCATTCGCGTGGGGCTCAAGCCCCTGCTGGGGGCGCTTGTGGGCGACGCAGCCTGGGCAGGGGGCGTGCGTTATTTGCTGATGACCCTGGTGGGCGGCATCCTGTGGCCCATGACCTTTGGCTTCTGGGGCCACCTGGGGCGCAGGCGGGAAATGGCTTAAGCCTTGCTGCGGTGGTATGTGTGAATTTTCCCGATGACGAAGGAGGACAGCGTCACCGTCAACAGAGAGCAGACAATGTTTGCCACGGGAATATAGCTCAAGGACAGCACCAGGACAACCAGGTCGGTAAACAGGTAGGCCCGGGAAACCGGCCAGCGGAACAGCTTGGCAATGACCAGCGCCAGTGCGTCATCGCCTCCCGCGGCGCCACCGGCGCGCACCACCAGTCCCACGCCCAAGCCCACAAACAGCCCGCCCACCACCGCGGCCAGCAGCGGCAGGTGCGCCATGCTGGGCAGCAAATATCCCATACGGGCAAACAGCGCATAGAACACCGCGAATCCGCCGGTGGCTACCAGGGAGTAGCGCAGGAAACTTTTCCCTAAATATTTGATACCCAGCAGGTAACAGGCCACGTCCATGACCACCTCGGAGATCGCAGGGGAGATGCCCAGCCAATGCTGGAGCAGCAACGTCGCTCCCAATACGCCGCCCTCCGTAATGCGGCTCTGCTGATGTACGTTGAATAAGCCAAAGGCCAGGATAGCCGCGCCCAGCAACAGCTGCGCGTAGCGTCCGGCCTCTTTTTGGGGTTTCATAAAAATGTTCCTTCCTTTCCGCACAGGGTGCGTATTTGCTTGACCATCTTGATTGTAAAGGATATAGTAACAATATAGTCAAGCCTTTTTTTCGGGAGGATGTGTATGAAGCTGCGCTTTACCACCGGGGAGCTGGCACGCCTGCACGGAGTATCCAAGCAGACGCTGATCTTTTACGATAAGGCGGGCGTGTTCTGCCCCCGGGAGAAAGACCCCCATAACGGTTACCGGTATTATACGGAAGATCAGCTGGAATTGCTGGATCATATCCTGATGCTTAAGGATATGGGCATGAGTCTGCAGGATATACGGGCGTTTTTGGCCCTGCCGGATATGGGGGGAGCGGTGGCGGTACTGAAACGCCAGCAGGAAATTCTGCGGGAGCGGCAGGCGCAATTAAAAGAGGCCATGGCCCGGCTGGACCATAAGGTCCTCGCGCTGGAGGCCATGGCGGATGCCGTTCCCGGCCGTATTACCCTGGAGGAGCTTCCGGCCGTTCCCCTGGCCGTGTACCCGGTCAATCCGCCGGGAGGCGTGCTGGAAACAGACCTGGCCCTGAAGTCATTGCTGCGCACGCTGTACCAGCGGCGTTTACCCTTTGTTTACGAAATGGGGACGCGTATTGCGCCGGAGGACCTGGAGGCAGGCCGGTGGCTGCATGCCTTTGCGGTGTACTTTCCCCTGCGGCGGGCCTGTGGCGGAAGCCTGTGTGCCCTCCGCCCCGCAGGAAAGTACCTGCGTGGCATTCACCAGGGCCCCTATGAAACCGTGGGACAGACTTACGCGGCCATGCTGGCCCATGCAAAGGCCCAGGGGCTGCGCCTGTCCGGCGGCTCCTATGAGCGCTGCATCTGGGACAGCATGACCGCCCGCGACCCGGCGGCTTACCGCACGGAACTGCTGCTGCCGGTGGAAACGTCCCCATAACCCAGGGTGACAGATACTTCGGGGAAGGGCCGCACCGGCGGCTGGTTCGTTTCATGGGGCCCGATGAGTTTCTCCATCCAGACCATATCGTACCAGCGATGGAACTTGTATCCGCAGGAGAAGAAACGTCCCACCATGCGGTACCCCAAATGCTGGTGGAAGTCCACGCTGTCCCTGTTCAGGTGCGGGTCCGGCACAGGCGGATAGGCGATGCAGGCGTTCAGGTTCAAAATGCCCTGCGCGGCCAGCGCCTGTTCCAGGGCGGCATATAGCGCCCGGCCCACCCCCTGGCGCCGTCCCTCCCGGCGGACATAGATGGAGGTTTCCACCGCCCAGTCGTAGGCAGGCCGCGCATGGAAGACGCCCGCGTAAGCATAGCCCAGGGCCTGCCCCTGGGAATCCTCCGCCACCAGGTAAGGGTAGCGGGTCATCGTCTGGGCAATGCGGCCGGCAAATTCCTCCGTGGACGGAATGTCATATTCAAAGGTAATGGCGGTATCTGTTACATAGGGGGCATAAATTTCCAGCAACGCCGCCGCGTCCTCTGGGCGCGCGACGCGAAGAACATAGGACATCTGCTGTCGCTCCTTTTCCCGGAAGGTCTTTTCACTTGCCTGTGGAACCGAGCCCTCCGCTGCGTTGCGTGGACACAGGCTCCTCCTGGGCCAGCCCATAGGGCAGGAAGATGCCCTGGCAGAAGCGTTCCCCGCAGGCCAACGTCACAGGATGCTCTCCTCCATTGAAAATTTTCACCAGAATGTGCCCCTGGTTCTGTGCGTAGTAATAGTCACTATCGATTACGCCCACGGTGTTGCACAGCATCATCCGGTGCTTGAAGCCCAGGGAGCTGCGGGGGAAAAGCAGCAATACCCATCCGGGGGCGATTTCCGCGCGCATGCCCGTGGGAATCAGCGTCGTCTCCCCCGGCTGCAAAGTGCAGTTCACCGGGCACACGAAATCATAGCCGGCGGCACCCACGGTGGCACGGCGGGGCAAGGGCAACTCCGCCCAGGGCAGGGGAGCGGACCAGGTGTCGCAGTCCGCCATGTATTGCCCCGGACTGACCCGCTCAAAGGTTGCAATGGCATTCATGGCTGTTCCTCCTTTACGGCCAGCTGATGGCTTAGCCGCGCAAAATCATCCAGGGAAAGCCGCTCCCCACGAATGCGGGGGTCCAGCCCACAGGCCTCCAGCATGGCGCAAGCCGTGTCCCGCTCCAGGTGGAAGGCAGAGCACAGATTGTTCACCATGGTTTTCCGGCGCATGGCAAAAGCGGCGTTGGCCACGCGGAAAAAGGTCTTTTCGTCCGCCGCGTCCACCGGCGGCTTGTCCCGCAGGGGCATGAGCACAAAGGCGCTGTCCACCTTGGGCACGGGGGTGAAACAGGCCGCGGGCACTTCCATGGCCATGACCGGTTCGCAATAGTACTGGCAACGAACGGCCAGGGGTCCATAGGCTTCTTCGCCGGGAACGGCCAGGATCTTGTCGGCCACTTCCCGCTGCACCATCAGCGCCAGGCTCTTCAGGGATAGCCCGCTGCCCAGCAGCAGGTTAATCAGCGGCGTGGTAATGTAATAGGGGATGTTTGCCACCACCGAAAAGGGCTGCCGCAGCCCCGCTGTCAGCTGTGGCAGGTTCACCGTCATGGCATCCCCCTGATGCAGCTCAAAGTTGGGATAGGGATCGAGAAACGCGCGGATCATGGGCAGCAACCGCTCGTCCAGCTCCAGGGAAAGCACGTGATGCGCCGCCTGACACAGGTATTTGGTCATGGAGCCGCTGCCCGGGCCGATTTCCAGCACGTCATCCTCCGGGCCCACGCCGCTCAGGCGCACCAATTCCTCCAGCAGCGTCTCATCATAGATAAAGTTCTGGCCCAGGCCCTGCTTATAGCGCAGCCGGCTGTCCCGAATGCGCTCCTTTGTCTTGCTCACAACGGCGCCTCCTTTTTTTCCTTATCCCCGGTAGTATAATCAAATTTTTACGCCTTTGCAAGGCAATGCGCCGGAAGTGCGCGAAAAAAAGCGTAAGCCAAGGGGTACACGCTTTCCACTGGGAAAAACTTTCATGTAGAAGCTGAAGGGGTCGCAAACGCTTCCACATCTCCCTGAAAATTTTGTTTGACAGGCAAAGGAAAATCCCCGCGGGCACTTGGCCCACGGGGATTCTTTGCGCTTGGTTTTGCTTGGCTTCACTTATTGCTGAACGCTGCTGTCCACAACCTCCAGGGTGACGGTCATGGTGATATATTCACCCTCGGGGATCTCATCCGCGTCCGTCAGGTCGGCCAATCCGGGTACACGGTACACCTTGATTTCCACGGTGTCACCCGCGTTCTTCTCGGCAATAATCTCCTGCAGCTGGGATGTGGAGGTAATGACCGTGTTGTCCGCGTCCACGATGATGTCCGCGGCCTGCATGCCGGCTTCCGCAGCGGGGGAACCTTCCTCAACTTCCGTTACGTAAACGCCGTTGGGCAGCTGGCCGGTGCGCACAGCCGTGCTGGCCGTGTTGATACCCGTGATCGTGATACCCATACGGGGCTTGCCGTTGAGCAGATCCGTATTGCCGCTGGCGTTGGTGTTGGCGCCGGCGGTGGCGTTGCCGGTAACCTTGCCGCTGAGCACGTCTTCAATCAGGGGCTTGGCAGCGTTGATCGGAATGCACATGCCGATGCCTTCCACCGTGTTGCCGCTGAAGGCGGAGCCGGTGTACTTCAGGGTAGGAATGCCCATCAGTTCGCCATTGACGCTGAACATGCCGCCGCCGCTGTTGCCGCTGTTGATGGCCGCATCCACCTGAATCATGGTGTTGGTGACGGTGCCGCGCAGGCCATACTTATCGGTGGTGGTGGAACTTACCTCACGGTTCAGTGCGGAAACAATGCCCACCGTGGTGGTGCCGGCCAACTGCTCACCCAGCGGGTTGCCAATGCAGATCGCCCAGTCACCCACCTGCAGGGAATCGCTGTCGCCCAGGGTTACCGCGGGCAGGTTCAAACCGTCTGCCTTCAGGATGGCCACGTCCAGGTTCTCGTCGTAGGCCAGCAGGGTGGCGTCGAATTCATCATCACCGGTGGTCACCTTCAGGCTGGAGGCGTCTTCCACCACGTGGAAGTTCGTCAGCACCGTATCCTCGGCGATAACCACGCCAGAACCGGTGGCTGCCTCAACCTCCTGGGTGGTGCTTTCGCCACGGTCGTAGCCGAAGCCCCAGCTCCAGGAACCGCCGGTGCTGTAACGCACCATCTGGTAATTGCTTACGCCCACCACCGAGGACTTAACCTCTTTGATGGCTTCCGTGAAGGGGCTGGTGACCACTACCGTGTTGGCGGTGTCCGTGGTTCCGCTTTCAGCCTTCGCTCCGAAAGAATTAAATGCCGCAAAGCCGACCATAGTAATTACAAGTGCAATGGCAAGATAGCCGATACCATGTTTTCTCCAATTAAGCTTCATATCTGAAAACCTCCTTCTGTGGTTTACGGGCTTATCATACAGGATAATTTTGTCCCTGTCATGAACGGATTATGAACAATTGGCAGAAAATTGTGAATCCGCATTTTTTCCTGTTGCGCGGACCTGGCGGATGGCGGCGTGCGCACGGGCACGTTGTTGTATTGGGACAAAAAATTGTATTGTTGAACGTGGGGCAGTTGCGGCATACTGTGTTACGTGGTATCCTTGTCCTATGGAGCCAGGAAATCTTTTTCCAAAGGAGGCTGAGCATGAACTGGCATGAGTACAGCGCGCAGGCTGCCCTGCGCGAATTCGACGTAACGCCTGAGGCAGGGCTGAAAGCCGCCCAGGTAACGGAGCGCCAGGAAAAATACGGAAAGAACCAGCTTCGCGCCGCCGGACGGCGCAGCACGCTGCAAATGTTCCTGGAGCAGTTCAAGGACGTGATGGTGCTGATCCTGCTGGTCGCCGCCATTATCTCCGGCTTTGCGCTGAAGGAGTGGACGGATTGCATCATTATCCTGCTGGTTGTGGTGCTGAACGCGGTGCTGGGCGTGGTACAGGAAAACCGGGCGGAAAATGCCCTGGAGGCGCTGAAGAAAATGTCCTCCCCCCACGCGAAGGTTCGGCGGGACGGCGCCATGCATGTGGTGCCCGCGGAGGAACTGGTGCCCGGGGATATTGTCGTATTGGAAACGGGCGACGCGGTGCCGGCGGATCTTCGGCTGATTGAATCGGTCAACCTGCAGCTGCAGGAAAGCGCCCTCACCGGCGAATCCAACCCTGTGGAGAAGCAGACGGAGCCTGTCCCCGCCGACGCGCCCCTGGGTGACCGGCGGGATATGGCTTATTCCGGGAGCCTGGTTACCTATGGCCGGGGAACAGGCGTGGTCACGGCCACCGGCATGGACACGGAGATCGGCCGCATTGCCGGTATGCTGGATCAAAGCGAGGGCGTCAAAACGCCCTTGCAGCGCCGTTTGGCGGACATGAGCAAGAAGCTGGCAATCCTTTGCCTGGCGGTATGCGCGGTGGTGTTTGGGGTGGGCGTCCTGGAGGGACGGAATCCCATAGAGATGTTCATGACCGCCATCAGCCTGGCCGTGGCTGCCATTCCCGAGGGCATGCTGGCCATTGTGACCATTGTGCTGGCCCTGGGCGTGCAGCGCATGAGCGAGCGCAACGCCATTATCCGTCGCTTGCCCGCGGTGGAAACTCTGGGCAGCGCCACGGTGATCTGCTCGGATAAGACCGGCACCCTGACGCTGAACCGCATGACCGTGGCGGCAGCCGCGGCGCCCTTTGAGGCCGGAGACAGCCAGAATTACCTGCGTCAGAGCGGCGCGGTGCTCATGTCCACGGCCATGGCCCTGTGCAACGATGCGCAGCCCGGGCAGAAGGATGGGCAGGAGGTTTTCCTGGGCGATCCCACGGAGACGGCGCTCTCCGACTATGTGAAACCCCTGGGGTACGAGGCGGTGCGCCTGGTCAAGCGCCTGCCCCGGGTGGACGAGGTTCCCTTTGACTCCCAGCGGAAAATGATGACCACCGTGCACAAGGAGGGCAACCGCTACCGGGTTTTTGTCAAGGGCGGGCTGGATGAGGTGCTGGCGCACTGCACCAAGGTGTTTGACGGCAAGGAGCGCCCGCTCACGGACGCGGACGTGGCGCGTATCCGGCAGACGGCGGAGGAAATGTCGAATTCCGCCCTGCGGGTGCTGGTGTTTGCCATGGGGCAGCAGGATGTCCTGGCCGAAGGGGACAAGCAAGCGGCCTACGAGCGGGAACTGACCTTCCTGGGCATGGTGGGCATGATTGATCCTCCCCGTCCCACGGCACGGGAAGCGGTTCGCAAGTGCCTCCAGGCGGGTATCAAACCCGTTATGATTACCGGCGACCACAAGCTCACCGCGGCCGCCATCGCCAAGGACCTGGGCATTCTGGGCAAAGGGGATCGGGTCATTACCGGCGCGGAGCTGGAGCGCATGGACGATGACCGCCTCCGGGAAGAAGTGCGGAACATCGCCGTGTATGCCCGGGTATCCCCTGAGCATAAGCTGCGAATCGTCCGTGCCTGGCAGAGCTGGGGGGACGTGGTGGCCATGACCGGCGACGGCGTCAACGATGCGCCCGCGCTCAAGCAGGCGGATATTGGCGTGGCCATGGGCATCACCGGCACGGAGGTGAGCAAGGAAGCCTCCGCCATGATCCTGACCGACGACAATTTTGCCACCATTGTGGAGGCTGTGGGCCAGGGCAGAACCCTGTACAGCAATATTTTGAAGGCGATCCAGTTCCTGCTTAGCTCCAACCTGGGCGAGGTGCTCACGGTGTTTGTGGCCGTGATGCTCAACTGGGACAGCCCGCTATTGCCCATCCACATCCTGTGGGTGAACCTGATTACCGATTCCCTGCCCGCCCTGGCCCTGGGCATGGAGCCTGCGGAGCCGGACGTGATGCGCCGTCCGCCCCGGGACCCCAAGGCGGCGATTTTCGACCGGCCGCTGGTGTTCCGCCTGGCGTATCAGGGGCTGCTGATTGCCCTGTGCACCCTGGCCGCCTATCGCGTGGGCTGCATGGCTTCCATTGCCTGTGGCCAGACCATGGCCTTTGCGGTGCTCAGCGGCAGCCAGATCGTCCACTCCTTCAACCTGCGCAGCAATACGCGCTCCCTGTTCAGCCGCGGGCCACAAAACCGCTGGATGTTCCTGGCGGGGGCGGCGGCGCTGGCCTTGCAGCTGCTGGTGCTGTTTGTGCCCTTCCTGCGGGATATCTTCCGCTTGGCGGTGCTCACGCCCATTCAGTGGGCTGTGGTTATCCTCCTGGCGCTGGTGCCGTTGGCGGTGGTGGAGGCCATGAAAGCGCTGGGCTTGACCGGCGAACATTGGCAAAAAACCGCGTGATTTTTTCGCATAAGAAAAGGGAGCCCCGGGCATCCTGTAATCAGGACGGCAGGGGCTCCACCGTGCAGACAAGGCCAGCAGGGCCGTTCCGGCGCTATCTTCCCGTCGGTACGTCATTGCGCAATGGGTCCTTTCTCCGCGCCGGATGAATGCAACCATTCCCGCCCGGAGCCGTCCCACACCCTCCGCTTTCATGCGGATGTCGTCCTTCCCTGAGGAAGGCTGGCATCTGAAGAAAAGACGGAGGGTGTTTTTTCACGCAGTACATGTTGCCGGTAGTAAAACAGCATCTGCTGATACCAGCCTGCCACCTGACCCCACCGGGGGAAAGGGGACATGCCGCCATAAACCTCGTCAATCACCTTCTGAATCCATACATCCACCGGTGCCGCGGCCATGCGGTGGTAGGCAAAGAGCATCACGCAGCTGGCTACCTTGACCCCAACGCCCGGAAAGGTCATCAACGTTTCCAGCAGCGCGGGGTCATCCAGCTGCGCACAGGCGCGTAAATCCACCTCGCCCCGGGCAACCATGCGAGCGGAAGCCAGCACATAAGGCGCGCGATAGCCCAGCCCGCAGGCCCGCAGCTCCTCCTCGGTGGCGCGGGCCAGGCGCCGGGGGGAGGGAAAACCGCGGGCTCCGCAGGGCAGCGCACGGCCAAAGCGCTGGCAAAGAGCCTCCACACAGCCACGGATGGCCGGAATGCTCTTGCGCTGGGAGAGAATGAAACTGATCAGGGTTTCAAAGGGCTCCTGGCGCAGAATCCGCAAACCATCGCAGGCCTGCGCAGCCTGACGCAGATAGGTTTCCTCCGGGGGGATGGCGGACAAAAGCGCATCATAATCCGTTTCCAGGTCGAAATACCGCTGCCAGTACGGCCAACGGGAAGGCGCGCAGGAGAAACGAAACCGCCCGCCGCCCAGGGGCGTTACCCGCAGGGCCTGCTCCCCGGAAAGCACAAGAAAAGCCCCGTTTTCCACGGGGTGCATGCGAAAGCACTGTCCGCTGGAAAACAGGGTGGGTAGGTTCAGGTGCGAAACCGTTAGGGTCATCAAGGGCTCGTGCCTCCTTTTGTACGGCATCATGGATTTACCGGTAGGGATTTTCCGCGCTGCCATCCCCCTGGGTAAAGGCGTGGGCATTCAGGGAAAGCCGCAGCACCGGACGGACCCCAACGCCGTCATAGCCTGCGTCCACCTGCAGGACCTCGCCATTATACCATACCGCGCGCTGAAAACCAGCCTCTCCGGCCTCGGCTAAATAATACCAGGCGCTGCCGTCCTGATGGTGACGCACCCCCTGGGCCAGGGCATACGCCGTGGCGGCACAGCGGCGATCCTCCGCCACGGGATAGAGCGCGGTGATCAGCGCCTCCGTGGGCAGTGCGATCTCGGGGGCCGCGGCGGCTTCTGTTTCGCTGAGCGTGAGCGGGAGGCTAGTCGCTTCCGCCGCGGCCATGGCGTCCAGCACCTGGCAGGAAAGCAGCGTTACGCTGTCCCCCGACAGTTCAGCCACGCGCCAGAGCACGGGCATGGGCTCCCCTGTTTCCCCCAGGGGATAGCTGCCAAATACCACATAGGGGGCGCTGGCGGCGGCTGCGCGCAGGCGCAGGTTCACCTCCCACTGTGATGCCAACGCTTCCGCGCGGCTGGCGCTGTCCAGATAATCCTCCAGGAAGCGGAAATCCTCTATGGCCTGGGCTACGGTATCCAGGGTCGCCTGGGCGGCGGCGGCTTCCGCGGCGCGGTACAGATTGCTGCGGCAAGCCAGCAGCCGCGCGGCACTGTCGCGGTAATCTCCCAGTGCGTCAAAGGCGGGGATGGCTTCCATCCATGCCTGGGATGTGTACAGGGCCATGGCCTGGGTATAGGCCAGCTCCTTTTCCCCGGCATCGCATGTTTCCAGCAGCGCATCCCGCTCAGGGGAGGCGTCCAGGGCGCTGAGCAGGTTGCGCGCCTGGTCGTAGTGGCCATTTTCCACCAGGGAAGCAATGCGTTCCAGCTCCCGGCTAGGGATCTCCGCCCGCAGGCTGCGGGCGCGGGCATCGCTGTCCAGGAAGGAGCCCAGCGCTTCAAAGCCTTCCAGCGCTCCCGCCAGGTCGCCCTCCTCCGCCAGGCGCGCCGCATCAATGTACTGCAGGCACCATGTGCTGCTGGCAAAGGGGTCAATCAAGCGCAGATTGGCCTCCGCCAGTGCCCAATCCCCGTCAGCCATGGCCTGACGCGCGGCACAGTAGAGCGCGTATTTTTCCGCGTCGCCGTAGCCGCCCAGCTGCTGAAATATCTCCCGGGCAGTGGCATAGTCCCCAAAGCCCAAGTACATTTGTCCTCGTTCATAGCGTTCCTGCGCCGATGCAGTGCAGCCGCACAGCAGCAGGCAGCAGCAAACGATCAGCGCGGCACAACGGATGTTCTTTCCCATGCCCCAATCCTCCTTGTCTCTCCCAGTGTGGCCGGGAGACAAGGGTTTTATCACCCCAAAGCCGGTGAAACATGCCGGGAAAAAACGGAAGGCAGCGTCGTCAATTGCGTCCACGGCGTCCGCCGGTCAAGGCATGCAGCACTTCCTGCCGCCCTGTAAGCCGCCAGTAGGCCAGGCAGCTCACACCATATACCCCTATGCCGACCAAGACTTCCACCCCCAGACGAATCCAACCGTCCCAGGGGCAAAGCATCCCGCAGAGCCGCACGGCACCCAGCATAACAAGTCCCAAAAGACAATAGGCCACCACCATGCTCAGGAAACGTCCATAGGGCAATTCACGGCGCAGCATCAGCCATTGGCTGAAAGGTACGGTGAATTCCGCTGCCAGGGTGCCAATGACCGCACCCATGGCGCCCAGCGGGGGAATGAGTGCGCTGTTTACGATGAGGTTGACCACCGCGCCGGCGCAAACGCTCCGCACAAAAATGGCGTCCCGCCCCTGGGGCAGCACCCACTGGGTGCGCACCACATTGGCAAAGCCGATCATGATCAGGGTAAAAGCCAGGGGAATCATCAGGATACCGGAATAGGCAAAGTCCGCCCCGAAAAACAGGGGCGCGAATTCCGTGGCCACGGCCGCCACGCCAAAGGCCATGGCACAGGTCATGCAGAGCACCAGCTCCATGGAAAGGGTCATGTGGCGCTTTACCGCGGCCGTTTCTCCGCGGACGTGCATGGCGGCCACCTTGGGCAGCATGACGGTGCCGATGGCGGAGATAAATCCGCTGAGGCAGTAAATGATCTTCTCGGCGTTTTCATACAGGCCGTTTTCCGCCATGCCGCTGATGGCGCCAACCATGACTTTGTCCATGGTGCGGTATACCTGCACCGCAATCACCGACAGGAACAGCACCGCGCAGGGCCGCAGATGCCGCAGGGCATCGCGCCAGGGCACGGGATGAAAACGCACCTGCCGCTTGAGCCCAATCCAGCAGCTGAGGCAGCCGACCAGCGTACTGCCACCCCAGATGAGTCCATAGCGCCACAGATCCTCCTTGCCGCGCACCAGCAGAAATACGCTGGCCGCTGCCATGAGCTTTACAAAGGTGTTGCGCAGGGCAATGGGCCGGAAACGGTCCAACCCCATGAGCAGCCAGTCCAGGTTGACCAGGCAGCTGACGGACATCAGGGTTAACCATGCGGCAATGTATTGCTCCGCTCCTGCCACAAATACAACGTACCCCACATACAGCACCAGAGCGGTGCCGGCGGTGAACAGCTGCATCTGATAAATTTCCGAAAAAACCCGGTTGCGTCGGGCGGGATCGTCCCGCACCTGGGCAATGGCCCGTACGCCGTAATTTTCCAGCCCCAGCATACCCAACAGAACAAAGATGGCGCTGATGCTCCAGGCATAGGCATACAGGCCCGTGCCCTCCTGGCCCACGGTGCGTGCCAGGTAGGGCGCGGTCACAATGGGCAGCAAAACGGAGAGCATACGGTACCCTACGTTATAGATGGCGTTCTTTCGTGTACTCACTGGCATCGTCTCGCTTTCCTAAGATCCACTATGCAGAGATTCTTCCTTTTTCGCGCGCTTCCTGCTTGACAGAAGACCAGGAATCGTATACAATTCGTAAACGTAAAGAAGATATTTGGTTTACAATATGGGGAGGGCATCATGAAAAAGCTGACGACTCGGGAGATGGCATATTGCGCGCTGTTCGCCGCCCTTACGGCGGTATGCTCACAGATACAGATTCCTTTGCCACTCATCCCCATCAACCTGGCCATTTTTGCGGTGGTGCTGTGTGGCGGGTTGCTGCGGCCCGTATGCGCGCTGCTTGCGGTGGGGGTCTATGTGCTGCTGGGACTGGTGGGTATACCGGTATTTGCCGGGTTCAAGGCGGGGGTGGGCACGCTCTTTGGCAACACGGGCGGATATATCGTAGGCTATGTGCTGGCGGCATTTCTGACGGCGGTGCTTCGGCAGCGGTGGGGTGAAGGGTACCTGCGGCTGTGCGCGGCCATGGCCGTGGGCGTGGCGGTGTGCTACGTTTTTGGGACGGTGTGGTTCATGGTGCTTTCGGGAAACAGCCTGTGGGTCAGCCTGAGCTACTGCGTGCTGCCTTTCCTCCCAGGAGATGTGCTGAAAATCCTGCTGGCGGCGTTGCTGACCGGCCGCCTGAAAAAGGCGATGTGGCGGTAAACGGTGGGGGAGATACCTCCCGCACATGTTATTCCCATGAAACTGCAAAGACGGGAGGCCGTATGGAACGCGCCTCCCGTCTTTTGAATTGGCAGAAAAGATTTTTTGGAAAACGATAGCTTGCCAATGACCTTATCTGCCGGCAACCAGATCCTCCATGGTGTAGCGGCCCGGAGCCTTGCCCTGGAGATAAGCTGCCGCTTTCAGCGCGCCGGAAGCAAATACGCTGCGGTCTTCGGCGCTGTGGCTCAGGCGGATACGTTCCGCCGGGCCAAAGAAGCAAACTTCGTGCTCCCCGGTTACCGTTCCGCCGCGGAGCGCATGAATGCCGATTTCGTTATGCTGGCGCTTGCAGTTGCGGCCTCCCCGGCCCAACTGCGCATACCGCGGTTCGTCATAGGCATCTTTGATGGCGTCAAAGAGCAGCAGCGCCGTACCGCTGGGGGCGTCCACCTTGCGGTTGTGGTGCGCCTCCACAATCTCCACGTCAAAAGTCTCGCCCAGAACCTTGGCGGCCTCCTGGCACAGATGGCGGAGCAGCGCCACGCCCACGCTCATGTTGGCGGAACGGAATACGGGGATCTGCCTGGCGGCCTGGTCCACCTCCTGCTCCTGCTCCGGCGTATAGCCGGTGGTGGCCAGAACCACGGGAAGATGGTTCTTCACGGCATATGCCAGCAGGGAGGTCAACGCTTCCGGGCGGGAAAAATCCACAATGACCGCGCCGCTGCAATCGGGCAGCGCGTCAAAGCCCGTATGGCAGGGAAAGGAGCAGTCCCCCTGGAGCGCGTCCACCCCGGCCACAATTTCGATGCCATCGGCGGATGCCTGCGCGGCTACGGCACGGCCCATGTGGCCCAATGCGCCACTGATGAGTATCTTCATGGGGAAACCACCTTTCTCACACAATCAGCCGCATATCACGCATGACTTTCTCCAGGCGCGCGCGGCCTTCGGGCTGCATGGGTACAAGGGGCAGGCGGACAGTTTCCTCGCACTGGCCCAGGAGCGCCATGGCGGCTTTGACGGGAATGGGGCTGGTTTCACAAAACAGCGCGGAAATCAGCGGCTGCAAGGCCAGCTGTTGCCGGGCCGCTTCTACCACATCGCCCTGCAAGGCAGCCTCCGTCAGCTCCACCACGGCCCGGGGCAGCATGTTGGAGGCCACGGAGATCACACCCTGAAAACCGCAGGCCATCAGGGGCCAGTTCAGCTCGTCACTGCCGGAGTAGAAAGCCACATCCTCCCCGCACAGGCGCAGCTTTTCAATGGCCTGGGCCACGTCGGGATTGGCCTCCTTTACCGCAATGACGTTTTCGTGCCGGCAAATGGCCTGCAGCGTGGCAGGCGCAATGTTCAGCCCCGTACGGGCGGGCACGTTGTAGACCATCACGGGCAGCACGCCGCTGTCGGCAATGGCATGGTAGTGGGCGATCAGCCCCGCCTGCGTGGTCTTGTTGTAATAAGGAGTTACGCACAGCTGCACGTTGGCGCCGTTGTCACGGGCGCAGCGAGCTTCTTCGATGACCTCGCGGGTGTTGTTGCCGCCGGTACCGGCGACCACGGGAACCTGGCCATGGGCCTTGTCCGCCACGCGGCGGATGACGGCCATGCGCTCCTCCCGGGTCATGGTGGCGGGTTCGCCGGTGGTACCCACGGGCACCAGACAGTGCACGCCGCAGGCCAGCTGATCCTCCACCAGGCGGTCCAGGTTTTCCCAGTCAATGCCGGTTTTGGTAAACGGTGTTACAAGGGCTGTACCGCAGCCCGTGAAGAATCCCTGCTTCATGTGCTTAACTCCTTTGCATGGCGATTATCGGGCCTGGATCAAATCCTTGGCACAGAGCAGCTCGGCGGTCAGAATGCCGCCGCCTGCCGCGCCGCGAACAGTATTATGGCTCAGGCACACAAACTTATAGTCAAAAATGCTGTCTTCCCGCAGGCGGCCGATGGAAACGCCCATGCCGTGCTGAAAATCCCGGTCCAGCCGCGTTTGGGGATGGGAGGGATCTTCGCAGTACTGCAGGAAGGGCTTGGGCGCGCTGGGAAGCTGCAAGCGTTGCGCTTCGGTCTCAAAGCTGTTCCAGCGCTGGAGGATTTCCTCCCGGCTGGGCTTGTGGCGGAAGCTCACGGAGACTGCGGCCATGTGACCGTCGGCGGTGGCTACCCGCAGGCACTGCGCGCTGATGACCGGCAGCTTCGCGTTCTCAATGACCAGGCCGTCCGCTGTGTCCACCAGGGAACCCCACAGCTTCAAGGGCTCCTGCTCGCTCTTTTCGTCCTCGCCGCTGATGTAGGGGATGACGTTATCCACCATTTCCGGCCAGGTCTTGAAGGTTTTGCCCGCACCGCTGATGGCCTGATAGGTGCATACGCTTACCTTTTCGGGAATGAAGTCCATCAGGGGCGTGAGCGCAGGGACGTAACTCTGGATGGAACAGTTAGGCTTTACGGCGATAAATCCGTATCGGCTGCCCAGACGCTTGCGCTGGGTTTCAATGACGGCAATGTGATCGGCATTGATTTCCGGAACCACCATGGGCACGTCCGGCAGGCCGCGGCAAGCGCTGTTGTTGGACACCACAGGCACCTCATGCCGGGCATAGTTTTCCTCCAGGGCGCGAATCTCATCCTTTTTCATGTCCACAGCGCAAAAGATGAAATCCACATGCTTCGCCACTTCTTCCACATTTTGCGCATCAAGAACGGTCATATCCGCCACTTCTGCGGGAATTTCCCAGTCAAATGCCCAGCGATCCCCCACTGCTTCCCGGTAAGGCTTGCCCGCGCTGCGAGCGGAGGCGGCCAGTGCGGTGATGTGAAACCAGGGATGTCCCTGCAAAAGCGAAATGAACCGCTGCCCCACCATACCGGTGGCGCCCACAATGCCTACGCGATAGGATCTCATGTTATTCCTCCCCTTCCAATTGCCCGTGCAGTAATGCCCTCACGCATTCAAGCTGCCCCGAAAGTATGAAAAAAATCACCCCAGGGCATGCCTGCGGTGCGCCAACGAAGGAATAACCCGCCGGATACACCGGGGGGTAGGCACGCAGAATGCCGCATGCCCCTCCGCGTTCGGAATCAGCGCTCCGCCGGGCCATTGCCCGATGACAGTCGCAAAGCTGTTTGCCCTGCGCCCAAGGAACCACCCGTGGGACGGGAAAGTCCTTTCGGCGTCCGGCCCTTTCACGCCAGCTCCACGGGCCCCAACCCTTGCTGGCCGTTACTGATGCGGGACGCGCCTCTGTTCCAATACCTTTTCATTTCCGGGAAACGCTGTCATCATACCACGTCCCATGGGCCTTGTCAATGCCCAATTCCCCGCGGCAGGCCGTCCGAGAAAAAAGGCAAAGCGGCCCCCTTGCGCAGGGAGCCGCTTTGTTGAATGAAACAGGAATGCGTTTACTTTTTCATAGCCTTCTTGGGGGCTTCCGCCTCGGGCGTGATTTCCATCACCACGGGATTGGGCTCCTGGGATGCGGGTTCCGCTTCAGGGGCAGGCGTGGGATGCAGGAGCCTGTTATACAGATCCAGGTATGCCTGGGAGGAGTGGTTCCAGCTGTAATCCGCTGTCATGCCGCGGTGCTGCAGCTTGCGCCAGATGTCTTTCTCCTCATGGTAGTAGCGCAGCGCCCGCTCAATAACGTGCAGCATATCGTGAGCGTTATAGTTGAAGAAGGAGAAGCCGTTTCCTTCGCCGGTGAAGTCATTGTAGCTCAGTACCGTATCCCGCAGGCCGCCGGTTTCGCGGACAATGGGCACCGTGCCGTAGCGCAGGGCGATCATCTGGCTCAAGCCGCAGGGCTCAAACTGGCTGGGCATCAGGAACAGGTCGCAGCCCGCATAGATCTGGTGCGCCAGCTCGTGGTCCATGGCGAAGCGGGCGGCCACCCGGCCCGGATACTCGCCTTCGGCCCAGCTGAACAGGTTCACATACCGGCTGTCGCCCATGCCCAGCACTACCAGCTGCACATCCTGGCGCATAATGTCCGCAATGACATAATCCACCAGGTCCAGGCCCTTCTGGTTGCTCAGGCGGCCCACCATGCCGATGATCGGTACGTCGGGGTCCACCTTCAGGCCGAGCTTCTCCTGCAACGCCTTTTTGCATACGGCTTTGCCGGAGAGGTCATCAGGCGTATAGTTGGCGGCCAGGGCCTTGTCCGTGGCAGGGTTGTAGTCCACCACATCAATGCCGTTCAGCAGGCCGAACAGGCTCTGCTTGCGTGCCCGGAGCAATCCGTCCAGCCGCTCGCCATAATAGGCGGTTTGAATCTCCTCGGCATAGGAGGGACTCACCGTGGTAATCATGTCCGCGTACACCAGCGCGGCCTTGAGGAAGTTGGCGCAGCCGAAGCATTCCAGCTTGTCGTTGGTCCACAGGCTGTCGCCCAGGCCCAGCACATCCTGTACCTCGCGGATGCCGAAGATGCCCTGGTACTGCAGGTTATGAATGGTGAACAGGGTCTTGATGTTGGCGTAGAAGGGCAGGTGGGCATACTGAATTTTCAGCAGCGCCGGAATCATGCCGCTTTGCCAGTCATGGGCGTGGAGAATGTCCGGCTGGAAGTCCAGCAGCGGCAGCGCGTTCAGCGCGCCCCGGCAGAAGAAGCCGAACCGCTCGTATTCATCTCCGCCCAAGCCGTAGATATAGGGCCGGCCAAAGTAATACTTGTTGTCCATGAAGTACCAGGTAACGCCGTTCATCTCCAGCTTTTCAATGCCGCAATATTGACGGCGCCAGCCCAGCTGTACCTCAAAGTCGCACACATGGGTCAGCTTTTCCGTCCATTTTTGCGGAATGGCACTGTACAGGGGCAGCAATACCCGCACATCGTGGCCCTGCGCGGCCAGCACGGGCGCCAGCGCGCCCACCACGTCCGCCAGACCACCGGTTTTTACAAAGGGCACACACTCGGATGCCGTAAAGAGGATTTTCATGGGGAAGCCCTCCTTGTCGTAATGATGAAAAAGGGGAGACGGGATGCTATCCTGTTCTCCCCTTTTTGGTTGCTGCATTAAATGACCACGTTTTTCGCAATCACGATGGGGTAAGCGGCCGGGCCGATGAGCCGGGCGTTGCGCTTGATCACTGCCTGCTTGTCCAGAATGCAGTTTTCAATGTAGGCTCCGGAATGCACCTGACCATCCTGCATGATGATGCAGTTTTTCACATGCGCGTCCGGCGCAATGCGCACGCCGCGGAAGAGAATAGAGTTTTCCACCGTGCCTTCCACCACGCAGCCGTCCGCCACCAGCGAGTTGGCCACAGAGACCTTTTCGCCATAGTGTGCGGGCATTTCGTCGCGTACCTTGGTGTATACGGGCAGGGAGAAAAGGTCTTTGCGGGTCTGGGTATCCAGAATGTCCATATTGAAGCGGAAGTAGCTCTGTACCGAGTCCATGCGCCAGCAGCGGCCCTTGTACTCAAAGGCGGCCACGCGGGCATTGTCATCCCGGACCATCTTCAGCAGCATGTCCTTGGTAAAGTCATGCAGGCCATGGGCTACGCCGCGATCCACCAGCGTGCGCAGCAGCTCCCTTTTGAGTACAAACACTTCCATGCAGGTGTTTTGCAGTGCGGGATGGGTGGGATCAACCTCGATATCGGTAATCAGGCCATCCTCGCCCACGGACAGATAGGTGCCAAACTCATCCCGCTTCATGTTGGGATCTTTGGTGTACAGCAGGGTAATATCAGCCCCCGAGTCGATGTGGAACTGCACCAGGTCGTCAAACTCGCAGTTGTAGATAATATTGGAATTACTCAGTACCACATACTCCTGCTTGCTGCGGCCCAAATAGCTGCTGTTGGAGCGCAGGGCATCCAGCAGGCCGTTGTAAACGCCTATGTTCTCGCGGGTCAGGAAAGGAGGAAGGATGATCAGCCCGTTGTTTTTACCGTGCAGGTCCCACTCCTTGCCGCTGCCCAGATGGTCCATCAGGCTGTGATAGTTTTTCTGCATGATGACGCCCACATTGCGGATGCCGCTGTTCACCATGCTGGAAACGAGAAAGTCGATCACGCGGTACCGTCCGGCCACGGGCAGGGCGGCAATGGCGCGGGTCATGGTCAATTCACGGAGGCGGGCGTCGCTCTCGCCGGTGTAAATCACGCCCATAACATCTTTCATGGTGTTCATTCCTTTCAAGTCATGTTCTGGGATTCCTTCGGGCGTTACTCCGCTTTCGCCTCAGCGAAGGTGGTTTCGTCCACCTGCTGTCCGGCGGTTACCTGGACGCCGGCGGGCAGGGTGACATTCTGACCGATGACGGCGATGTTCCCCTCCGCTTCGCCCACAAAGGTGCCTGCGCCCACCACGGCGTTTTCTGCCACAATGGCCCGGCGCACCACCGCACCCCGGTGAATCACCGCACCGGGCATGATAACGCTGTCCCGTACGTTGGCGCCTTCCTCCACGGTTACACCGGCGAACAATACGGAATGATCCACCGTGCCATACACTTCGCAACCTTCGGTAATCAGGCTGTCGTTCACTGTGGCGCCTTTGGCGATGTAGTGAGGCGCCATGCCCGGATTACGGGCGTAGATCCGCCACTTTTTGTCATGCAGGTCAATGGGCATGGGGGTGGAAAGCAGATCCATATTGGCCTCCCAGAGGCTCTCAATGGTGCCTACATCCTTCCAGTAGCCATTAAAGCTGTACGCGCACAGCACCTGCTTGTCCGCCAGCATGGTGGGGATGATATTCTTGCCAAAGTCATTGCTGCTCTTCTTGTCCGCCTCGTCGGCGATCAGGTACTGACGCAGCTTTTCCCAGGTAAAGATATACACACCCATGGAAGCCTTGTTGGACTTGGGGTTCTTGGGCTTTTCTTCAAACTCAATGATGTTGTCGTCCGCGTCGGTGTTCATAATGCCGAAGCGGCTGGCATCGGCCCAGGGCACTTCGCGCACGGCGATGGTGGCGTCCGCCTTGTGACGGATGTGGAAATTCAGCATATCATTGTAGTCCATCTTATAGATGTGGTCACCGCTGAGGATGAGCACATAATCCGGATTATACTGGGAGATGAACGCCATGTTCTGATAAATGGCGTTGGCCGTGCCGCGATACCATTCGCCGCTCTTTCCCTTCTGATAGGGGGGAAGAACGAACACGCCGCCGTTGGTCAAGTCCAGGTCCCAGGGAGCGCCGCTGCCGATATAAGCGTTCAGTTCCAGGGGTTGGTACTGGGTCAGCACACCCACTACATCAATACCGCTGTTGGTGCAGTTGGACAGCGGAAAGTCAATGATGCGGTACTTGCCTCCGTAGGGCACGGCGGGTTTGGCAACGTTCTTGGTCAGGATGCCCAGACGGCTGCCTTGTCCGCCGGCCAGCAGCATGGCCACACAGGTTTTCTTCCTCAGCATGGGGTACACGCTCCTTCATATTGATGGTGCCGGCCCGAAGGCGCTCCCGGGGGAGCGGAATGGGCCAAGAGATTTTCGTGTATGCAAAAGCCGCTAGGGCTTATTGCCGAATGTATCAGGCATTGACTGCCTTGGGCACGGGGGAATCCTCTGCGTCCGCGTCCTCGCCGGAGGCCTCCTGGGGGATCAGCTTATCATAGCGGAAATAGACCGTGGCCATGGGCGGAACGCAGATGTCACAGCTGAAGGGCAGGTCGTTCCAGGGCTTTGCCACCGCATGGAGCACTTGGGAATTTCCCTTGCCGGAGCCGCCCCATTCCGTCCGGTCGGTATTGAATACTTCCTCCAGGGTACCGCCCATGGGAAGGCCGATTTTGTACACGGGATGGTAGGTGGGGGTGAAGTTGGTTACGCACAGCACTGCGTTGCCCACCCGATCCGTGCGCAAAAAGGCTACCACGCTGTTGTCGCAGTCATTGGCGCAAATCCACTGGAAGCCGTCCCAGCCGTCATCCACCTGCCACAGTGCAGGAGTTTCCCGGTAAAAGTGGTTCAGGCGGCGCACGCATTTTTGCATTTCGGGGTGGCGCTCATAGACCAGGAGGAACCAGTCCAGCTCATCGTCGTATTTCCATTCGATGAAATGCCCGAACTCGCCGCCCATGAACAACAGCTTTTTTCCCGGGTGCGCCATGGTGTAACCGTACAGCGCCCGAAGCCCGGCAAACTTCCGCCACAGGTCGCCCGGCTGCTTGTCCAGCATGGAGTGCTTGCCGTGGACCACCTCATCGTGAGAGAAAGGCAGAATGTAATTTTCTGAAAAGGCGTAGAATAGTGAAAATGTCAGCTTGTCATGGTGCCACTTGCGGTAAATGGGGTCCAGCTTGATGTAGGAGAGCATGTCGTTCATCCAGCCCATGTTCCACTTGAAGCCGAAGCCCAATCCGCCCATATAGGCGGGCTTGGTCACCATGGGGAAGGCGGAGGATTCTTCCGCGATCATCATCGCGCCGGGAAAGTCGTGATACACCGTGGCGTTCAGCTTGCGCAGGAAGGCGATGGCGTCCAGGTTCTCCCGGCCGCCGTAGGGATTGGCAAGCCATTCCCCATTTTCACGGCAGAAATCATAGTACAGCAGTGCGCTTACCGCGTCCACCCGCAGCCCGTCCGCGTGGAACCAGTCCAGCCAGAAGCAGGCGTTGCTCAGCAGAAAGCTGCGTACTTCCCCCCGGCCAAAGTCAAACATGCAGGTGCCCCATTGGGGCATCTCACCCCGCCGGGGGTCGGGATGCTCGTAGCAACAGGTGCCGTCAAAGCGGCGCAGGCCGATTTCGTCCCGGGGGAAATGCGCGGGCACCCAATCCAGAATGACGCCAATGCCCGCCTGGTGCAGCCGGTCAATGAGCGCCATCAGTTCCTTGGGCTCCCCATAACGGGAAGTGGCCGCATAGTACCCTGTAACCTGATATCCCCAGGAGCCGTCAAAGGGATGCTCCATTACCGGCAACAATTCCACATGGGTATACCCCATGTCCGTCAGGTAAGGGACCAACTGATCGGCAATTTCCGTGTAGGAAAGCAGCGTTTTGTCCTTGTGCCGCCGCCAGGACCCCAGATGCATCTCATAGATATTCATGGGGCTATGGTACGGGTCCCATTGGGCACGCTTGTCCATCCAGGACTGATCCTGCCAGGAATAGCCGGAAAGATCGCAGAGCATGGAGGCGGTATTCGGCCGCAGCTGCATGCGGAAACCATAGGGATCGGCCTTCTCGTGCCAGGTGCGGTCCTCTCCCTGAATTGCATATTTATACATCAGCAGCTTTTCTGCCGCATCGGGGTAGTTATATTTTTGGGGATTGGAGGCAACGTCAAAGGTGGAAGCAGGAAGGCGTATTTCCCACGTACCGTCAAACTGCTTGACCATGGGGTGCGCCAAACGATCCCACTGGCAAAATTCACCTACCAGGGATACCAGCCGCGCATTGGGCGCCCATACGGCAAAATGCCACATCTCAATCCCATCCTGTAGGACGGGATGGGCACCAAGCATTTCATAAGCGCGCCGGTTTTCACCCTGATGAAACCACTCTCGAACGGTGCTGGTTGGAGCCACGTAGCGCATGGACTCACCTGCTTTCCTATGCGTGTTTTCCCGGAAAAGCGAGCAGTATTCTTTCGTATACTATTGTAACCACATACACCTGTTTCCGTCAAGGTTAAATGGTGTATTTTTCAAATTTTTTTCAAAAACCAAACGTTCGATTTCGCGCCTAACAGTTGTGATGCGGTCGAAAAATGTCACAATATAGACAATAATTTGGGCGGAATGACCATGGGATACGGGGAATAGACTGGTAAAGACGCAAGGGAAAAAGATGCATGAAGTAGTGCATAAACGACAGAAAATTAACAAAGAAAACGAACAATTTTACTCAAATAAAGAAAAAAGGAAGGATATGATATGCGAAAAAGAAGTCGTTCCACACCATGGGCGGCGCTGGGGCTGCTTTTGGCGCTGCTATGGTGCGCCCTGGGGGCACCACTGACGCAAAGCGAGTGGGAGGCGGTCCCCTCCAGGGTGCGCCGCAGCTGGCGGCAGCTGCCGGTACAGTTTGCGCGAGTCTTTTCCCTGTGGCATACGCCACAAACCGCCGCCATGGCACAGGAAGAGGAACTCCTCCTGCGGGTCTACGATACGGAGGTGGGGGCCATTCGCCTGCTGCCGCTGGAAAGCTACGTGGTGGGCGTGGTGGCAGCCGAGATGCCTGCATCCTGGCCGGAGGAGGCGCTTCAGTGCCAGGCGGTAGCCGCGCGCACCCGCGCGGTGGGCAGCTGCAGGAGCTATGGCGGAGCGGGGTGCCAGAGCCACCCGGACGCCGATCTGTGCACGGACAGTGCTTGCTGCCAGGGGTGGCTGAGCCCGGAGGGCCGGAAGGCCAAGTGGGGCGACAGCTGGCAACCCCTGGAGGAGCGCGTGGAGCAGGCTGTGCAGGATACCTGCGCGCAGGTGCTGACCTATGAAGGCGAACCCATTGAAGTGCTTTACCATGCGTCTTCCGGCGGACAAACCGAGGACGCCGCGGAGGTGTTCTCCCAGAGCGTGCCCTATCTGCGCAGTGTGGATAGCCCCGGGGAAGAGAGCTACGAGGGCTATGCCGTGGAGCAGCGATTTTCCCTGGAGGAAGCGGCAGAGCTGCTGCTGGCGGCCTTTCCGGACTGCGGCGTGGAGGCGGACGCGTTGCCCTCCCAGCTGGAGCTGATTTCCCTGTCGGAAACAGGGCGGGTAAAGGAAATGCGCGTGGGCAATCAAACGGTTCAGGGCCGGGAATTACGCGCCGCCCTGGGCCTGCGCAGTACGCTTTTTACCTGGGAAACCGTGGGGGACACGCTGATTTTTCGCGTCCGGGGCTACGGTCACGGCGTGGGCATGAGTCAGGCGGGCGCGCGTGCCATGGCTGCGGCGGGCAGCGACTGCGCGGAGATCCTGGCCCACTATTATCCCGGTACCGTGCTGACACAGCTTCCGTAAAATGAGGCCAGGTTGCTCAAACCAAAGTGAAACAGGATAAAGCCACGGGTTCCAGGGCATGCTTTCCTATGCGGCGCGGTGGGCCGCGGGGAGGTAAGCATGAAAAAATTGCTGGCGGTATGCAAGCGGCTGCACGGCGCATATGTGAACTTTATTGAACGGCAAGGGTTTCTGGTGGTTCTGGGGGCGTGCGTGGCGGTCATTGTAGGCACGGCGCTATGGAGCCGGGGCCAGGATACGGTGACCCCCGTCCCTACCCCGCCGGTGAACGCGGAGGTGGCGCAGGCGGCACAGCTGCAGCAGGAAAGCCTTCAGCAGGCGGCTACCCCTTCGCCTTCGCCCACCGCTTCACCGGCAAGCTTTACGCCGCCATTGACCACAGTGCGCGTGGTGCAGGGGTTTGACGCCACCCGGCTCAAGGGCGGAGAGGCCGCGGGACTGTGGCAGCTCCATGACGCTTGCGACCTGGCGGGTTCGGTGGGGGATAAAGTGCTGGCCATGGCCGCAGGTACCGTGAAAGAGGTGCGGGAGGATTCGGCGATGCTGTGCCAGATCGTGGTGGACCATGGAGGCGGCGTGCTGGCGCAGTACGCGGGAATGGCCGCCCTGGCCGGGCTGCAAGCGGGCGACCCCGTCACCCAGGGGCAAACCCTGGGGTTTGTGGGGGAGGGTCCCCTGGCGGAGCGGGATCTGGAGCCTCACCTGCACCTGCGGGTGACCCGCGACGGCAATGCAGTGGATCCCACACTCTTGTGGCAGTGAGGGGCTTGCAATCCATAACCGTGTATGCTACAATACGACACAATACGTATTATAACGTATTACAACATAGGAGGATGACTGGACATGTGCGGAATTGTAGGGTACGTGGGTCCACGCAGCGCGCAGGAGGTTTTGCTGCGCGGGCTGGAGCACTTGGAATATCGGGGATATGACAGCGCGGGTATCGCGGTGGTGGATCAGGGCGAAATTCAGGTGAGCAAGGCCAAGGGCCGGCTGCAAAATCTCCGGGACCGGCTGGAGGCGCATCCGCTGCATGGCAACCTGGGCATTGGTCATACCCGGTGGGCCACCCATGGGGAGCCCAGCGATCTGAACGCGCATCCCCATACGGATGTAAAGGGCGACATCGCCCTGGTGCATAATGGCATCATTGAGAATCATCAGCGGCTGCGGGAATTCCTGGAAGGGCAGGGGTGCGTGTTTGTTTCCCAGACGGATACGGAGGTTATCGCGCATCTGCTGCATTACCTGTACCGCGGCGACATGGTGCAGGCGCTGCGTGAGGCGTCGGGCATGCTGGAGGGCAGCTGGGCCCTGTGCGTGCTGCATCGGGGCGAACCGGACAAGTTCTGGGCCACCCGCAAGGACAGCCCCCTGGTGCTGGGCCTCGGCGAAGGGGAAAACCTGGCCGCCAGCGATATTCCGGCCATCCTGGGCCACACCCGGGAGATTGCGCTGCTGGAGGACAAGGAAATTGCCGAGGTGCGCGCGGACGGCGTGCGCATCCTGACGCCCATGGGCGGAGAGCGCCCGGTGCGCACCTTCCACGTGGATTGGGATGTGGCCGCGGCGGAAAAGGGTGGATGGCCCCACTTCATGCTTAAGGAAATCCACGAGGAGCCTGAAGCACTGCAAAAAACCTTTACCGCGCACGTGGACGCCCAGCGCATGACCCTGCGGCAGGAAGCCTTCCCCATGACGGCGCAGCAGGCCCAGGCCCTGCGCAAGATGAGCATTGTGGCCTGCGGGACGGCGTACCACGCGGGCATGATCGGCAAATATCTGATGGAGCGCCTGGCGCGCCTGCCCGTGGAAGCCGAGGTTGCCTCCGAGTTCCGCTACCGCAATCCTATTCTGGGGGCAGAGGATCTTTGCATGGCCGTCAGCCAGAGCGGCGAAACGGCGGATACCCTGGCTGCCCTGCGGGAAGCCCGTAAATCCGGCGCGCGGATCATGGCGCTGACCAATGTGGTGGGCTCCTCCATGGCACGGGAAACCGAAGGGAATGTGCTGTTTACCTGGGCTGGGCCGGAGATCGCCGTAGCCAGCACCAAGGCTTATATTACCCAGGTGGAGATGATGCTGCTCATTGCTGTGGATTTGGGCCTGAAGCGCGGCGTCTTGGCCCCCGAGCGGGCACAGCAGCTGCTGGCGGCCCTGGCCGCGCTGCCGGAGCAGGCCAAGCACGTGCTGGAGCTGGCCGGAGAAGCCCAGCGCTTTGCCAGCCGGCACTTTGACCGCAAGCATGTGTTTTACATTGGCCGTGGACTGGACTGGGCGCTGTCCATGGAAGCGTCCCTGAAGCTCAAGGAAGTCAGCTACATTTTCTCCGAGGCCTATGCCGCCGGGGAGCTCAAGCATGGCACCATTGCGCTGATTGAGCAGGGAAGCCTGGTCTGCGCACTGCTTACCCAGCATGCGCTGGCAGAAAAGACCCTGTCCAACATCCGGGAGGTCAAGTCCCGGGGCGCGCATGTGCTGGTGATCTGCCCCGAGGACCTGTGCGAGCAGGCCCGCAGCGTGGCCGACGAAATGTGGCTAATCCCCAATGTCGATGACGAACTGGCGCCGCTGCTGGCGGTGATCCCCGTGCAGCTGCTGGCATACTATATGGCGGTGAGCCGTGGCTGCGACGTGGACAAGCCACGCAACCTGGCCAAGTCCGTCACGGTGGAATAACACCGCATGGACAAAGGCGGAGCGCCTGTGTATAATAGGAGCATTGCCGGATCTTCACGAAAGAGGGAATGCTTCCATGAAAAAAAACATGGGCCTGCTGATAGCAGTGTTCTGCGTGCTGCTGGCGCTCTGCGCCCAGGCGGAGGAAACTTCGGCCTGCACGCTGGTATATGGCAAGGAAACCGTGGAATGGCCGATGCTGACCGACGGCGACCCTTCCACGGTGTGGACGGGCAAAAAGGGCAAGTCAGTCCAACTGACCCTGGAAATTCCCCAGGGGACGCAGGTGGCGGCCTTCTATCTGGAAGCTGACCCTCAGCCGGCTTCCCTGACCATCAAAACGAAAAACGATCGCGGCAAGTGGGAAGAAACCTTTACAGGGGAGCTCTCCTGCGCCCAAGCCCTAGTAACGCTGGATCAGCCGCTGTCCGGGCAGGCGCAGCTGGTGCTTCGCTACAATACCACGGTGACTCCCACCCTGGCGGAACTGCGGGTGTATGCCCCCGGAGAGCCATGGACGGATGCGCGCCAATGGGAGCACCCCGACGGCGTGGACGTGCTCTACGTCCAGGCCGGCACGGAGCTGCCGCTGGACCGCTTGCGTGCCTGGACGGCGGAAGGAAAGCAGGTGGCGGTGGCCACCCTGCAAGCCCCGGAAAGCGGTACGCTGTTGCCTTGGCTGGATGCCCTGTGGGATGCCGGGGTTCACGCGGAGCCGTTCTTTGGAGATTTTCGCGCGCTGAAGGAAAGCGAAGCCGCTGATCCGGAAAAAGTGAAGAAGGCCTGGAGCGAGAAAAAGCTCACGGCTTGGGCTGTATCCCGGCTGCGGGAAACCAAGCCCCTGTGCCTGGCACTGGATGCATCGGATATCCCTGCGGCGCAGGTGGCCCGGGAGATATGGAGCGCCGCGGTACCTCTGGCGGCGCAAAGTGATTATGAGCTGGAGGATGCCGGCATCCATGGTCTGTGGCTGACCCCGGCGCAAACACAGGAAGATACGCTGCCCAAGCTGATCACCCGCGCCCAGGCGGAGGAACACCTCCGGGCTGCCTTTGCGGAGGAGTTCGACCGGGCTGCGAACAGCGATCCCGCGGAGATTCCCTACCCGCAGGGGCGCGACAGTGAAGGGTATCTGCCCGGCGACGAATTCATTTACGAGGACGGGGAGCGCGGCCTGTGGGCGTATCTTTCCGAAACGCTCCAGGTTCAAATTGTCCGCTATGAGGATACGGACCCCGTCCGCGTATGGTTTGAAGCCGAGGTACGCTTCAAGCCGGAGCGTGAAACCTTCGGCTCGGTGACTTACGGGGCTGCGGCCTTTGCAGGACAGCAAACTTACCCGGAAACCTTGGCGCAGAGCGAACAGCTGGTGTTTGCCATCAACGGCGACTACTATCCCTACCGGGCGGACCGGGGACACACGGTGGGAAACATCATCCGTCAGGGGCAGGTGCTGTACAGCGCAACCGGGAAACGAAACCGGGCATATCCCGTGCTGGATAACCTGGTGCTGCGGGATGACGGTTCCATGGAGGTGTACGCCTACGGCGAAGTAACGGCCGAGGAGATTGCCGCCTCCGGAACGGCGCACGATATGTTCAGCTTTGGCCCCGTACTGGTACGGGATGGAGAACTGATGGTTTACACGGGTTCCCACTGCGACGCAGACGAACCACGGATGTCCATCGGCATGATTGCTCCCGGACATTACCGGATCATCATGGTGGAGGGACGTATCTCCGGGGGCCCGGCGGGTATCGATCTGAACACGCTGGCGCGGCTGCAATACTGCCGCGGGGTGGAACAGGCCTTCAACCTGGACGGAGGCAATACCGCTGTGATGCTGTTCATGGGCCGTAAGCTGAACCGTACCGGCGCTATTGCGGGAACGGGTCTGGGCAGCCCACGCAACATGCATGAGCTGGTGGGTGTGGGCCATTCCGAGCAAGTACACACGGACATGCTGGAGGGAAAAAAGAAATAAGACTGCTAGAGCGGGAGAAAGGTGGTGCTTTTCTCCCGCTTGTTTAGTTGCCGTAGCTCTATTTGACGTGCCTGGGCTCGCCCTATGGCCAGGGTAGATCCCCGCACACGAAACACCAGCGGATCACCGAAGGGAGCGCTGTACAGGCGGATTACCTCCGCCCCAGGGGTAAATCCCAGGGCCAGCAGCCGGTCCAGGGTCAATCCATTCCCATGGACTCGACTGATTATGCCGTGGGCTTGGGGGGCCAAATCTTCCAGGGTGAACAGAGCACATCACCTCACATCCCTAGCCTATGCGGCAAGTCCCGTAAAAAGAGCGTATCCGGCAGCCACGGCAACAATGAGGCGAAGGCTTTTTCACAGCACTTTGCGTTCTGTGGAAAACTTGAGAAGGATTTTGCACACATTTGTGTTTCCCATTGCTTGACAACATATATCTCGGTGCGATATAATTACATCGTAGTGCGATATATCGCGGCGGGATAGAAAGGAGGATTACGTTGGATCCCCATATTACAAGAGTGTATGTACCCATGACTGAAACGGCATTCTACATTTTATTCTGCTTGAAGAGCCCCAACCATGGTTATGGGATTATTCAAAAGGTTGACAAGCTGACAGAGGGCGCCATAAGGCTTACGCCAGGCACCATGTATGGCAGCCTATCGAAAATGGAAAAGGATGGTTTGATTCGTTTTCTTCGCGAGGAAGAGAAACGTAGAATCTACGAAATCACCCAGTTGGGACAGGAGATACTGCAAATGGAGTGCAAGCGCATTCAACGCCTGTATCAGATCATTCGGGAGGAAGCATAACCATGGAAAAGAAAAAAGTGTTCAAGTTCTTTACCATTTTTGAATATGAAGAAGAACAGACATATCTTCGGCAAATGCATCAATCTGGCTGGAAATTCATTCAGGTATCGGGCCTCTGCTATTACCATTTTGAAAGATGTGAACCCGAAGATGTAATTTATCAACTTGATTATAATCCGGAGGGTATTGCGCATAAGGCAGAATATGTACAGATGTTTAACGACTGTGGATGGGAATACTTGCAAGACTATCTGGGATACAGTTATTTCAGAAAACCGGCTGCTGAAGCGACAACAGCGGAAGAAATCTTTTGTGATGAAACCTCCAGACAAGAAATGCTTGACCGCATATTCAAAGGTAGGGTTGTACCGCTCATGATACTTTTCTTTCTTGTCCTGGTTCCAGAATTTGTTTGGAGCATGCATCAAGGTGAATATGCCATCGGAACTTTTCTGGGCGCAATGACAGGCTTCTATGTCTTTCTACTAACGCACTTTGTCTGCAAGTATAACGCCCTAAGAAGGCGGAAGAATTACTGAAACTATCAGGAACTGCATTACCTTCGCAAGAAACTCATCAAAGGCAGATATTTTCATGAACATATGGATATGTAAAGGATGAACCCGCATTATACAGAAATTGGGGAAGAGAGCACTGGAATAATGTTTGACAAATGGTGAGACAGGGGCAAAGTTTGCATATTCTAGAAATAGCAGAATTATGCGCCATAAAAGGGGAACGGCTGTAGGAAAAGTGCAAACCCTTCAACATAGATCAAACATAGGTGATGCTTTCTGAGCATAACTTTTTGGTACAGCCCCTCTTCTTGCCGCTGTAAAAGCCCGCAGTCCTTTGAAAAACCCAGAAAAAGCTGTGGCTTCGCTGCGGTGGAATGAAGGCGGGTTTGAACCTCTGAACTCCACGATGTCAACGAAATGTAACTTATTATAAAATATAATTAAATTAGATATAAAAACATCATCATATCCGCCTGCCGGAGTGAAAATTCAAGGCGGTTTTGGTACTCTGTAAGGCAGCGGAGCAAAACGAGATAGCGCATGAGGACTCGCAAATCCTCATGCGTTTTACTATACTCAATACAGATCACATATCTTCTTCACCAGCCTCATGTGCGAACTGATCCAGTTTCAATTTTTCCCCCGCTTGGTTCAGTGCCCAAGGCGGCGTATTATCCTATCTGGAGCTTTTCTAAAGCAGCTGCTATGGGAGGGTCATCTCCCGTGCAGCTTGGGGCTTGTTTTCTGGCTTCCTAGGCAGCGTGGACTCAAAGATTTGTTTCGTTTTGTTGCATTTTCATATCCAAATTTTCAGCAAAAATCTTGATGGTTTCTTTTTATATGTTCTCTTTTTACAATGAAGGTGCGATATATTATATATACATTTCCCAAGTGACATTATATAATGAAAGCAAATCTATTAGGTGGAGGGATCTTTTGTGAGGTTGTTTTATACGCCGCCACATGCCCGTGTAGGGGATGTCATTCCATTTTATGAAAAAGGCTTGTTTAAACCATTCTATTTGAAAAACTGGAATGCTTACTGGGCGGAGGACCGCACCGACGGTTGGCATATGATGACTACAACGGATCACCTGCATTATTATGAGCAAGCCACCGGCATTAAAGGCGGAACAGGCTCTGTGATTAAGCATGATGGGGTTTATCATCTGTTTTATTGCGTGTTCACGCATAAACCAGAGCGGCAGTATATTTGCCATGCGGTGAGTGAGGATATGCAAACCTGGAAGCCGCTGCAAGAGGAGACATTTGCACCGGACGATTCCATTTATCAGCTGACCGACTGGCGAGATCCCTTCGTTTTCTATAATGAAGAAGAAAAGTGCTGGTGGATGCTGGTCTGCACTCAGGAAAAGGGTGTGACCGCACGTCAGGGGTGCGTGGGCCTATGCACGTCCGACGATTTGCATCACTGGACATGTCAGCAGCCGATTTATGCGCCCCATGCGTCCATGTCTGCCTACGAGTGCCCGGATATGTTTTTTATGAACGGCTGGTGGTATCTGGTATTCTCTCAGTTTACTGACCGCTTTGCGACCTGCTACCGCATGAGCCGCTCACCGCGTGGCCCGTGGATTCGCCCGAAGGTGGATACCTTCGACGCGCGCGCATTCTATGCCGCCAAGACTGGCACGGATGGCGTCCATCGCTACCTGTATGGCTGGAACCCCAGCAAGACCCAGAATACCTGGGGATTCAATCCGGACCAGTACCCCGGCTACGATTACAACACCTGGGACTGGGGTGGCAGCATGATCGTCCACGAGCTGTGGCAGCGTGAGGATGGAACCCTGGCCGTAAAGCCGGTTCCTGCCCTGAGCCAGGCGCTTACGGTGCGCAATGACGTGCGATGGAAGCCAATGAACGGCAGTTGGCAGGTGTCCGAGGAGGGGCTTGCAGTACAGACGCCCGGTGTGTATGCGGAAATCCTGTCCAGGAACGAGGTACCGGAAACTGCGGAGCTGAAATTTACCTTCAGCTTTACCGAGGGTACGCAGCGTGTGGGCCTGGCGCTTCAGGTGGATGAGGATTTTGCTAACGGCTACTATTTCTATTTTGATCCCAAGCGCCAGCGCGTGGAGTTCAAGGGTCCGTTGCGCATGTTCGAGCAGGGAGGGTGGACCTTCCCGTTTGATGTGGAGCTGGAACGCCCGCTGTCCCTGAAACCCAACCAGACCTATCAGGTGCGTTTGTTTGTAGATGAAACAGTGATGTGCTTGTATGTGAATGACGAGGTTGCGCTGACCACCCGCGGCTATGACCTGCACAATCGCAGCTTTGCTCTGGTGGTGGATGACGGCAGCGCGAAGTTTTCCCCTGTTCAGCTGACAACGCCGCCTGCGCAGAAAGGATAAGGAAAGATGGAGAAGCTGTTTTACCGGCCGGAGAAGGCTGTTTTGGGCGATATGATCCCTTTCTATGATCATGGCGAATTCAAGCCGTTTTATCTGCGTAACTACCGTTGCAACCGGGATGCGACGCATCGTGACGGTTGGGTTATGCTTACCACCAAGGATCATGTCCATTTCACCGAGCATGACACGCACATCGTTGGCGGCACGGGCTCTGTGCTGCTGGTGGATGGGATGTACCATATGTTCTACTGCACCTTCCAGCAGTCCCCTGATCGCAACTATATCGAACATGCGACCAGTCCGGACCTGGATCAGTGGACAACCATTGCTGAGGACCGTTTTTGCTCGGATGACAATATCTACGCTCCCGTGCACTGGCGCGATCCCTTTGTGTTTTGGGTGGAAGAAGAAAAGTGCTGGTGGATGATCCTGGCCGCTCAAAAGAAGGGATTGACGACCCGCCGTGGCTGCGTGGGCCTGTGCAAGTCCACCGACCTGCATCACTGGACCTACTGTGAGCCTCTCTATGCTCCCATGAATGCCCAGTGCGCCTTTGAGTGTCCCGACCTGTTCAAGATGGGGGACTGGTATTATCTGGCGTTCTCCTCCTATGCGGACCGTTTCCAGACGCTGTATCGCATGAGCCGTTCTTTGCAGGGGCCGTGGATTGCGCCGGAAATCGACACCTTTGATACCCGTGCGTTCTATGCGGCCAAGACGGGCACGGACGGTCACCGCCGCTTCGTGTATGGTTGGAATCCTACCCGTGAGCTGGATGACCATCACTTCGATCCCAGGGCTCCCCATAGCAAAGATTTTAACGGCTGGGACTGGGGCGGTAACCTGATCGTCCATGAGCTGTTCCAGCAGCCGGACGGTACGCTGCGCGTTGCGCCGTTGCCCGAGGTGCTGGGTGCTTTCTCAACCAAGGAGGAACTCAGCCTGACCCCTCTCACTGGGGACTGGAAGGTGACGGACAACAGCGCCCAGGTGGACTGCAAGTACAGCTACGGCAGCCTGCTGTTAAATACCATGAAGGGTACTAGCAGACTGTCTGTGGATGTGACGCTGGAGGAACCGACGGCGCAGCTGGGCGTCGCGCTGCATGTGAGCGAGCGCTTCGCGGAAGGCTACTACGCCATCTACGATCCCTTCCGCAGCCGCCTGGAATACAAAACGCCTCTTCGCATGACGGAGCGTGGTGGACAGATTTTCCCCTATGAGGTGGAGCAGGAACGGCCTGTGCCGCGCACCCTGGGCAAGCGCTTCCATCTGGACATCATCGCGGACGGTACGATTCTGGAGGTCTATCTGGATCATACCGTGGCGTTGGGAACCCGCATGCTGGATTTGACGGACGGTTGCTGGGGCCTGTTTGTGTCAGAGGGCCATGCCCGGTTCGACAACATCGAGCTGTATAGTCTATAAGCTACGTAAAACGTCAGTGCAAAAGAGGTCACACAGCAATTCGACTTTTTCAAGCAACGTCAACCTATTCCCGGAAAAGCTGGTTTATACGAAGGGAAGCCAGAAAACCTTGATTTTTCTGGCTCCCTTCAGAGCCGTTTATGCGCTTGACTTGTAAGCACACGCATTGGGTTTTCAGGAAAAGGACGTTGTACTGTATCGGGAGGCGCCTATGACCTATCAAGATTTGCTCAGGCATCTAACGGAGCTCTCTCTCCTAGCGGAACCCGCGCTGCCGGGAGAGCGTGGAGGCTGCATGTCGAGCTTTGACCGAGCATCGCAATACGATCCGCAGACGGATACCTATCTGGAATGGTCTGCGAACAACGATGGTTCAGGAGCTATCGAGCGCCTGGAAGATGGAAGCATTGTCGCCTTTGCCTGTGAAGGCCCCGGCGTCATTTGGCGCATCTGGAGCGCGCTGCCGCAGCAGGGGGCCATGCGTGTGTACCTGGACGATCAGGAGGAACCGGCCATTGACGTGCCGTTTATCGACTGGTTCGAAAAGCAGCCGGGGGACACGCCGCCGCTTAATTATGGCGAGCTGTCCCTCCGTCTGTCCCGGGGCCGTAACAGCTTTTTTCCCATTCCGTTCAAGCGCCGCTGCCGGGTGGTTCTATCTCCTGGCTGGGGCGAGTATTACCACTTTACCTATACACGCTTTCCAGAGGGGACGGAGATGCCGGACTGGTCGGAATGTGTGAGCAGGGAAGGCTTGATTGCACTGGCAGAAACCGATCATCGGCTGTATGATCGCGGAGAAGCCGAATACGAAAATGTCACGCGCACCCTGACACGCTTAATGCCGGGGGAGGAAAAGACCGTGTTTACCCGCAGCGACAGCGGAGCGATCTGCGAAATGACCCTCTATCCCGAAGGCGTTACCGGCGATGCGTTCCTATTGCGGCGTTTGATCCTGAAGATGTATTGGGATGGGCGAAAGCTGCCGGCGGTGGAGGCACCCTTAGGGGATTTTTTCGGCGGTGCGCCGGGATATGCACATTACCGCTGCCTGCCCATGGCCATGGAACGCACGGCCTTTACCTGCCGGTTCTACATGCCTTTTGCTGAAGGCTGCCGGGTGACGGTGACAAACCTGGATGTGGCGACGCATGATTTCCGTATGGCCTTTGCCACACGGCCGCTGGAACCTAAGGCAGCCGCGGGCATGCTCCGCTTTCATGCCAAGTGGCATCGGGGAGACTGGCAGGGCCTGAATGCTGCGCGCTTTGCGCCGGGAGGCGACCGCTGGCCGGATTGGCCGCTGCTGGTGGTTCGCGGCGCAGCAGGACGTTTCTGTGGCGTACATATGCATATTTTCAACCAATGGCCTACTCCGAAAAAACCTGCCGAAAGCTGGTGGTATGGCAAGTGGGATAAAAAGAGCGTAGACTGGTGGTGGGGCGAAGGAGATGAAAAATTCTTTGTGGACGGAGAACGATTCCCTTCCACCTTTGGCACCGGCAGCGAGGATTATATCGGCTATGCCTGGGCGGCGGAACCGCCTTTCGCGCGGTTTGACAGCGCCTATGCCTGTATGAATGCCATGCCGCTGGACGGTAACGGCCATACCAGCGTCAGCCGTTTTCAGATAGCGGATAATGTTCCGTTCCAGCGGGAGTTCTGCGGCTTTATTGAAAAGTACAAGCAAGATCAATGGGGCGAAGGCGCATGTTGTCTCTATGCGGTTACCCCCTACTGGTATCAACAAGCTGGCACGGATGACGGGTATCCCACCATCGATCAGGCGTCGTTAATGTTAGGCTGCGACAGCTGAGCGTTCGCGTATTTCTGAAGCAAGGGGGAAAAGATCATGAAGCAGGAACGGGATAAACCGTTTTTGTACTGGATGCTGATCCGGGCATTCATGCCCTCGGTGCTCCTGCTGCTGTTCTTCTTGATCTTTTTCCTGGTTGTGCTGAATTTTGCCAGCCGTCACAACCAGGAACTCCGCCTGGGAAATCAGCAGGCCAAGCTGGAGCTGGCCATGCAGAACCTGGATGGGTTTCTTCAGCGGATTTATCTTAAGGAGCTGGAAATCGTCAATTCTTCCACCTGTAAGCAGTATATCTACATGTATGATGACCTCACGTGGTATGATCGCTACAGCATGCAGAAGAAGCTGTACCAGGCGGCCTATGAGCTTCGTGAAAGTTATCATTATATCACGGATGCATATCTGTATATTCCCGAATTGGACAAAACGATTTCTGACAAGCGGATCAATATCCTTACGCCGGAGTGGCTGAGACAGTTTGTTGCCGGACAAGACGTGTGGACATCCCAAATACGGAAATTACCCGATCGACTGGTGATCGGGGTATTTTCGTCGGATGGTGGAATTTTTATGGGCGCGGTACTGGATGAAGCGGATATCAACGATGTTTTCCGTCAGGTGCTGGACGATGAAAAGGCGGATATCCAGCTGATATGGAATCCTGGAGAGACGACAGAAAACTCCGAGGCAGATCTTTCCATCAGCTCCCAAATGTTCCCGCTGCAGTTGAATTATTTTGACGTGAAAAGCACTCAGGACCAGTTTGTGCAGACAGTGACCCGCCTGAGCATGATTTTTGTGATTTGCGGCGTGTTGAACCTGATTGTTTTCATCGTCATCTGGTATGTGAAAACCTATCGACCGCTGCATTTGTTGTTGATTGACGCTTTCAGTCACACCGAATCGGGGGATTTACACTATCGCATTACCACCACCCCGGATTCCCCATTTGCTTCCATTTACGCCAGCTACAACCACATGATGGAAAAAATGGAAGCCTATGTGGAAAATGATTTGAAACGGCAGGTGCTGGTCAACCGAGCCAACCTCAAGCAGCTCCAGGCGCAGATCAGCCCGCACTTTATCTACAATAGCTACTATGTGCTATATCGCTTGATTAAAAAAGGAGACCGGGACATCAGCATCCAGCTGGCGGAAAACCTTGGGCAGTTCTTTCAATATATAACGCGTAACGCGGAGGACGAGAAGCGTCTGTGCGACGAGGTGGAGCACGCCCGGTCCTATGCGTCCATTCAGAAGATCCGCTTCCGGGATATGCTGGATGTGGAAATTGAGCCGGCTCCCGAGGAGATTGCCAACGTCTATGTGCCGCGATTGATTCTTCAGCCGGTGCTGGAGAATGCGTTCAAATACGCCTATGAAACCGTTTGCGAATCCATGCGGTTGTACCTGCATTTTGAGGTGCAGTCTCCCTACCAGTTTCAGATCCTGGTAGAAAACAGCGGCAATGTCAGCGATGACACCGTGAAGATGATTCGTGAGAAACTGGCCAATACGGACCCGCGCATGGAAACCACGGCACTGGTGAATATCCACCGGCGGTTGAAAATTTACTTTCAACAGTCCATCGGTTTGGAAGTGGAACGTTCCAGTCTGGGCGGATTGCTCATCCGGATGAAGATACAGAGGTAGAGAGGAGGAGGAACTTGATGGGCGAGTGCAGTCAGGATGCCATCCGTATCATGGTGGTGGATGACGAGCCGATTATTGCGGATGAGCTGAGCGAGTTGCTGAAGAATCATCTTCAGGATTACGGGAACATCACCGTGCGCACGGCTTACAATGCGGCTACTGTGCTGAAGCTGATCGCCCAGCATTCCTGCGACATTCTCATCAGTGATATTCAAATGCCGGGCAAATCAGGACTGGAGCTGGCAAAAGAGGTCCGGGAGATTGTTCCGGACGTCAATATTCTTTTTCTGACGGGTTTCAATAATTTTGCCTATGCCTATGAAGCCTTCCGGCAAAATGCCGTGCATTACCTGCTGAAAACCGAAGGGGACGAGGCCATCCTACAGGCTGTGCGGGAAACCGTGGACAAGTTGCGGGTAAACCGTAATGTTTCCCGCCGAATTCAGGAAGCGGAGCAGCGCTATATGCAAATGGTTCCTGCCTATCGCAAAGTCCTGTTTACCATGCTGCTGCAGGGCGTAGCGATGGAGCAGAACGACGAGGAGCTGGAAAAACTTTTTCCAGGGGAATGCTACCTGGTTCTTGCAAGAATGGACGCAGTGACCAAACGGGATATGCGCATCAAGCTGGTTGCGCAGACGTCCATGCAGCAAATCGTTGAGGACGCGATGGGAGAGCGCTTGCTGTGGGCGGAAACTGCGCATCTGGAAACTGAACTGGTGTGGGGATTTGCATTGAAACAGACCGTGTCCAGCGCGGATGTACTGTTTCCGTTGATTCGCAAGGCGCGTAAAATGCTGGAGGAACAGTGCGAGGCGCGGATGTTCTTTATGGTGGCGGACGCTCCGGCCACGGTACAAACCCTGGCCGACAAGTATACCGAGGTCCATAACGCGCTGATGTATGACATCGCCCGGGGAGAGGCCGGCACAGCGATCCGTCATACGGTGAAAACGCAGGATCAAATGGATGACGAGGCGCAACACAACTATGCTTTGCAGCATCGCCAGCTGGAGTTGTGCGAAAGCGACCTGCGCAATAATGCGCTGGATATGCTGCAAAAGCACATCAAGCCCCTACTGGACGTGCTGCGCAGCGAGCAGATCCCCGTCAGTGCCTTTGCACTGGAATATGATGCCCGGCTGACAGCCATGCTGCTCAATTATGTTAATCAGAATGGCCTGTCTTCGCTGTTGCAGATTTCCGGCTTTTTTGCCAAAACGGATCTGTCCTCCCGGGCAGACGCTATGGAGCGACTGATCGGGCTGATGCTGGAAGGCGCGCAAAAGCGCATCGACGCCACCATCAAATCCATTACCCATGTGGTGATTGATTATATTAATGAGCACATTAGTCAGGACATTGGCATTACTGATCTGTCCCGGGTTACCGGGTATAGCACGGGCTATCTTTCCCGGGTGTTCCGCCAGGAGGAAGGCGTCAGCATCCACGAATATATGACCACCATGCGCATGAACCTGGCCCGGGAGCTTTTGATCAACACCAACATGCGGGTGTATGAGATAGCCGCGCACTGCGGCTATGATAACGCCGCTTATTTCATCAAGGTATTTAAAGGCAATACGGGGTGTACCCCGCAGGAATTCAAACAGAACAACCAACGCTGAACGGTGCTCTTTTTGCATGCGGTGGCCAATCGTTGGCACATCTTCATATTTTTATAGAAAATGCAATATAACAATACTGATTCAGATTTTTACTATAAATGTCACAAATTTATGATTTATTTTTATACCTGTGGACACCTATAATGAAGATAAAGAAAGGGGAGAATAGAATGCAGAAGACAATTAAGGAGAAAAAACGCTATTCCTTCAGAAAGCGTTGGAACAAAGAATGGCCATTTCACCTCATGTTGTTGCCTGCAATCATTCTGGTGTTTATCTTCAAATACATTCCAATGGCGGGGTTGAGCATAGCCTTTGAGAACTATTCTCCGCTGTTTGGCATGTTCGACCAGGAGTGGGTTGGCCTGGAAAATTTCATTTACGTGTTTTCCCTGCCAAACTTCGGTAAAGTCATTTACAACACACTGTTCATCGCACTGATGAAGATTGTAGCGGGTATTGTAATCCCTGTCATTTTTGCCCTGCTGCTCAATGAAATGCGGAATGTCGTCTACAAGCGGACGCTGCAGACGCTGGTATACTTGCCGTACTTCATTTCCTGGGTTGCACTGGCCGGTATCTTCCTGGACGTGCTGAGCATGGACGGCGTGGTGAATCAGCTGATTACAGCCCTGGGGCTTGAACCGGTCTACTTCCTGGGCGACGAAAGAATCTTCCCCTATACGATGGTTGTGACTGACGTATGGAAGAACTTTGGATGGAATGCCATTGTGTATCTGGCCGCCATTACCAGCGTAGATCCCTCTCTGTTTGAGGCTGCGTACCTGGATGGCGCGGGACGCTTCCGCCAGGTGCTTCACGTGACGCTTCCCACAATCATGCCCATTATTATGCTGACGACGATCCTGTCCATTGGCAACGTGCTTCGCGCTGGTTTTGATCAGATCTTCAATCTGTATTCTCCTCTGGTCTACTCCACGGGCGATATCATTGATACCTTCGTGTACCGCTTGGGTATTCTGAGCGCACAGTTTGGCCCTGCCACGGCTGTAGGCTTATTCCAGTCACTGGTATCCTTTGTGCTGATTGTAACCGGCTACTGGTTGGCTGACCGCTTTGCTGGCTACCGCGTGTTCTGAGAAAGGAGGAAAAGCCTACTATGAAGAAGACAAGGCCGCAACAGGTTTTCACAGTATTCAATTACATTTTCCTCACGATGCTGGGCGTGCTGTGCGTGCTCCCGCTGCTCAACATCATTGCGCTGTCCTTCTCCTCGCGCAATATGGTAAACGCGCGCATGGTAACGTTCTGGCCCAAGCAGTTTACCGTGAGCTCCTACGCCTATATGCTGGAAAAAAGCGGCTTGGTGCCGGCTGTCCTGATTACGCTTAAACGCGTGGTGCTGGGCTTGGTGGTGAATATGCTGATGACCATCGTCGTGGCATATCCCCTGTCCAAGACAAAGGAAGCCTTTCGCAGCAGAAAGTACTACGTTGGCTTCTTCCTCTTCACCATGATTTTCAACGGTGGTCTGATCCCTACCTACCTGGTAGTGAAGGAACTGCGAATGCTGGACACCATCTGGGTGTTGATCCTGCCTAACGCCGTGACCATGTATTACGTGCTGCTGATGCTCAACTTCTTCAGAGGTTTGCCGTCCAGCATTGAGGAGGCGGCCATCGTGGATGGATGCAACCAGTGGCAGACCATGGTGAAAATTTATCTGCCGCTTTCCCTGCCCTCCTTGGCAACCATCGCTCTGTTTATTGTGGTGGGGCACTGGAACGAGTGGTTTGACGGTATGATCTACAACAACAAGTCCACCAACTATCCGTTGATGACGTTCCTGCAATACCAGATCATCAACTTCAAGACTTCAGACCTGCGTCCCGAGCAGATTGCTGCCAACCCATCCTTGGCGGACCTGGATGGCCGTGCGATCAAGTCAGCAGGTATCGTGCTGTGTACGCTGCCGATCCTGTGCCTGTATCCGTTCCTGCAACGGTACTTCGTTACAGGCATTGTCGTAGGCAGTGTGAAAGGGTGACCATACGCAAGGGGTTGCGTATCAAATAAAACGTATAGGAGGAGAATCCATGAAAAAGCTTCGTAACGTATTGGTTCTTGCTTTGGCCTTTGCACTGGTTTGCACCAGCATGGCCTTTGCTGAGGATCTCAGCACCTGGGCGATGGAAACCCCTGTGACGGTAACCGTCATGAAGAACCAGAACCCTGCAACCGTTTCCTACGCCAATGGCGAGGATGCCACCAACAACATTTACTACAATGCCTACCGCGATGAGTTGGGCATCACCATGGACTTCCAGATCTACGCTTCCGGCGATGAATATTCCCAGAAGCTGACCATGGCCATTGCTTCCAACGACCTGCCTGATCTGCTGTACCTGCCCATGGATCAGTATGTGCAGCTGGCCCGTGCCGGCAAGCTGTGGGATATGGGTCCGGTGCTGGAGGAATATGCGTCCGACCTGACCATGCAGTGCATGAACTCCGACGGCGGCACCTTGCTGGATGCTGCCAAGGTAGACGGCACGCTGTACTGCATCCCCGTGGGTAACGCGCAGCGGATTCCCAGCCAGTACCTGTGGATTCGCAAGGATTGGCTGACCAAGCTTGGTCTTGAAACCCCCAAGACCTTTGATGACGTGGTTGCCATTGCCCGTGAATTCAAGAACAATGACCCAGATGGCAACGGTGAAAACGATACCTGGGGCCTGGGCCTGTGCAACGAAATGTCCGATTACAGCGGTTTCGGCACGGCTGAGGGCGTTTTGAATGCCTTTGGCGGCTCCCTGCTGCAGCAGATTTGGGTTGCGGATGAAAATGGCAATCTGGTTTACATGCCCACCTCTCAAGGCACCCGCGATGGTCTGGAGGCTCTGGCTTCCATGTTCCAGGAAGGCCTGATCAATGAGGAATTTGGCGTGACCGATTCCGACGGCGTCGGCGAGGCTGTGGCGGCGGGCAAGTGCGGCCTGTTCTACGGCGGCGACGGTATCTCCTGGAGCTATGGCCGTGACGCCATTGCCAACAACCCTGACTGTGGCTGGATATGCCTCAACGCGCCCGCTAAGGACGGCGGTATGGCAACTGCCTACTCCTTCATTCAGTTGGAGTATGTGTACGCGGTGAACAAGAATTTTGAACACCCCGAAGCGCTGGTGAAGCTGATCAACTTTAACAACGACCGCATCAACAGCCCGGACGCCACCCTGGATTCGCTGGCGGTTTGGGGCGTGAATCCCGAAACCGGCATCAATCAGTGCGACTACACCTATGCGCTGGTCGATCCCTACCAGAACAAAGCCATCGGCTATAACACTACCATTGCGCAGGTGTTCGCTGGTGAGCTACAGCCCGAAGACCTGATGCCTGAAGCCTACCGTTACTACGAGGGCATCAAGCGTTATGTGGACGAGGGCTGGGACGAGACCGGCAGCGCCAACCCGGAAGACCTGACCGCCTTCCAGTATGCCATGTGCTGGGGTCCCGAATTCGGTTCCTGGACCCGTTATCAGGAACAAAACGACGAGAACAAGATTGTGACCAGCGCACAGTATGGCGCGCCTACGGAAACGATGGTAAAGCGTTGGTCCACGCTGAAGGATATGCAGGATGAAACCTTCACCAAGATCATCGCCGGCAGCGAGAGCATCGAGGCTTTCGACTCCTTCGTTGAGCAGTGGAAGTCCCTGGGCGGCGACACCATCGCGCAGGAATTGAAGGACAAAATGGCCCAGTAAGCCATTATCCCGCGACTGGTGTGGGGATGGTGCATTCCTTTGGGATGCACCATCCTTTCATACATAGGACCTGAAAAAAACGGACAGAGTGGCTACCACATGCACCGTCGGTGATTTCTGCCTGATTGGAGAGAAGTACAACCATGAGTGAAAAGTTGCAAAAAGCACGAGAGTACGAGACCTGTGAAGCTCAATTGATTCATGAGGATGATCGCCCCTGCTTTCACTTTACCCCGCGGATTGGCTGGATGAATGACCCCAACGGTTTTTCCTTTTACAAGGGACAATACCACCTGTTCTACCAGTATTATCCTTATGATACCAAGTGGAACGCCATGCACTGGGGCCATGCGGTGAGTGATGATCTGTTGCACTGGATCTACCTGCCCTGTGCTCTGGCGCCCGATCAGGTGTACGATGGCTTTGGCTGCTTCTCCGGCAGCGCCATAGAGCTGAAGGACGGCCGGCATTTGCTGCTGTACACAGGTGTTGAGGAACGTACTCATGCAAACGGTATCCGGGAGGAATTGCAGACCCAATGCATTGCCATCGGCGATGGCGTGAACTATGAAAAACTGCCTCAGAATCCCGTAGTGGATGGCAGCACCCTACCCGAGGGAAGCAACCCCCATGACTTCCGCGACCCCAAAATTTGGCGGGAAGAGGATGGAAGTTACGCTTTTGTGGTGGGCAGCCGTCATGCGGATGGCAGCGGACAGCTGCTGGTGTACCGCTCTCCGGATGCCATGAGCTGGAAGTTGGATACGGTGCTGGATCGGTGTCACAATGCATATGGCACCATGTGGGAGTGCCCAGATACCTTCCGGCTGGACGGTAAGGACGTAATCCTTACCAGCCCTATGGAGATGGATGCCGAGGGATTGGAATTCCATAATGGTCATGGTACGCTGTGTATCATCGGCCACTATCATCCCGAAACGAAGCGCATGGAGCGGGAATTTGTGCAGGCGGTGGAGTACGGCCTGGATTTCTATGCTATGCAAACCATGCAGGCGCCCGACGGACGCCGCATCATGATTGCCTGGCTGCAGAATTGGGGAACCAATACGCAGCCGCCCGCGAGCCAGCGCTGGCAAGGTCAAATGACCCTGCCACGGGAGCTGTCCATCCGAAACGGCAAACTTATTCAGGTACCCATACGGGAACTGGAGGCGCTGCGTAGGGATCGTGTGACACAGCAGAGAGTCATCAGCGGGGAAACGGCGCTGCCAGGAGTGCAGGGACGGGTCATTGACCTGATGGTGCAGGTTCGACCTGTTCAGGAGGGATCGTATCAACGTTTCTTCATGAAGGTTTGCAAGGACGAGCGGCATTATACCGAAATTACCTATGATCCGCTGACCAATGTACTGAGCCTGGATCGTACGCATTCCGGGTGCCGTCGGGATATTGTTCATGAGCGGAAGTGCTTGGTGCGCGACCGGCAGGGTGAGCTAAAGCTACGCGTTGTACTGGACCGCTTCAGCGTGGAAGTTTTCGTCAACGACGGCGAACAGGCACTTACGGCCGCCATTGATACTTCGCAGGCCGCCCGGGACATTACCTTTGCATGCTTGGGACAGGCCAGGGTAGACGTAGAAAAGTATGATCTGGTAATGTTGGAAAAGGAGAAGTTCCATGATTGATGTAACGGCTATGGGTGAGCTGTTGATTGATTTTGCTACGAAAAGCACTGACGGGGCCGGCTATCCCACCCTGGCCGGCAACCCCGGCGGAGCTCCTGGTAACCTGCTGGCTGCACTGAATGCCTACGGTTGCAAAACAGCATTCCTGGGCAAGGTGGGGGAAGATGTGTTTGGCCGCCTGCTCCTGAAAACCCTGGAAACGGCGGGTATCAGCACGCAGGGTATCGTAGTGGACCCGGAGGTGTTTACCACCTTGGCATTTGTCACCCTGGATGCCGCCGGCAACCGTTCCTTCAGTTTTGCGCGAAAGCCCGGCGCCGATACGCGCCTGCGATTTGAGGAGCTGGATCTGTCACTGATAGATGACTGCCGGGATTTCCACTTTGGTACCCTCAGCCTTACGGATGAACCCGTGAAAACTGCGACGGAAAAAGCCGTGGCCTACGCAAAAGAAAAGGGAAAGATCATTTCCTTTGATCCAAACCTGCGCAAACCTCTGTGGAGAAGCCTCGAGGATGCCAGACAGGCGATGCTCTGGGGCTTGTCTCAAGCGGATATTGTCAAAATCAGCGACGAGGAAGTACTGTTCCTGTGGCATTGTGAACCCCAGGAGGCCTTAGCCATCCTGCATGAACAGTATGGTGTTAAGCTGGCTTTTGTAACGCTGGGGCCCAATGGCTGCCTGTACAGCGGCAATGGTTACACCGGGCAAGCACGCTGTCCCAAGGTACATCCGGTGGATACTACCGGCGCGGGAGATATTTTCGGCGGAAGTGTGCTTGCTAGGCTTTTGCAGCTGAATAAACCCTTGTCAGCTATGGACGATGCTGACTTGCGTCAGGCGACCCGCTTCGCTTGCTGTGCCGCCAGCCTGTCTACGGAGCGCTTCGGTGGCATTTCCAGCGTGGTGCCCCTGGCGGATGTGCTACGCTGCCTGGCGGATGCATCTGTGTAAGGCCCACAGGCGGGGAGAAAACACATGAAGGCGAATTATCACACGCACACGGTGCGCTGCAAGCATGCGAGGGGTGAGGATGAAGCGTATGTGGAGGCGGCACTGAGGGCTGGCTTTGATTTGCTGGGCTTTTCAGATCATGCGCCATGGCCGTTTGCCAGGGACTATGTGAGCGGCATTCGCATGGATCTGCAGCAACTGGGCGGCTATGTGCAATCCATCCGGCGGCTGCGGGATCAATATGCGGGCCAGATCAACATTCTCCTGGGCTTGGAGTGCGAGTATTTTCCCCGCTATCACGATCATGTGCGGTGGCTGCGGGATCAGGGACTGGACTATCTGATCCTGGGCCAGCACAGCGCGGATAGCGAGGAGGACACTCCCTATACCAACCAGGTCTCCCGCACATCGGAGGGCGTCCTCCGCTATGCCGAAACCACAGTGAAAGGTATTCAGACAGGACTCTATGACTGCTTAGCGCATCCGGACATGATGATGAGCCGAAGAAATCCCGATGAGTTTGATGCAGCCTGCATGGAAGCCGCGGACATGATCTGCCAGGCGGCCAAAGAGATGCGTCTGCCCATAGAGTACAATCTTCTGGGGCTGGATTGTCAGCTTAGGGGGCAAGACCGGGGTTATCCTTGCGTCCCCTTCTGGCAGTATATCCGAAAGTGGGATAATGAAGTGATTCTCGGCCTGGATGCGCACCAGCCATCCATGCTGACCGATTTGCCCCTGTGGAAGCAAGGTGGAGCGAACGTGGAGAGCATGGGCTATCGCCTACTGGATCACCTGCCGCTGTGCATCTAGCCCATGTCTCCATAACCATGGATGAAATGGAGGAAATACACGTGGCACAAGTACATTGCAACTTTTATTCCTACTCTTTGAAATATCCTGTGGATATCGAGGTCATTCTCCCATCCTTCACTTCATGCAATCTGGATCAGAAGCACACCCATGTGCTGCCGGCGAAGTTTCCAGTGCTCTATTTGCTGCATGGGTATGGCAACGACTACCAGGTGTGGCATCGCTACACGAGCATTGCGCGCTATGCGGAGGAATGCCGGATCGCCGTGGTTACATTCTCCTGCCACAACAAGGCATATCTGAATGCTCCGTTGGGGGAGAACTTCTATGATTTTCTGAATGAGGAATTGCCGGAGTTTGTAGAACAGTATTTCCCAATTTCAACCAAGCCGGAGGAACGCTACATTGCTGGTTTATCCATGGGCGGTTATGGCGCGCTGCTGCACGGCCTGAAAAATCCGCAGCGTTACAGCGCCATCGGTGCGTTCTCGCCTGGAATCCCCGATGGCAAGGAAGACCGCCCCGATCGAATCATGCGCATCGACCTATATGAAGTGACGGAGGCTGCCTTGGGCTCCCAGGAGAAACTGCCAGACTTGTTTATGTGCATTGGTGACAAGGATTTCTTGTATGAGCGAGTGACCCGATATCACGAAACGTTCCAGCCCAAATGGCACGGCTCCCGTTTCCGCTATGATGATTTGCCCGGATATGAGCACGAGTTTGCGCTGTGGGACAAGGAAGTCCTTGCTTTCCTGGAATGGATCAACCGGAACGATGTGTACAACCAGATGGGCAAGAACAAGGTTTGACGCCTTGATCTTGTGCTGTGGAAAACCCGACGGTGAGGCACCAGCACAATGCGGCTAAGGCATAATACAGCCATTGCTGCGATTCCAACAGTTTTGCAAAGAAGATTTGGCGTGCCCGGCCGTATTTCCTCACGAATCAAGGTACGTGTCGTGCACGTCATGGATTTCATGGTCGTGGCGCGGTTCCTAGTGCAGAAATTCTACGTAGGGATTCTTCTGCCACGCCACGATGTCAACGAAATGTCAATTATTATTAAACCATTAACATATTGGCTATAAAATAATCATAATATTCGCCCCGTCGGAATGGAAATTCAAGGAGGTTCCGTGCTCCGTAAGGTGGGGGACCCAAAAGAGATAGCGCATGGGGACTTGCAAATTCTCATGCGCTTTGCTGTACTTGTAACAGATCACATATGATTTATTTAAGGCAGCACCGCACAGAAACCACCAGTAAAAAATTATGATATAACAAAGGCATGAATAAACAAATGAGTCTGTCCGCCTTGAGAGATAAACTGGCGCAAGGACGGACAAAGAAGAAAGAATTTCTAGCCCAGATCGAGCGGATCGTCCCGTGGAAGGAATGGCTTACGCTGATCCAGCCGTGCTATTACAAAGGAGAGCGCGGCAATAAACCCTATCCACTGGAGACCATGCTGCGGTTGTATCTGCTGCAAAATCTGTATGACCTGAGTGATGAAGCAACAGCGGCGGAGGCAATCGACAGCCGGGCATTTTCAGATTTCTGCGGCGTTGATTCCAGCAATCAGGTGCCGAACGGAGATACCATTGGCCGCTTTCGGAACCTGCTGGTGAAGAATGGACTGCAGGAGAAACTGTTTGCACAAGTTGTTACCGCGCTCACTGAACAGGGCCTTATCCTGAAAAAGGGAACGATCGTAGATTCCACCATTATTTCCGCGCCGTCTTCCACCAAGAACAAGGAGAAAAAACGGGATCCGGATGCACATCAGGTCAAGAAGGGCAACACATGGCACTTTGGCTATAAAGCCCATGTTGGTGTGGATAAGGACAGCGGACTGGTACACACAGTGGAGGCGACACCAGCCAATGTCCATGATGTGACGCAGACTTCATCCCTGCTGACCGGTGAGGAAGATGTCGTTTACGGCGATAGTGGCTATCTTGGAGCCGGGAACCGTGAGGACGCGATCGTTCGGAACAAATCCGGACGCAAGATCAAATACAAAATTAACCGACGTCCATCTCAATTAAAAAAGCTGAGCAAGAGCGGCCAGTATGCCGCAAAGAAAGTAGAACACGCAAAGTCTTCTGTTCGGGCAAAAGTAGAGCACGTATTCGGTGTCGTCAAGAAACAGCTGCAATTTCGAAAAACGCGATACCGAGGGCTCGAAAAGCAGCGAGCCAAATTCAATATCATGTTCGCATTGGCGAATCTGCTTCTGGCTGACAGGCCCTGCCTGGCGGCTTGAAGTTGTGCGCTCTCGCGAAGAAATGCGCCGGGAAGCCTATGGTTTCCTGTCTGATGGGTGATTCGACAGCGCTTGCCTCAGCAATTGTGCGGTGCTGCCATAAATCAATTCTTGAAAAATAACTTCCTCCGCCTGTGCTTTCAG